>Ga0315315_10006451_pt1 | contig 10849 bp, 16 predicted proteins | sample M140m3416metaG_FD_203699 | JGI IMG/M metagenome (GOLD analysis project Ga0315315, IMG submission 203699) | Ammonia-oxidizing marine archaeal communities from Monterey Bay, California, United States - M1 40m 3416 | ecosystem: Environmental > Aquatic > Marine > Intertidal zone | place: USA... | reverse complement strand
AGCACCCATGTCGGCGTCCATTTCCATTTCTTCTTCTTCTTTCATGACTTCTTCATCGTCACGCTTTCCGTACATGCCTTCTTCCATTTCTTCATCACGCTTGTGATACATTTCGTTAATTGGGGTTAAATTCGCGAGTCTTTGGAATCGACGAACAACTGCCTCATTTAAAGTTTTTTTAGCCATAGCTTATTCTCCTTATAGATTGATATCAATGTGTAGTAAATAGGAACTTTGAAAAGAAAAGGTCCATTTGGGGTCAAATTTCTGGGTGTTGGTCAGCAATGAGATCAAATAAACTTTCAATGTCATCGTCACCAATACCAAATTCCTCTAGAAGAGAGTCTCCTTTCTGTTTGTCCCTCTTAATTATGTCGTTGTTTCTCTTAGAGTGCTTTTCACTTGTTTCTTTGTGATGATTTATGAAATCAAGCATCACAGGGTTGTCTTCAGAGACTGCCTGACAACATGAACGAAGGAACTCAGACATGGTTAATTGGTGCTTTTCAAGCGATGCCTTAAATCTTATATGTGCGTCGTTTTTTATAAAAAACCTAACTCTCTTTGCTTCTTTCTTGTTGTCAGACATAACTTAACTCCCCGTTGATCCGTAACCACCTTCACCGCGATCTGTCTTTGTTAGTTCATCAACTTCAACAAAATCAATTTTTGGATATGGTGTAATAATTATTTGACCTATTCGGTCTCCTATATCATAAATATCTCGCCAATCATCATTGAGCACTCTGAACTTGAACATTATCTCACCTCTATAACCAGCATCAATCACACCTACGTGATTAGCCAAGACCATTGATGTCTTGTATACGGACGATCTAGGGTATATAAGGCCAACGTGCCAAAAGGGTATCTCAAACGCCAGACCAGTCCCATAGGTAACAATTTTTCTTTCATGGTCGAACTCCATCCAAGTCGCTGTCAAGTCCATTCCTGCATCACCAGATTTGGCATACTTTGGTATAACGGCATCTTCGTGCAGCTTTTTAATATTTACTTTCATTTGTCCTCCTTACAATTGGCACACATGGTGTATATCCACCCTCTATTAGTTTTATTCTCCTCTGAGGGATCGCCGCACTCTGAGCATATACGATAAGACATTGACTCAGCCAAAGAGACCATTCCATCGATATAATCATCTGCGCCATATGTATAAAAACACAGGCCTCCGAACTTCTCTTTTACTTGGACCGCTTGGCAAACCAGCATGTCTTCCTTAGACTTGTTTCTATTAACGTTGGTTATGTGATTCTGAATGTTTGCGCACAATGTATCGAGCAACGTATACCATCCATCTCCGCATGCGATACCCCAACACATTGCTGTCTGAGTTTTATCTAGATCTTTTTGTGCAAAAATCTTGGGATATTTTGTAAATAAATTTTCTTGTAATTCTTTTTTCATTCAACCTCCTCTTTCGGAGCGAGAACCTCCGCTAGAGAATCAAATTTAACAAAAGAAGATCGAAGCTTTTGCATCGCTTCCTCCATCTGTTCTTTTGATAGTTCGCCATAGTCTTCTTGCTCATAGCCTTCTAGCATGTAGTTGTACAACTCAGAGCATGCCCATGCGGCAACGCCGAGATCCGCAACGGTAAGTCTCGGAGTTTCTTCTGTTTGTTCGTTTGTCACTTCCATTATTTTTTCTCCAAATATTTTATTGCCTCTTCAGCTTCAGTAATTACTTTTACAAGCTTATTAACTTCCTCTACTATGTCGGGATGCTCTCCGACTCCAGCAGAGCCAATCAAGTAAACATCAAGATTGGCTTCGGCTCTTGCCTTAACTGCTTTAAAGTGCAATAAAGATGCATTCAATAAGTCTCTCATAAGCGCACTTCTACCTGTCATTGTCCGACTCCTTTGCCTTTGAGTGCCTCAACCATATCGATTAATGCTGACATATCCGTGTCGTCTTTTGCTAAGCGATAGGCTTTGACTGCAAGAGATATTTCTGCTTTTGTAAGCCAGCCGTTCTCAACATAGTTTGCTTTGAGATCTCGCTTCTGCTCTTTGTAGGGTTCCATCTCTTCTTCTAGCACACGAATGCTGTCAATATAGTCAGCCATGTGCTCTTCGGTTGTTTTAGCATCATCTGCTTTTTCGACGATAGCCATAGGTGTTGTGGCATTAATGCCTGATACGAATTCAAAACTCATAATTCCTCCGTTGTTTGAATATATTATATTATAACATGTTTTGACATGCTTGTCAAGTATTTTTTAATACTTTATTGTGTCGACGACTATTCTTTCGGGCTCTCTACAGTATGTATCCCAAAGCCACTCTTTGATAATCTCAGTATCTACGAAAGTAAAGAGGAGTGCTTGATCAAAGTAATAATTTATAATCATATCCTCTATTTCTCTCTGATACATTGAGTGGAATGACATCGATTCATGTTCTCCGGCCCAAAAGATTGTCACATCTATTCTTTCCGGCATGACTCACCCTAAGAGCTTCCAATTTCTTGAAAGCCCTCCGCGTGTTGAGAAGCCCCATGCGTCACTATATTGCGGCCACTCAAGAACATATAACTTGTGAGGATAAATGAAGTCTCTATTTGGATCCACTCCCCAACAATTGATCTTCATCTCTTTCATGTTCATATCAATAGCCTTAACTTGATAATAAGCCTTACCACCCTTTGTTTTACGTTGAATGACTGAGGTCGGGATACACCAGCCCTTTCCAAGTTCCTTGTCGTACTCTGAGAGTGGCTTGATGCCTTGCACTTCGAAGAAGTCATAGGCTTTTACCGGCACAACCATGTTGATTGGATAAATTCCCGTGAGAGTTGAGAGGTTGGTGATCCGCTCTGCTTTGGAGAACGAACCTTCACCCTTATATTTCTCAATATTTGTATTTAACCTTTTCTTGTTCTTTGGCTTGTCAACAACAACAGCAGACCAGAAGTGCTTGTCTCCGAAGAAACGGTCATCAATAAGATCTTCCATTGCTCCCGCTCGACAAAGAGCATCTAAGGACTTCTTGTTAACTTTCCTAGCTATCACACCCTTATCAAACAAAAGCTCCTCAGGAGAGTGGAAAGGGCGCTTTAAAAGGATCTCATCAATTGCTGCTTCGCCCAAACCTTTGATGGTTGTCAGTGGAGACACTAACTTATCATCTACAACTTCCCAACGCTTGCCGGATGTGTTAACATCGAGACCCTTGACTTCGTAACCAAACGAACGAGCAATGTTGATTGCCGCCTCTTTGCGAGAGTCTGGTTCATGATCAAGGAAAGCAGCAACCCACTCATCTTGATAGTAAGTCTGAAGCCATGCACACTGGTATGATATAATTGAGTAAGGGATCGCATGGTTCTTTGAGAAACCATAGCCAGAAAAGTATTCCATCTTTTCCCACAAAGCCTTTGACCTCGTGAAGGACATTCCTTTGTTTTCGCAACCTTTAGTAAATCGCTCGTAGAGATCTTTCTTCTTTGCCATCTTTGACTTTGACAAACCTTTCTTAGTCAACAATTTACGTAACACGTTCGCATCGGTCATAGTAATCTTGTCGCCAAGAACGTTCACCAAGTTCATGATGTCCTCTTGGAACACAATCAAGCCATAGGTTTTGCCGAGCACCTGCTCGATGAGAGGGTGGTCATATTCAGGCTCATCAGAGCCATCTTTCGCCTTGACATACATCTTGTCAACCCCTGCTGACAATGGACCTGGTCTATAGATAGCACTTACAGTCGCAATTTCCTCTATAGAAGACACTTTGGCATTCTTGCCTAGTCGTTGCATACCGTCGTTCATAAACTGGAACACACCGGCAAATTTGCCTGCATGAAACACTTCTTCATAGACGGTTTGATCGTTCATATTTAAAACTGACGGGTGTAAGTTTTTGTTGTACCAAGATTTGATCTCATCGTATGACGGAGCCCTGTTACCTTCTTTAATCAAGATTCTTTCAATTGTATCCTCAAAGGTCTTAAGAGTCTCGAGACCAAGAATATCAAACTTGATAAAACCAAGAGGTTCGAGATGCCGAACATTCATGCCTTCGGACCATGGAGTTTGACGTATACCTTTAGATGTAATCAGCGGCATCTTTGCAGGAAGGTAGTCTCCGATGATAGCACCAGCCGCATGACGACCGATAGATCGTGGTTGGCCGATGAGTCCATATACTTGCTCTTCAATCTGAGGATATTTTTGGAAAAAATCTTGAAGCGTTTCGGAATAATCGCAAACCTCTTGGAACGTCGGAGTGTAGACACCGGCCTTGATGCCATGCTTCTTCTTTGCAATTGGTGTCGCCTCGGCCAACATAGCCTTGGTCACAACATTTACTTCTGTGAAGTCTACACCTTCGCGCTTTGAGATATCTTTTATCAAAGACTTGAGTTGTAATGTATTGTAATTCGAGATGAATGCAACAGAGTCCTCTCCCCATTCCTCAACCATCTTGTCTTTGATAAGAGAGTTGTCAGAGAAGTCAATGTCAATGTCTGGAAAGCCTGTCGAGCCCCGGGTAAGGAAGCGTTCGAAAGGAAGGTTCCACTTAAGTGGATCAATTTGTGTAATCTTTAGAAGGAAAGCCAAGAGCGAACCTGCTGCAGAGCCACGAGCAGGACCAACAAAGCAATAATTCCATGAGAAATCAGTAATTGCTTTGGTCGCCAAGAAGTATTCACTAAATTTTTGAGACGAGATAACATCGAGTTCCTCCGCTAGTCTTTTTCTGTAATGTCGCTTGGTTGTCTTATCTGTTCCTCTGAGATAAACGGCCATAGCACTCTCAGCGAATTCTGAAAGAGCCTCATCAGCGCTCTTGTCGCTCGGAACCATAAAAGAAGGAAGCTGCACAGAAGTATCAGGAAGGAAATCTTCAATTTGCTCAAAAGCGATAGAGGCTGTGTTGGTGATTGATTCCATAACGAGATCATCACTATAACGCATGTCGAAATCAGCAGAGTATCGTTTATATGATTCCCACATTTCTTGAGCGTTCTTAGGATATAATTCATAACCAATCTCCTCTACTGATTCGGGGATGTTATCGTCCATCCACGCTGGCATCTTACCGAGCCAACCTAAACGCTTGTAGACTTCACGATCTCTCCACGCATCCGGTGTTGGATAGTGAGAATCGCACGTTGAAACTAGTTTGAGATCAAGTAGACCCGCTACAGTAATTAGGCATTTATTTAACAAATGTTGCTCGGGGATGTTATTCCACTGCAATTCTGCATAAAATCTATCTCCGAAAGTTTCCTTGAACTTGGTCAGATTTGCCATCATGTCTTCGACAATCGCATCCTCGCCTTCCTCTTGTAGTTTCCACATAGAACCTGCGGCAATGCCTCCAAGACACGCTGTGAGCACAATGACGCCCTCCTGATGCTTCTTTAGAAGTTCCCAGTCAATGCGTGGCTTACGATAGAAGTAATCTCCCGAGTAAGACTTGGATACCATCTCATAGATATTCTCGAGACCTTTCTGATTTTGTGCGAGAAGGACAATGTGACGCTTACGAGACAAGGCTCGCTTGTCATTGCGCTGCTCATCTTCGACAACCATTGCCGAGTCTGTTGTGTCGATTTCTTTTGCTCTCTTCTTGTCTAGCGAGATCTGTTTCTTGAGGTCCTTCCATTCCGAGAGTGAATCGATATAATACGCTTCAACACCAAAGATTGGTTTGAAGTCTTTGCCCTCTGCCTTCATCTGCTTCGCGTGAAGCAATTGATAGGACAGCCCGTTCATTGAACCGTGATCAGTCAATGCCAAAGCCTTTGAACCGTTGCCTTCAGCAAAGTCCATGTGTTCTTGCGGGAAACCAAAGCCGTCGAATAGGCTGAAGCACGAGTGTCCGTGCAGGTTTACAAATTGTTCTTTCTTTAAATCCATGTGTCCTCCATGATTTGTGTGATGTTAATAATATAACATAATGTGTATTGTTTGTCAAGTAGAAAGTTAAAGTTTTTCTAAGTCTTCTTCATCTACCCAATAATATTCATCTGCTGTGAAGTCATATACTTTATAAATTTTATAAAAGGGTCGGGCTTCATATTCTATTGCTATGCAAACACTCCAGTCGAGCCACTTACATTTTACTAATTGACCAATCATTCCTTCTCCAAGAGTTCAAGGTAGAACTCCATGACTGTCTCGTGACTATTGAGTGGAATCCAAAAAACAGTTATGGCGTCATCCATGTCGCCAGTGTAAGTATAGAAAACTTCACGTCTTATGTTTCTAATGATGCCAATTCTCTTGTCTGGATGATAACGAGTTTTAGCAACTCCTGATTTTCTCAGCGTCACTAAGTCACCTACATAAAACATTATCCCTCCAGATATTTTGTCTTAAACTTTTCTTTTAAGGCCTCCCAAGCTTCAGGGCTAACAATCAGAGGTTCATCTCCGAAGTGTTTCATGAAAATTGAAGACCTTGTTTTGGCTTCGCAAAACGATGGTGCTCTGGGCACATAATAGAACTCCCTTCTCTCGTCATAAATATAAATATAATTCATCTTTGATTCCTCCGATGGGTAATATCTACCGTGACAATCACATGGATCGCATTCGCATGCTTCGCAATATTCGTTCATTATCTCTCCTACTTTGCTGCCATGCATCCACCGCTTGACATCAGCTCTCTCATTCTAAATAGTCCGATCTCTTTGTGTTTGCACTCTAACATGACATCCATTCTGTGACCGAATGTATCAATTGGTTCCCAGTAAGAATCAGAGTGTGCTTGTGGTCTGATTTTTGGATCATTGTGCTCGACAGCACGAGACTGACTGTAGTGAACAGCAGGCACAATAGTGCCCCAAGTCGTCAGAGCCAACTCAACGGCATCCTGCTGTGACAAGCCGCCAGTACACATAGTGTGATGGTGATAGTCGTGAACGATGGGGATACCTATTTGTTTGAATACACCATCGTAAAGCTCTTGAGTTGAGTAAAGCGACTCTTTGTCGTCGTTCTCCACAGTCAGTCTAGACCGTACAGCGTCTGATAATCTGGTAAAGTTCCGGCAAAAATTGCCAAGGGCCATAGGTTTATCATTGTAAGCTCCTCCTACATGAATGTTGATCTTTGCCCAAGGTGAGCGAGGTTGGCACAACAGATCCATCATCTTGCCGTTGATCTCAAGGTCTCTGATGGTGTTAAGCACAACCTGCTCATTAGGGGAACAAAGTTTATTGAAAGGGCCCGGGTGACAAGTGAGACGAATGTCGTGCTCCTCGGCATACAAGCCGGCTTCATAAAGGGCTTCTTCGATAGCGTCGAAGTCTTTTAGATCCTCGAGTTGATATTCAGAAGCCCAAGGGAAAATCTCAGAGGATATGCGAAAGAAGTGAATGTCGTGCTTCGCGTTCCACTTGAGAATGGTAAGTAAGTCAGTTGCGTTTTGCAAGATCAGTTCTGATGTGTAGTCAAGACCTTTCTCGTCAAATGTTTTTCGTCGCATTGTGCGGTTAGTTGAAACTTTTGGCTTGAGTGCCGATAGTTCAGTATTGATACATGCGTATCCAAGATTATAGTTTGTCATAATGTCCTCCGTTGTATATATAATATAACCTATTGAGGATCACTTGTCAAGTTTTTCTTCTAACTTTTTTAAAAATTGCTGTTGTTGTTTGTAAAGTAAATAGTAATAACAGGAGAAGGCGATGGTTGGAATTATTATCCCAAAGAACATCGCCTTCCAAAAAATTGCTTTAAATACTAAGTCAACTGGGGTCACTTAGTCCAGCCTCTTTTTCCAATTGTTCTCGGTGATCTATCGTTAGGGTTTCTTGTAGACCGATATCTTTTGTCGAGTTTTTGAAGATAATCTTGCTTTGCTTTGAACGATGCGTCAGGTCCCAGAGCCTTCTCTGCTTTCCTGATCATTGCCCGTGTGGCGTTGTAGTCAGCACGTTCAATGTACCGGTCATCATATTCGTCCTTTGGGTGTCTATACCCGTGGTCACCGACAGGCTCCAACATGTCTGCTGTTTTTTGACCCATTCTTTCAAACTCGGCTGGGTTTTCATACTCTTCCATGTCAAGGAAATAGTTACCAGTCAAGCCTTCGTAGCCAAGGGAAGCAAATAATGAATTCGCATTATTCAAATCCTCTGGGTTATTTGAGTATGTTAACGATCTTAGTTTTTCCAAATATTCAGTCGGAAAATCAGCCGGCAATTGAGGCACGGTCATTATTTCCAATATTAATTCTTTTAATTTTGCTTCTGTAAGTCTCATTTGTATTGCTCCAATGCTTTAATTATATTATCTTTTTCCTTTTTAATTAAGAAGGATTCCAAATTTTGCCTTTCTTCAAGGCTTCCAAGATCATTTGTTTTAGCTTTGCTTCTGTGAGTTTCATTTCTTACACCCCTCTGGTAGTTGAGATTTAAGTGTCTTCTTATATTCCTCAATATCCGGTTGCACCCATTTCAATTTTGGACAATGCTCTTTGTGGTCTTCCTTGTCTTTAAGGAATAGTTCTAAAGCTACCATGTCTCTCTTGAGGTCGTCACACTCTGGTGCTGCCAATGTAAGTGATGCTAGTAGTAAAATCATATCTTTGTCTATCTCGTCACCATTTGCTCGATCCGACCCAGAGACCCCTTCATGTACTCGATATCCTTTTCGATTCCGATTATTTGTCTCGCGTTGTCGTCCGAGCCTTGGAGCTTTTTTTCCAAGGTTTCGATAACCTCCTCAGCGTCACCAAGATCATTTCTCAGTTCAGCAACTTCGACGTTCATGTTCCATACCCATCCGGCAAGAGGAATGACAAGCATCCCAAGTCCCATCTGAATTACTTTCCATACGTCGTCTTTTGTTAGTGTAGCCATTATTCCTCATCCTCATCATACTTGGGCTTATACATATCAGCGGTTTTTTGATATCTGTCATAAAATTCTTTAGCAGGGTCTGGATGTGTTCGCCCTCTTCCCACCTCTCTTTTTTCAAACTTGTCTAGTTCGGTGAAGTAGTCTTCGAGAGCATCCAAATTGGCGTCATCATCTAGTCCAAGCATGTTTGCGTGAACTCCATGCTTATTCGCCAACTTTTCCACTTCTCCAACTTCCCTATATCGCATGTAGTCATCAACATAGCTTGGGTTTCCTTTTTTTCCATCGATAATTGATTTAGCCATATTGATATATGATTCATCACCTGAATTTATAAGGCTATGAATCTTGGCTAATTCCTCCGATGAAAGAACCGAAGGGGGGTTAGGCATGACCCTTACTTCGCTGATTACTTCATTGATTAGTTGTTTTAGTTTTGATTCTGTTAGTTTCATGTCACCATTTCTTGCAAGACCAATATCTTGCTTTTGTTTTAGGACCAGGGTTGTCACAATTGTGTCTTGCTCTGAAAGACTTCCTAGCTTTTGGATTATTCTTTCTTATTTTCATTGTCTTTTCGCCCTTAGCTTTTGCGGATGATCCGCCATGACCGAAGTTAACTTTCTTGATATTTCCAGTGCTTGGGTCCTTGACGTATACTTTAAATTTCTTTACGTCTCCGCGAGTTGGCTTGTTAAGTGTAACTTTTTTTCCTTGATACTCTGCTTCGCCCATGAGATCGGGACAACCACATGATGCTTCCTGAAGTTGTTCAAATAAACAAGCTCCACAAGCATTACCACCTTCTTCAAGTGTGGCGTTTTCAAACATCTCAAGGATTGAAGCGTCGCCTTCATACATTAGTTCTGCATGCAAACTTTCAGACATTCGACCACCGCCGCGTGGGCCGGCTCTTGTCGTGCGAAAATCTGGTGCTTCGATTTCAGGTTCAGGGCCTTCGTCTCCGAGTGTTGCGCCGATACCTCGAACATTGATTTCACCATCGGGTCCGGGAGTTTGAAATCTTCCGCCTTGGGCAGCTTTTGCTGTTCTTAAGTAGTCCATGCGGTCTTGATCCAATCTTCGTTCAGCTGAGCGTTCTGCTTCTATCTCTCGGTCAATACTGGCTTGGTCGTCAATGTCTCTCTGGGCTTTCTCGGCTTCAAAGCTTGCCAATTCTTCGTCAGTATAGAATTGAGAAGTGTCGAGGTTTGTCATATCGTTGTATGCCTTCCTTACTTCCTCATCTGTGGCTTTACCTTGAGATCTGAGCTCCTTAGTACGGAAAAATTCGTCACGAAGAATCTTCTCGGCTTCCATCTGATTAAGGATTCCTTCTTCCAGTAAGCCGGCTTTTTGGATCTTTTTGTAAGCCCATTCATATGCGGCATCTGGATCGTCCGGATATATGTTAGCAGCTTGTTGGTTTACTTGATCATAGATTTTTTTTCTAAGTGCAACTCTATCATCTGGACCAACAGCTTGGTCATAAGAGTCCATTTCGCGAGGGGGTGTTGAGCCCAGATATTCCAAATAATCTTCTCTGAAAGATGACTCTGGTGCAAAAGTATCGACAAACATTAATCCTTGATTAACTTCATAATCATCATCCGATTGGAGCATTTTTTTTATTTTAGCGGTGTGCTCTGGTGGGATGCCTGGTGGCATTTCTGGCATTTGAGGTCCGGTTGGACCAGCGGGCGCAGGCTTTGCGCTCTGAGTCTTGTTGCCATACATGCCGTAGAAATTGTCACCAATCCCTTCATTCAATACACGGCCCAGCTCTTCTTTGATAATTCTTTTTAGTGTTTGTTTTGTTAGTCTCATTTCTTTTTTCCTTTCTTTGCTTTTTTGCCCCAAGATTTTCCTTTGCCCTTTTCTTTGCATGCGCCCGGGGTTGGTCTGCAAGATGGATATTTACTTCTTTTTTCTCCGTCTGATCGTCCACAAGACTTATATCCGCCTTTGCCGTCGGGAGCATTGCAATCCACCCAACCTTTCTTCTTGCCT
>Ga0315315_10006449_pt1 | contig 10851 bp, 10 predicted proteins | sample M140m3416metaG_FD_203699 | JGI IMG/M metagenome (GOLD analysis project Ga0315315, IMG submission 203699) | Ammonia-oxidizing marine archaeal communities from Monterey Bay, California, United States - M1 40m 3416 | ecosystem: Environmental > Aquatic > Marine > Intertidal zone | place: USA... | reverse complement strand
GAACTACCAAGCAGGTATTGCAGGATTCCAGCCAGCAATGGGAGCAGCAGGCTCGTCAACAGAAAGAACACCGGGTCCTAGCATGCTTAACACAATTGGTGTGCTTGGTTCTACATTGTCTGGCTTTAACCGATAGGAGATAACATGGGATACGCAACAGAAGCATATGGTCATTTAATGGGAGGAAATGCTCCTATAGCATCGCCTACTATTTCATTTGACAAACCTAGCCCAGCTCCAGTTACTACTGTAACATACAACCCACCAACAGGGCCAGTAGGAAATGCACCAATCATTAGCCCGCCTTTTCCTGATTTAAAGCCACCTACTAGCAGACCAACAGGAGGACTTAGTTTTTCTTTTGGGGGCGGAGGAGGAGGAAGTTCTGCACCAGCAGGGCCTAATGTTTCACTAAGACCTCAAACATTTGCACCGTATGAGAGTACATATACTCCACCAACACCAGCAACACCAGTTCCGTATGATTATGCTACTAGAGACCCTTACATTTATGGTGATGGGCTTAGCAATGCAGGTGCAGCATATGACATATGGGGCTCTAAGCCGGGAGAGAATCCTTACTTATTAAGCACACCAGCAGATTACACACCGGGACTTATAGGACTAGACCCAATAACATTGCCTAATAACATGCCTAACAGGGGTGCTGACATTAGTGCGTTTACACCTAATACTCCTGTACCAAGAACTCCAGAGCAAATAGTTAGAGACTATGGTTACACAGGAAGAACAGCTCCTAATCAAACTAATGTACCTCCAAGTATGAGAGATTCAGCCCCTAATGCAAAAATTATGCTAGAGGCAGCAGCAGCTAATGTAAGGAATGGTATATACCCTAACATGCAAGCAGCTATGGATGCACAGCAAGCATTTAATTTAAAATATCCTACTTTGACTCCTGCAGAAAATGCAGCACAAATTGCAAAGAGTCAAGAAATGTTGTTAAAACAAGACCAAAGACCTAGAGTTGAAAAGAAAGTAACAAGAACTTCTAGTATACCAAGTGCAGGCACAGGAGCATCGGGTCCTCCGGGAAGAAACTATGAAACTAAGAAAGCTAGTACAGCAAAGGCTGTAAAAAAATATACTACTAAAGATGTAAACACTAGTTTCAAAGCACGAAGAGATGTTAGAAATCTTTTTGCATAATTAGTATGGAAACATTATTTGGTAACTTTAACCTAGAAGATATTTATAATGCATACCAGTTTGCAGAGACAGGTTCTTTTAGTAATCCTTGGATACGCACAGTAGCAGAGAATACACCCGGTGGTAGTACAGCCTATGGCCCAGTCCAAATAACTGGTGGTTTAATAGATGACTTCTATAATAATGAAAGAAGTGTATTTGATGATAATTCTGATATTGCACAATTACTTAGAGGACAAGCTGCATTGTTTAGCCACTTTGGAAACGAAGAAGGACTGGCAGGGTATGACCCTAGGTATGATTATAAGGGTGAGGGTATTGGCTTAACTGACATACAAAAAATACAGTACAAAGATTTTGCACAAGACATGATGCAGGATATGTGGAACAAAAATAAGAATAAAGAAAACCCAGTACAAAGTTTTATAGAGGCATGGCGAGGGAAAACAATTGAAGAAGACCCCGACTATTACAAAAGATTTAATACATACTTAGGAAGATAACATGGCAGTATATTCAGGACAAGGAAGACAACCATTTTCAGCAGCACAGCTAGCTCTTATGGAAGAAGAAGAGCTAAGAAAAATGGCAGCTCAAAGAGCTTTCAATGAAAAAATGCTAGCACGAAATAAAGCAAGTGCTCTAAAGAATCAAACAGCAATGACTCAAGATGATGTAGGGTTTTTTCCGGGGTTGCTTGGTAGAAGTAGTGAAGAAGAGCAGAGAATGCTGGCAGGTAATATGTACCCCGGTCCTCAATTGTCTTTGTTTGATAGAGCAAAGAATGCTCTTAGTGACGCATGGACTAATGAAAATTCTGCTTATAAGCAAGGACTTATAGTTGACAGGCTGATTGATGAGCAAGAATTAGAACAAGAAAGAGCGAAGGCTGTTGCCACTGCTGTTGCTGACCAACAAGCTGGCTCGGGACAATTGGCACAGCAAGTTTGGTCCCCGGGACTAGGTGCCCCTCAAATTCAGCCTAGAGTAGTAGAAGAAAAAGAAGTGAATCAAGGTGTTACAGGAATTGTACCTCCGGGCGAATTTAATTTTAGTCAAGGTAAACAACTAAGTGATGCAGAGGCTGGTGCCATTTATTCACAGCCAGTAGCTGGTACTTATATGAATGTCGGTGAAATGCTAGGTAGACTTCGCTACAATGCAGATGGTACTTTCAGTCGTTTACCTACTGTGGGTACAAGAGTTGGTGATGTAGGAACTGACCTAGCACGAGCAGCTTATGAAAATTCTAGAATACCTTATATGGGTATGAAAAATATGGCCGGTGATGCAATCGTTGGTCCGGGTCAGTGGGCAGATGACCAGATAGATAGAATAGAAGCTGAAAGAGAATACAACTTACCAGAGAATGTAGCTCTTAGAGAAGCAGCAAAGAAAAGAGAAGAGATGAAGCAAGCAGGACTTTTAGTTGACCAGCAATTAGATGCTATAGAAGCTGAACAGGCTGCAGCAAAAGCAGAAGAAATGAAAGCTGCTGGCATATGGGCTACTGATGAGATAGTTAGACAAGAGACTGAGCAACTTGCAGCAAAAAGAGCAGCAGAAGCTGAAGCACAAAGAGTAGCAGAGGCTGATAGAATTAGAAACATGCAAGGATTTATTGAACAGCAAAGCGAAATGGAAAGTGGCTACAACAATATGCAAGAAGCCCAAGCTGCAATGGAAACAGTTAATCAAGAAGGTCTAGACAACGAGGCGTTAGACGTTCCTATCATCGGTGAAGAGCCTATTACTCTTGCAGAACACATACTACCATCAGTAGAAAAAAAGGTTGAAGAACTAACTGACGATGAAAAGAATGATAAATATGTTGAAGCAACTTTAAATGGTGAGACAATGCTGGGCAAATTCTTGGATTGGATTGGTGTACTAGACAATGATAATGATGGTGTAACTGAAGCAGATGGAAATGCAGCAGTTAATGACATAGCAGTCATAGCTTCAGAGTCGGGCAGTGAAGCAACGCAAGAAACAGAGCAAGCTGGTTTACTAACAGAGGATAAGACAGCTGATAATAAAAATGCTAATGTATTTACTGCAGCGGTTGCAGGCAGTCAAGGTGAGTCCGTTTCTGGTATAATGTCAGCTACTGCTGATGATGGTATGGGTGGATTTACAATGGACAGACTTACTAACCCACTATCACCAGAGAATAAGAAATGGTGGATGGGTGGAGGCGGAGGTGTTCCCGGTAGTAATAGAGCAGTACAATTCTTTGAAGCTCTTGCGTACATAGGTACACCATTAAAGTATAGACCATCTAAGACACCTGCTCAACAGAACATTGAAAACCAAATGACTCAGATGAATAATGTAATGGATTATCGGTCAGCTAATACAGCCAACCCTCCATCTTTTGCATCATTAAGAGCAGGAGTACCAAGCACTGCTGTAATAGAAAATACTATTAGGGGTCAGATAGAAAATAAAGCTGACAAAGGACTTCTGTTTGGATTAATTGGAGGAGACAGTGAGTCTGATATAGATAATAAGATAGCAACTACAGCTTATGCTATTAGAGAAAAGATGCTTCAAATGACTTTGGTTAATACTCAAAATGGTATAACGAAAATACCTACTATTGAAGAAGCAATTGCTGCTATGCAGCCACCAAAGGATGATAACAATAATGATGATGATGAGGAATCAAAAGGAAGATTTTTAGGTTTCTTTAAATAAGGTTATATATGGCTTTAATAGATGAAGAAGAATATTCTCTAGGTGGATTACAAGGCTTAGAGGGGTTATCAAATTTAGAAGGTTTAGATGGATTAAGTAATCTTGACTTAGGTGCTTTTGGTACTGGAAAAAAGAATGACCCTCTTGCTACTAGCTGGGACAATTTTAAAATACAGTTTGGTGGCGGACTTCAGACGTTAGATGACATATTAAATAAAGACTCTTTTCTCAGTCAATGGGGAGAAGCACTGGAAGAGTCTGGTGAAATTGGCAAGGAAGATTATATGCCAAAGTTTACTGGCACTTTTTTAGAGCAAGAAGGATTTGCAGGAAAGTTTGGATGGGCTGTTGAAAGAGCAAAAGAAAATGCGGTAGGTAGTGGTGCAGCTCTAGCAGCAATGCTACTTACAAGAAGACTAGAGCCGGGTGCTGCTATAATAAGTTTTCTGCAATTAAATGAAGCTGGTAATGTTCACGCTGAGAATGCAGACAAACCTGTTTCTGAGTTCACAGGCTCAGAAAAAGTACAAACAACTTTTGCAGCTGCATTAATGACAGCATTAGATTTGTATGCTCCAACTAAAATAGGTAAGGCGTTTAGTCCAGTGCTTCAAAAAGAATTAAGTGAGATGGCATCTTATCTAAATGACTTTGAAAAGATGGGTTTTGCAAACGCTCTTATGATTGGCCTTAAGAAAGCTGGGGCTATTGGTATAATTGAGGGTGGAACAGAAGTATTACAGGATGCGATAGCACAAGTTACTTCAGCTACTAGGGGAAGAGATATGAATGTGGATGCTTCAGCCGGAGCATTTGCAGCAGGTACTGTAGGTGGAACAACAATGGGTTCGCTGGCTGGTTATAGAGATGCAACTCAAGATACTAGAGAAGCCAAGCAAGCTCAAAAAATACTGGACCAAAGTAATCTAGAAAAGTTACAGGAAGCAGGTGCACAATATAGAACTGGTGTAAAGGACTACGAAAAACAATACCAAGAATTAGTAGACAAGTACGAGGGTCCAGAGCTAGATGCTAAGATAAAAGAACTAGCACCAGTAGAAGATGTAATACCAGAGACAATAGACTTTAAAAGACTACAGCCTAGTCGCATATCTAAACTTACTACTGTTGCAGCAGATGCTTTACTTAACAGGTCTACAGAATTCTTAGAGCAGACTCGTGCAAAGACCAAGACAGGTAAAGATATGTTTCATCTGGACAGAGCACTCAGAGGCTTTGGCGATGTCGAATCAGGAACAGGTCAGTTCCAAACAAACCCATCATTTAATACACTCAAGCATAATTATGTTGGAGAATTTCTTACTCCGTTTGGAGACATAAGAGATAAGTGGACTAGTGCATACCCATTGGCCGGACAATTTGGTGGTAAGATTGGACATAACATTGACAAGTATCTAGGTCAGGTACTAGAAAATAAAGTAGACCCTAAGCTAAAGGCAGAGGTTCGTTCTCAGTTAGGTAGAAGATTCGGAGAACTAGAAGCAGACATTGTTACTATCAGAAAGATACAAGACAAGGTATTTAATTCCTTAGCTAAAGCACTTGGTAAGGATGGACTAAAGATTAACTTTCAGAAAGATTACTTGACTCGTGGTATAGATAAGAAAGCAGTGAAAGCAGACCCGAAGGCATTTCTTAAATCACTAGAGGAAGATGTGCAGATAGGTCCTACCAAAGACCCTAAGACTAAAGAAATTATAGAGACTGCTGAACAAGTAAGAGAAAGAATATTAAATGACATACTAAATGATATTGACCCGTCTGTATTAACTTCTGAGCAGATAAGAAAGATTAAGACAAGGACTGGCACAGGCAGGCCATCATTTGAAAAATCAAGAGATGGTAGATGGAACAGGCTTAATGAACAGTTCAGAAAGAAAAGTCCTTTTGAATCTGTGGGTGATTACTTACTTAATGCTTCTACTCGTTTAGCATCTGCTGATGCATTTGGTGCTAACAGTGCTAACAGACTTAACGATGACATTAACCATTTACTAGAAAATAATATTGTCTCTAATGCAGAAGCACAGAAAATGTGGGATATGTATGACGGGTTGCATAATGTATATAGAAGACCACAGGATGAAACAGGAAGAACAAGGCAGTTAGCATACAAAACTGTTGCTACTGCAGCTGCTGTCAAGTATCTAGGTATGGCTACTATATCTTCTATTACTGAGCCTGCTTGGATAATGCAGAGAAATGGTGTGGTCAATACACTAAGAGCTGCACCGGCCATGGCTGCTAATGTCTTGGTAGGAATCAAGCGTAGCATTTACGCAGGTGGTGTAGGAAAAGCACCTAGTAGTTCCTTTGGCCGAGATTTAATTAGGACCATGGGATTTGCAGTAGACCCTGCAATGAACGAGAGAGTAGAAAAACTATTTGCTGGTGACAGAAATGAATTCTTAGGGGTATACTTCCGTACACCTGCTGGTTTATTCTTGACCCAGTACACAAACTTTGTTCGTACATGGGCTGCTGTTGCTGGATTAAAAAGAATAGAATCAGAAGCTAAGAAGCTAAAGAATATGAAGCCTGCAAGGAAGCGTAGGTTAGAAGAAGAACTAAGAGAAAATGGTCTTACTATAGAAGAGTTTGCTGAGATATACAGAGTAGGTGGCAACAGGATGAGACTAACAGATGAGAACTTTCTAGAAACAATGATAACTAGAAGTGATGGTACCCAAGCTAGGGTAAGAGACCTGATGGTTCCTTGGGTTCGTAAGTTAGTTACGGATGTAGCACTAGAGCCTACTACTACTAATAGACCGTTGTGGATGTCTAATCCTGATATGCAATTACTAGCACAGCTTAAGTCTTTTCCTATTCTGTTTGGTAATACTATTGCTAAAAGAGTAATAAGGAAAATGAATCCTAAGACTTGTAGTCCAGACTTCATGGGTCAAATGGCTACAGTAGCTGCGATAGGTACAGCACTAGGAGCTGCTGCATTAGCTATGGCTATCAAGGATGAGATTCGTGGTAGTGAAAGAGAGAAAGGACCTATTGATTATGTATCTGCTATTGGTGTACCACTAATTGGAGAGACATCTTTGTCTGGATATATAGGAGGGCCTGCTGTTAGTATAATAGATGATTTTCTAGCGTCTTTGTATGGAGAGGGTTTGTCAGAAACCTTAGCAAAAACACCAGAACAATTTTATGATATATTACTTAGGGCTAGTGTGGGTGCTCTGGGTGCTGAAGCGTTGGGAGGTGAGTAGTGCCTAGAAAATGTGCAATGGGACCTTTCAATGGCTTTCAATTAGAAGGTAATATATTATCAGCCAAAGGTATTGATGATGCTATGGATGACTGGGAAGGTGTCAACTCAGCTGAGGAAATAAATAACAGAGAGGGATTTAAACCTATACCTGATGAAGATGGTAATGTTGTTATGCACCATTACAGTAATGTTAAAGGACTAACAGAACTTGACCCAAAGAAACAAGGAACTGGATTAAGAAGTAGTAATTTTAGAAGAGGGTATGGAGCACCGGGACAAGTATTGTTTTCTTCTTATGGTTTAAATGTAGGACATCCTAAAGGATATAAAAAAGAACAAGGCTTAGGTAATGTTGAGTACATTAGTAAGATGCCTGTCGAAAGAATATATGACATGGAAAAAGATAAGGACTTCCTTTACCTTGAAAGAGATAAAATAATAGAGCAAGAAAATATACCTCCTACAGATACTGATGGTAGGACACAAGCATTCTATAGAGTAATAAGAGATGCTGGGTACGCTGGTATATTTGTATCGAATGGTATGGGGTATGGATTAAGTGCAGCTATCTGGGAGCCAACAGCAGTAGAGCAAGTAAAGCCTAGGACTGATGCACAGACTATCTCAAATGAATCTAAGATGGCTAGTCTGTTAGAGGGCTGGAGAATTACTCCTGAAGAGATAGAAATAGCAAGAGCTAATAGACCTAAGAATGAATGGAAACAGCCAGAAGAATTAAAAAGTCTAGCATTAAATAAAGTAGATGATGGTATTAATTTAGATGAAGACTATGAGTGGGCACAAAATATTATATTAAAAAATGATATTGCTTTACTAGGTAAAGTACAGAAAATACCTACATTCAGAGAAATGATAATGGCTTTAAAAGCTAAAGCACCTGCAGGTTTAATAAGGCAAGGTGGTGGTGATGGATACAAGAGAATTAATAATGGCTCAAGAGTAAAGTCTAGGTTAGACATACCTGCCTATGAAAAGACAGACACTTGGATAGTTACTGTCCATGATTTAAAGGGTGGTGTTATTGGCTACGCTAAGTCTGCAGTATTAAATAATGTAGAGTTTGGTGAGTTTAGTAAAGCAGCTAATAAAATAGCTGCAGGGAAAGCATCTAAATCTACCTTTGCTACTATGCAAGGTGACTGGGTAGATGTGAATGAAAGACAAGCAGAGCAGATGGCTAACGAAGCAATAGCTGACCCAGAGAATTGGGTAGAGGTTGGAATGAATCCTATTCGCTATGGTTATTTTTATGTAAAAGAAACTGGTGAAAAAATATTATCTTCATCGCAAGTGGTTCAAGTAGGTCCACTAGTTATGGCAAAGAGAGATGGTATAGTAGAGTCTACTCCGCATAGTGAGATAGTAGAGGATGCTCTTGGTGATGCCAGCCCTAGAATAATGCAAGTGGCTAAACAGTACAGAGCCAAGTCTAGGATAGTAAAGCCAGAGACTAAAATACATCGGCCAGTTAATCCTAAGTTTGCAACAAGAGTAGCTATGGCATATGATGCTATGAAGCACACACCTAGAAAGAAAGATGTTGCTGAGGCTTATGATGCATTGATTAATGAAACTATTGAGCAGTACAAAACAATACTAGAGTCTGGACTGCAAGTAGAGTTTATACCTAGTGGACAAAAATCTCCGTATGCTTATCCTAGTCAAGCTGTAAAAGATATAGTAGACAACAATCATATGTGGGTATTTTCTACTAGAGATGGTTATGGTAAAGGGGAACAAAACACTGAGCATCCTATGCTTGCACCTACTGAGTTTACAATTAGTGGTGAGATTGCTTTAGCTAATGACTTGTTTAGGGTAGTGCATGATTACTTTGGTCATGCTAAGAATGGTGTTGGGTTTAGAGCTGAGGGTGAAGAAGCAGCATTTATATCTCATGCTTCTATGTACTCTGACCTAGCTGTTAAGGCACTGGCTAGTGAAACTAGAGGTCAAAACTCTTGGGTTAATTTTGGTCCGTTTGCTAAACAGAATAGAACAGCATCGGAAGAGGATACGGTATATGCCCCACAGAAAGCAGGGCTATTACCAGAAGAACTTAGTAATCCTAAGAACCCACCTGCTTAAGTAACTTTTGAATATTAACTAAATATAGCTTAGAGGCTTTGTGGTCTCCGCCCATGACAGTATAGGGCTTCATGTCTTCCATGACTGCTCTTAGCTTGTCAGTATTAAATACTAAACTACAGCACAACTCACCATCCTTTACCAAGTTATGGACCCAGAGCTCTGCCTCTGTACTGGTTAGTCCGGATGGTTTACCATAGCTTTCAATCTCGATACAGATGTTACCTGTACTCGCCCACTTATCTCTCTCTGTTTTTATCTCGCAAGTCTTGGCCCCAGAAAACATTTCATCTATGTGCTTTTCCCATTGCTGACCAAACTCTAAGTCAACATCAAACTTACGCATCTCTTTTATATCCTTACTCTTGTTCAGTCCCATGCTCTTCTCCTTTTATTTCTACGACAACATAGTTGTCCGTATCTAGGCCACCAAACTCAGTAGTAATCTTGGTAACATATTCATAGTGGTCATCTTCAATAATATTATTCTCTACTAAAGCATCCATAAGAAACTTATGCATAGGAAATGTATAGTTATCTAGGTCTTTCTTTCTTTTGTTATTAAAAAATAATTTGTAGGTTGGTTGTATTGTCTTGTACTTGGGTAATGTCTTTACCCATTCTTTCACTGTTGCGTGGTACGCCTGCTTTACATTATTCTTTTGTATGTAATGCATAGGAAAGAAATTGTTTAGACTAACCATGAGTTCCCTTTTCTTCTCACCCCTACCCTTGCTAAATACAGGTAGTGGTAATATACCTTTGTGCTTCATTACTTTCTCCAGTCTGATTGCCAAAGTCGTGGGTTAGTTTCTTTCTTTTTCTTCTTAAGTTCTAGGTACAACTTGGAAGTCCCATCCATGCGGACAAGACCCCAAGTTGTTTTAGCTTTAGTCTTTGAGTTCATCGACTATGTCTTTGTCGAGTAGTCTCCAGATTATGACAGCTGCGATTATGCCAGCCAGTCCACCGTTTCCTAAAGTCCAAACTATGCCTAGTATAGAGCCGATTACATCTCCGGTTAGGAATGCTACCTTTGGTCCAAAGATAATCTGCAGTATAATAGACAAGCTAATTAGTTTGATACCAACATCTATCGCACCATCAGCTCCGTTCTTGATTTTATCTAACATCTTTACTCCTTTCTTTTAGTTTAACATCTATCGCCTTGAGGATTTTCTCTATCTTTTTCTCTAGAGCAGGCACCTCTACCTTTTCTTTCCATAGCTTACGCATTAGACTTACTCTCATATATGCCAACCTATACACAAAGTATCGTGTGGTGGGTTACAAGTTAAATGTCTCTGCTCTTCCATCTTGTCTTGTAGTGTAGTGCATCCTGCTAAGGTGACAACAACAATCTGCAAGGCTATTATTAATATTATAGTATTCATTCTATTTCTCTTTCTTCTTCTACCAAGTCAACTAACTCACACACACTACCAGTACAAGCCAGTGTCTTAGTTCCTACAGTAGTATCTGTTAATTCATATTCACTAATCAAATCCCAGTCAACAGACTTAGGCATTTTCTTAGCAAGCTCGTTGTATTCTTTCTTGGTACAGTCTTCATAAGGTGCTTGCTGGTATGAATGGTCTGAGTGTGGCAAGAAACTAACTCCA
>Ga0315315_10006448_pt1 | contig 10852 bp, 9 predicted proteins | sample M140m3416metaG_FD_203699 | JGI IMG/M metagenome (GOLD analysis project Ga0315315, IMG submission 203699) | Ammonia-oxidizing marine archaeal communities from Monterey Bay, California, United States - M1 40m 3416 | ecosystem: Environmental > Aquatic > Marine > Intertidal zone | place: USA... | reverse complement strand
TGGTTTTAGAGTCACAAAGAATAGAAACTCTGTAGATGTTCCTGAGTGGCTTAGAGAATGGTTAAAAACTGAAAGAGACAGAACTCTAGCCAAAGACCCAAATGCTAAATTTTTATTTAATCCACCTAAGGGATCAGAATCTAATTTAGTAGACTTAGCACGAGCAGAAATACAAAAAAAGGGAGGATTAACTGATCTTTTTAAAAGTGAAAGAAGTGTATTAGGAAGAGATATAAAAGGTTTAAAAGACCTTCAAAAAATAATACCTTCTATATTGGCTTCTGAGTTAAAACAAAAAGACGCAGCCAAAGCTTTGTTAGGGCATACAACCTTTGATGGCTTTGCTAACTCAATGGCTGATATATCAGACAAACATTATTTAACACCTGTGGATATAGCAGGAGAGTCCAAAAGTAAAGCAGCTCTTAATGTACTGCATAGTGGATATGCTGAAGTATTAGGTTTAAAAAGTTTAAATGAATTACCAGCAAAAGTAGGTTACTCTGTTCCAACTTTAATTGAAGAGGGATCAGTTAAATACCCTATTATACAAAAAGGACAAAAAGATAAAGGTTTTCTTGCATCTAAAGAAAACAATGTAATGACACCTGTTGACAAAGAGCAAGCTGCTTTAAGTCTTAAAGAATCAAAAGCTCAATCACAAGCAAACATTGCAAAACTTGGAAAACAACAACAAGTTGATTGGAAAGAATTACTAGAATTAGAAAAAGAAAATATCCAGACAGATGTAGATTTAGAGCCTGAAAGAATAGAAGCTGAAAATGTAAAGACCGAACTAAGACAAAAAAACAGAGCAGCAAAAATTGAACAAAAGAAAAAAGAAACTATAGCTCTGAGAAAAGAAAAGATAGAAGATGCTAAACAAAAACTAAGAGAAATGAAAGCAAAAGGTATTAGAGTTTTTGGTAGTGGCGTAAAGTCTGTTGGTATAGGTCCTGTTGGTATAGGTGCTACTGCAGCAATAGGCAGTGTTATTGCTCCTGATTTGTTTGCTGAAACAATGCAAAAGAATAAAATTGCAGAGATGGAAAAATCAAATGATCTAGGAACATTGTTTAGAAAAGGGATGATTGCCACTGGCGAGGGTATATCAAAACTAACAGATTCTGATTTTACAGGTAGAGAGATAGCTTCAGGAGTAGAAACTGCAGCACGTATAGTTGATCCCGGAATAGAATTAGCAGGAGACTTTTTAGCATCTTCCTTTCTTACAAAAAATGCAGGAGAAGGTTCTGATTACACTAAAGATGTTGAGCCTGCTGCAAGTCAAGAAGAAATGATGCGACCAATACAAAATCCACAACTACAAGCTGTAGCCGATGATGAAAGACAATTACAAGAACAAATGAATATGAAAAATTTAACACAGGATTTCAGAAGCGAAGCTGAAAGAAAGAGTGGTCTGTCTTTAGAAGACCAAATGAAAATCTTACAACAACAACAAGGGGGAGCTAACTATGCCCGATAATAACTATAACTACGGTGCTTCATATATAATGAACTCTGATAAAACTTCAGTTGATGATCCAATGGGATCAAATCAATTAACTCGTGAAGGTAAAGACTTTGACACAACGATAGGTAATTATGAGTTGCAATCTGACATGCCAAAGAAACAGTCTAAACCAACAGTAGAAGCATCTCTGTTCAAAATGGCTGACGATAAAAATTATTTTGGCTAGGAGTTAATATGGCTGACAACTTTCTCCAGCCGCCTGATGAAACGGTAGCTGAAATACAGAACCCAGAAGAGAACCTTCCGGGAATAGCTGGATATGTGCGTAGTAAATTTGAAAGTGCTGAGAACGGGAGATACACTCACGAACAAAGGTGGTTATCATCCTACAAAAATTTTAGAGGTATTTACGACACAAGCACTCAATATCGTTCTTCAGAAAAATCTCAAGTATTTGTACGAATAACAAAAACAAAGGTTCTTGCTTCTTTTGGGCAAATAACAGATATACTGTTTGCTAATCAAAAGTTTCCTATCAATGTTGAGTCTACTCCTGTACCCGAAGGTATAGCTGAGTTTGCTCATCTTACAACTCCCCTAGATGAGATGGAACAAGAATCTGATCCTTATGGGTTTCCCGGAGATGGAAGACAAGTTGAAGCAGGTGCATTAGATTTTTTAGGTGGATTACAAGAAAAATATCAGAACGTTCCTCTTAGCGAAGGACCTTCTAAGTTAGGAGAGCCACAGATTAGTCCTGCACAAGAAGCAGCATTAAATATGGAAAAAGAAATCCAAGATCAATTGCTTGATACTAATGCAGTAAATGTCTTACGTACAGCTATCTTTGAACAAATACTATTAGGCACAGGTATTATCAAAGGTCCTATGATGAAAAATAAAAGAATCCATAGGTGGTCTAAGGATGAACAAGGACAAAAGTTCTATGATCCTTATGATATGGTATGCCCAGAAATACAATCTGTATCGTGTTGGGATTTTTTTCCTGATCCTTCTGCTACAAATATAGATGATGCTGAATATGTTATACAAAGACATCGTATGACAAAACAACAATTGCGTAATTTGTCCACTTATCCATATTTTAATGTGGAAGCTATTGAAGAAGTTATTGCTAAAGGTGCTAATTATCAAGACAAGTATTATGAGGATACTATTCGTGATGATGAAACTGAGCCAAACTATAATACAAATAGATATGAAGTGTTAGAGTACTGGGGAGTTATGGACAAAGCATTTGTAGACGAAGCAGGTGGAGAAGTAACTGCTGATATGTCTGACATGCAACAACTACAAGTTAATGTGTGGGTGTGTGGAGGAGAAGTCATTAGATTTGTTCTTAATCCATTTACTCCTGCTAGAATACCTTTTCACGTTTTTCCATATGAGATAAACCCTTATCAAATGTTTGGTGTCGGTGTTCCTGAAAACATGGAAGATGCTCAACTTCTTATGAATGGTCATATGAGAATGGCTATTGATAACTTAGCACTTGCAGGTAATTTAGTTTTTGACGTAGATGAAGCTAGTTTAGTTCCCGGACAAAACATGGACATCTTTCCCGGAAAGATATTTCGTAGGCAGTCTGGTGTAACAGGAACTGCAATCAATGGTCTTAAGTTTCCTAACACTGCTCCTGAAAACATACAGATGTATCAAATATCTAGACAACTAGCCGATGAAGAAACAGGTATACCATCTATTATGCACGGACAAACAGGTGTTAGTGGTACAGGGCGTACTGCTGCAGGTTTATCTATGCTTATGGGTGGAGCTAATCTATCTATGAAAACAGTAATAAAAAATATAGATGACTACTTACTTAAGCCATTGGGGGAAGCATACTTTCAATGGAATATGCAGTTTAATGAAAGATCACCCGATATCATTGGTGATCTACAAATTAAACCGAGAGGTACAGCTTCTGTTATGCAAAAAGAAATACGAAGTCAGAGATTAACAGCATTGCTACAGACAGTGTCTAACCCTATGCTTGCTCCTTTTGTTAAGATACCTAATCTTATAAGAGAACTTGCCATATCTCAAGACATTGACCCTGACAGTCTTGTTAATGATGAAAACCAAGCAAAAATGTTTGCAGAAATATTGAGAGGTCTAAATGAATTACAACAGGCTGAAGCCACTCCTCAGCAACCCCCAAGCATGGGCGGCTCTGGAGGAGTACCTCAAACACCAGCAGACGGTAGTGTTCAAGGCACTGACGGTGGCACAATCGGAGTCGGAGCTACGCCAATTGCAGGGGAAGGCGGCTTTACTGGAAATGCTCCTGTTCCTGAACAACCAATACAATAAGGATAACAATGGCAATAAGTAAAAATGCTATTCCTAAAGAAAAAGACTCAATATCTTTGTTTGGGCAAAAGAAAAAATCTGAAGCTGAAAAGATAGTTGACGAGTTATCTAATAAGAATACACCTGCAAAAATTATAAGACTTGATAATGGCACAGAAAAAGTTATTAATCTTGTAAATGGTAAAACTGTGTATTCAGGAAAAATAGAGACTAAAGATAATTCAGTTGGCAGCCAAGTAAGTGAATTGTTAAGTAACAGAAAATATCCTGCTAGAGTTTCAGGGGATGGAAACATAACATTTTATGATCCTGATCAACAAGTTAATGAGTATACAGGCACTTCAACTGCAGTAAAAGAAACTTTTGATGAAGAAGGAGTTACCTACACTGGTCCGGGTGGCAGTTACACTTTTAGTGAAACGCCAACAACTGATGTATACAGCGAGGGTTATTTTCCAGAAGAGGACAACCTACCCTCTGACAGTGTAGTAACAACTAAGCAACTTTTTGGAGACGACACTAATTACATACCCAATACAGATTATCCACGTAGAGATACTATTGTAGAAAATCAACTAGATGAAGATCGCAATTTCTTACAGAGAACAGGCGATAATATTATGAAAGTTTTTACTCAATTAAAAACTCCAGTTCAAGTTAGACTTGACCCTGTAACAGGGGAAAATGTTGCTAGGTCTGTACCTATGGTAGGTGCAATTTTAGATTCAGCAACAGTTATGACTCCGATGTCAGGTATGGGTGCTGCTATGGGTACAGTGGCAGATACACTTTTAGCGAGACAAGAGTCTGATGCTCGATACGCAGTCGAAGGATTTTCAGGATTTGCAGCAATACAAGCAATTGACTTAGGAACAGGCAATCCTGTTACTATAACTGCTAGTCCGGGATTAGGTGGAACAGTTTCTACCAATCAAAACATAGTAGGACCACTAGCATATAATGGGTCAGTTTTTGCAGATGCCACTGCAGTAGCTGCTGAAGCTATTAAACCTACAACACCTACAGTAACAAGTTATGCTGACAGACTATATAGAACTAGTCCTCGTGCTGAAGAAGGACAAAAAGAAATAGGAAGACCTAAAGTTCAGGTCAATCCTCTTGCAAATAGAGGAGAGTATAACGATCAAACAGGCGAAGTTAATTTAGGAGCAGGAAGGTTTGGACAAACAACAGGAGTTTTTTTAACTGATGATGGTACATATCAATTTACAACGGGAAGAGCAAGTTTAGTTACGGATAGTAAGGGCAACCCTGTTACTACTAATAACGGAATTGTGTACAGTGGTCTTAGAGGTAACATTGTAAGTTCCAATACAGTTCCTGATTCTGTAAATTTATTAAGTAAAATGGAAGATGGCAGTATCAAGACTGACGATTATACTTTAACTGCACTAGCAGGAACACAAGATTACATAGATCAAGATACAAATTTTAATTACAACTATCCAACTATAGATGATTATAGTACTGCCTACTCACCTAATTTAACAGAAATATATTCAGAACAGACTAAAAGTTTTGATGACCCAACTATCGTCGAATCTGGAGTTACTTACGGAGGTGGTTTGAGTGGTAATTACAATTTTAGCGAAACATTAGACTCAGATGTATACAGTGAAGGCGATTTTGATTTAGACTTTAGTAATACATCTATGCCAATAGATAATGAAGCAGGTGATGTGACCTACGGTGTGACTGATAACATATATTCTAATTTCCAAGACAATAACGATAGTGATAATAATAATAGTGGTAGCACAGAAAGTGCAGGCTCTAGTGATATGGGATTTGCAACTGCTTTAGGTGGTAGAATTAGTAAACAAGAAGGTGGTGTGGCTTCTCCACAAGGCGTATCTCAAATTATACAAGGGGCAGGATTTATTGCACCTCAACAAAATGCTAATCCTGAAATGACCGTAGCTGATGATATTCCAATGGAGGCAGAAGAAGGTGATTTTATAATTAATGCACCTGCTGCCGAGTTTGCAGGAAGACAAGATATTGTTACTATGATTACTGAAGCCATAAATAGTTTACGTGAAAAAGGGGTTGACATTCAATACGGAAATCCTACAATACCAGTAGAGAAGAGCGTAAAGTTAGCTGTATCTCGAAATGAAGTATATGTACCTAGAGTAGTAGCTGAAGAGATAGGTTACGACAAATTACAAAAAATAAATAAACGTGGACAAAAAGAAGTTCAACGAAGACAAGAAGAAGCACAAAGTCAAGCTGCTCGTGGTGGATTTATTGCAAAGGCAGACGGAGATGTAGTCACAAACGACGAAACTCTTAAAGAAGATAAATCAAGTATGCTTGGAACAGATGAAGGTAGTTTCATACAAGATATAGGTAGGGCAGTATATCAAAGTATAAAAGATAATGTTGCAGGATTTCTATCCCCTAAAGAAACAGAAAAACAAGAATTAGAAAAGTCCGACATGCCTAAGTCTAGACCTACTAATTTAAAAACTTCTAACCTTGTACCGAGTAAACAAACCCCTCCAATTGATTCCATGAAAAAAATGGGTCTTAAGTTTCCCGAAAATTCAGAAAAGGGTCGCACATTTAGTTTGTTAAGTCTCTTAGAAACTTTACCTAATCAGGATACAAGAATAGGCTACGTACCTAAAGGAAACGATCATAGTAGTGGCACAACAGTAGCACTTGGATTTGATATAGGGCAACACTCTGCTAAAGATTTATTAAAATACAAATTTTCAGGTTCTTTGTATAACAAACTTGTTCCCTACACACAGAAAAAATTAGATGTTGCTAGACAATTTACTAAACAAAATCCTCTAAATCTTACTGACGAAGAACTTAACGAAATTAATATAAAGGGCATTCTTGACGTAGGAATCAGAGAATTTGAACAACAATTTCCAGAATTTAAAAATATACCTGTAGAAGACAAAGCTGTTTTATACTCAGCATATCATTTAGGAGGTTTAAGACCAGATGGTGTTTTAAATAAGAAAAAAATAAAAAGAACACCAGAAAATCCTAAAGCTGTTCGATATGGTAAATTTTACAAAATATATAAGGACTCAGGGAGTATACAAAATGCCCTACAAGGAGGTCTTTTAGATATAATTAAAAAAGGTGGGGGAGAATGGAATAGAGCTGATAAAGCTAATACATGGGTTGAAAAAATACAAAGAAAATTTATGAAAACTCCAAAACCTAGACCGTCTAGCATAAAATCTAGATCAAAAGGAACATCGAATCCTACTAGTTCGTTTCTTAATAGTCCAACTATGGGATAAGAATTAGTCAGCTACCCAGTAATATCTGGCCCTGACATCCGAAGCAGCTACCCACAGCCATGTGGCACTGCAATATATGAGGTAATAACAATGGCAAAACAAGTAAAAGGTGCGAGAGCTAATAAACCTAATGACTCCTTTGGAGTAATAAATAATCCAAGTCTCTATAAAAACAAATACCGAGAGGAAGTTGATAAAGATGATCAGGATGAAGTAGAACAGCAAATTGAATTGGCCCCTGAAGAAGAATCTGAAGCCACGCCAAAAAACGAAAGCTTTGCAACTACTGAAAAAGAAGGTGAAAGCGATGCCTATAAGAAACGTTATGATGACTTAAAACGTCACTATGACAAAAAACTAGACGAGTGGAAATCAGAACGTGATGCTCTGGAAGCTGCTAATAAGGTTACGGATACTGGAGTGCAAATGCCAACGACTCCCGAAGAAATAACGGAGTTTAAACAAAAGTATCCCGATGTGTACAAAGTTGTTGAAAGTGTTGCTTCAATGCAAGCAGAGCAAAAGACAGGTGATCTTAAAGAAAAGATTAACTCTCTCCAGCAACGTGAAGAAGACTTAGTTGTACAGAACGCATACTCTGAGCTTTTAACTGCTCATCCTGACTTTCAGGATATTAAAACAGATGAAAAGTTTCTAGAGTGGCTAGATGAACAGCCAACTTCTATAGCAAACGGTATATACAAAAACAACAAAGACGCAAAATGGGCAAGCCGAGTATTAGACTTGTACAAAATAGATGCAGGCATATCATCTAAAAAAACTACTTCGACCAATAAACAAAGTGCTGCAGAGGTTGTAAAATCACCAAAAGCTCGTGAAATTTCAGACTCTAACAGCAACAAGAAAATTTGGAAGATGGAAGACATCGCCAGACTGAAATCGTGGGAATTTGAGAAATTTGAAAAAGAAATTGATCAAGCACGAGCAGAAGGGCGAATAACTCAATAACTAACCTCAAATAGAGGAAGGATAAGAAAATGGCTTTTGATACAGCTGCAGGGTATGCTAACTTACCGTCAGGTAACTTTGCTCCCTCAATTTTTAGTCAAAAAGTTCTTAAGTTCTTCCGTAGAGCTTCGGTTGCAGAAGATATTACGAATACCGACTATACTGGCGAAATTGAAAACTTTGGCGACACTGTTAACATCATAAAAGAACCAACACTTACTGTGTCAGCGTACACAAGAGGTTCTGTTGTTAACCCTCAAGACTTGGCAGACGATCAGGTAACAATGACCGTTGACCAAGCAAATGCTTTTGCATTTAAAATCGATGACATCGAAGAAAGACATTCCCATGTCAACTTTGAAGCGTTAGCAACTTCTTCAGGTGCTTTTGCTCTAAAGAGAAAATTCGATGCCAACATACTACAGGCTATGTCAGACGGTGCAGGTATTGCAGGTGCTGACGATGCAAGTTTATCAGGTGGATTAACAACTACTAATTCAGCTTTAGGTACAGCATCTGCTCCAATTAACGTGGAAGCTGATGATGCAGGTATCAACCTCATGCTACTAATGGCTAGAGTGCTTGATGACCAGTCTGTACCAGAAGAGAACAGATGGTTTGTTGCTCCTCCAATCTTCTACGAGAAGATGTTTCAGGCAGGTAACAAGATGGCAGAAGTACAGGTAACTGGCGATGCGTCTTCAAACCTAAGAAACGGACTTGCAACTCCGGGTACACTTGCAGGATTCAGATGCTACAAGTCTACTGCATTAAATAGTACAGCAGGTACTGACCAAGTAACATTATCAGGTGTCGCTACAGACGCTTCTGAAAACGTTATCATGGCAGGACATATCTCTAGTACTTCTACAGCGTCTCACATCGCAAAGACTGAAGTGGTACGTTCAACTGAATCATTCTCTGATGTCGTTAGAGGACTACACGTTTTTGGTCGAAAAGTTTTAAGACCAGAATCAATAGTTCGTGGCGTCATAGATTTTGCGTAAGGGGGATTAATTAATGACTACTTATAATCATACCATTACTGGTGGTGGAACTGTAGGACATCCGGGCAATGTGCCGAGACCTTACATGGTTCAATCAAGAATCTTTGATGCAGCCGACCAGAACCTTTCTGCAAATGACGTCGTACAAATGATTGATGTTCCTGATAACACAATGGTTATCGGTGGATGTATCGACGTTCTTGAAGCAGGTGGATCAGGTTTAACTTACGATGTTGGTTTAAGTACTGACATTGATGCGTTTGCTGACGGAGTAGATGGCAATGCTGATGCTATATACCAGTTTAATTTAAAAGCTGCAGGTATCAACACAGTTATCGCTGCCGACGCAATCCAAGTTAAAGCATTGGGTGCAGGCGTTACTGCAGGTCGTTTCAGAGTCATAGCAATTATGTGTGACATTGGAACAGGTCCAAAGCAGACTGCTAGTGTAACAACTGGTACGTAACAATTAAAATCGGGAGGGCAGGGCAACTTGCCCTCTTGACAACTATGAGGTAACAATGTCCGAAAAAGGTACAATGAAAGGTCACACCATAAGTGGTGGTCAGAAACGCCCAACTAAGTCGGGTGCAGGTATGACTAAGAAAGGTGTAGCTAAGTACAGAAGGGATAATCCCGGATCAAAGCTCAAGACAGCAGTTACAGGTAAAGTAAAGAAAGGTAGCAAAGCTGCCAAACGTAGAAAGTCCTATTGTGCAAGAAGTGCAGGGCAAATGAAAAAGTTTCCTAAAGCGGCAAAGAATCCTAACAGTCGTTTAAGGCAAGCTAGGAAGAGATGGAAATGTTAGCACAAATTAATTTTCAAATATTTAAAATATTAAACAAGATAAGCAACAGTTTTTATAGACGATATGTACGAATGTTACATAAATCTCAAGGGAGAATCTAATGGAAAATATGGTGCTAGATGCTTGGAATGATTTATCGTACCTAGAGGGTGCGTTGTTTACTATGTGGTTATTTATTCTGTACTACGGTAAAGTATGGATTGACAGTAGGTTTACTAAAAAGGGATGCACATGCTCACAGCGTTAATAGGTCCTATAGCTAATCTTGCAGGTTCTTGGATGAATAGCAAGGTAGAAAAAGTGAAGGCTGATGGTCAAGCTAAAGTAGCACAAGCTAGAGCTAAAGCAGTTGTAGCCGAAAAGGTAGCAACAGGAGAAGTTGCATGGGAGAAGTCTATGGCTGATGCTACAGACAACTCGTGGAAAGACGAATTTGCTTTGGTTGTTCTTCTTTTACCAGCAATACTAGTCTTTATTCCGTCATTTACAGAATATGTACGAACAGGCTTTGAGGTGCTTAACACTTTGCCTGATTGGTATCAGTACCTTTTATTTATAGCTGTAAGTAGCTCGTTTGGAATTAAAGGGGTTGGTCAGGCAATGAAACTAATGGGAAAGAAATAACATGGCAAAAAAGAAAAGTGGTTCTAAACCAAAAAATGCTGCACTTTATTCTAGAGTAAAAGCAGAAGCAAAAAAGAAATTTAAGGTCTATCCAAGTGCGTATGCAAATGCTTGGCTTGTTAGAACCTATAAGAAACGTGGTGGCACTTACGCATGAGCCTAACCAAATGGTTTAAAGAAGATTGGCGTGATGTTAAGACAGGCAAAAAGTGTGGTCGTTCTGGTAAAGAGAAAAAGAAAAGACCTTATCCTGCATGTAGACCAAAAGCAGTGGCTGGTAGAATAACTAAAGCTGAAGCCAAAAAGAAAACAGGACCTAAAGCAGTTAAATGGTCTGTTACT
>Ga0315315_10006447_pt1 | contig 10852 bp, 16 predicted proteins | sample M140m3416metaG_FD_203699 | JGI IMG/M metagenome (GOLD analysis project Ga0315315, IMG submission 203699) | Ammonia-oxidizing marine archaeal communities from Monterey Bay, California, United States - M1 40m 3416 | ecosystem: Environmental > Aquatic > Marine > Intertidal zone | place: USA... | reverse complement strand
TTGTGTTGTTTTATTTTGAAACCAATCCATAGTAATTCTCCTATAAAGGTGGTTGTGAATTTATTATATCGTTCATTTTAGTTATATTACTACCTGCTAGTTCATAAAAAGCGTTTATATTATCAGGCATCGTCTCAGTATAGATGGTTCTAGACGTATACCATTGATCTTGATCTACCATTAAAACCTTCTCATAAGTATTAAATCCAGGAACAAAACCCATATATGCAATAATTGTATCTTCTGAACCATACTCACCTGTTTCTTCTTGTTGGGCTTCTACTTCTTCTTGTGCTGTTTGTAAATTTTGTGCAATTAAATCTTCTACCGTAGTATCTGTATCAGAAGATGTATCCATAGAATTAATCGAAGTATCTATTTGGTCTTGTACCGTATTAGTATTTACGTTAACAACAACAACCGAAGTATTAACGTCTGTTGAATTCATAGAATCACTAGTAGAAGAACTAGAAACAGACATAGAACTCATATCTAATACTTGATTTGTTTGTACTGTAGCTGAAGCAAACTGATCTGACATACTCGGAGAACTACTCGTGCTTATCCCTGCGTTACCTGACGAAGCTCCTGTAGAACTATTACTTACAGCGTTACCAGAAGCCGCACTATTACCTGTAGCATGAATACTATTACCTGCGTTTGTACCGCTTACACTTTGTGTGGCTGTAGCTAGGGTAGAAGAAACAACTCGTAAAGCTATATCTCTGCTAATAGAACTCTTACCTGTAGCTTCTTCCCTTTCCGCAGTTTGAAACTCTTCCTCAAATACTTCTTCGAATTCCTCTACGATTTCTTCTCTTTCGATTCTTTCTTCTTCTATTTCAGCTTCTGCTATACGTTCTTCAATCGCTTCGAATACTTCTTCTACAACTTCTTCTTCGAAGATTTCCTCAATAAATTCTTCTTCTGGTTCATCAAGATCAGCTAATTCTTCTTCGTGTCTTTCTTCATGATGCTCTCTTGTTTCTTCTTCGAACCATTCTTCAAGTTCTTCTACATTATTAAACTCTATAAAGGTTTCAGGCTCACTATAATCTTCTACTAAAAACGTTTCTTGAAATATAAATTCATCTAATAAAACTTCTTCTTGATGATGAAATGGTTCATCATGATGAGAGTTAAAATTATCGATAAAAGGTAAAGGCTCTGGATCGTAAAAAACAATAAATTCTTCTATAAATGGATCTTCAAAATAGTCATTAGGGTTATCTCCAAATTCTTCAAAAGGCGGAAACATTTCTTCTTCAAATATTTCTATAGGTTCATTAGGGTCTTCAAAACCTAAGTTATCATGATGTTGTTGATGATCATCAGTAAATATACCTGTAGCAAATTGTTCTTGTTCATCTATAAAACCATAATCAACTTGCTCGTCATCGAAGAAAGCTACTGATTCTTCTTGTCTATAACCTTGGCAAAATGGTGCGTATTGTGGATCGTCTGCACATTGTAAATCATCATAAGCATCCCAATAATTAGGACAAGATTCACTATGTAACTGCGTAATATTACATTGTTGTGTAAGATACGCATCTGCGTAACCTGAACAACTACTATCGTTTAACGGATCGCTACAATCAACACCATTACCACTACCCGAACCATATAAAGAACCACCGTTTTCTAATGTGGTATTCATCGTTATATTGTTCCAATTAGTGCTTACGCAACTAGAACCGTTAGTTGTGCCTGTATTACACTCATCGTGATAATAATACGTATAAGAATTAGTTTTATTCGCCCCTACCTCACCTATAAGAACATCATGGTTAATAATTTCTAATTCTCTGTAGCGTAAATCAAAAGAATTATTATTCCAAAGTATTACTTCAAAACTGTTATCTGTATTACTTCTATTGTATTCTCGAAGATTGTACCACCCGAAGATCATCTTGCTAGAATCACCCCAAGATTTCATGCGAGAGTTACTGTCTCTTATGAGATCAGTCCAGAAAGGGTATATGGTATAAGTATGTTGTCCGTTAATAGGGTCAGGAGTATAGTCATTACAATAGCTGCCACTATTACCAAAATGAAGACATCCATTTGTTGCCATCCTCGCCTGTGAAAACGTAGAGCCATAAAAAGTAAAATTAAAAGAAAGATCAATCGCGGGACTAATTCCATCATCGGATACCTCGTACGCTAATTCACCGTTGAAGTTATTAGCATTAGCATTAAGGTCGTAAAGGTCTTGATTAGCTTCGTATGTATACTGCCCCAGTACATTAAAACTAAATAAACACCCTAACGCGTAGAATAAAACTCTTTTTTGCATTGTTTAGCTGTTTTAGTTTTTCTTGTATAAATAGTTTTGACCGCACCCACAACATCTCTGTTTATTTTTTCTCTATTAGGATTAGATTCATGAGTACATTGAGCTATGTATTCGTCTAAAGCGTCATCTTTATCAGGTCTTTTTTGTGGGTTTTGTTCCCATGCTACAGTAGCTTCTTTACCAATTTTACCATTATACGGACAAGGCGTACCTGCCATCGACATAGCTTTAAACACTCTTTCGTCTTGACAGAGCAATGCAACCGATGCTACTTTCATTCCCATATCATACAAATATTTAGATAGTTTTAACCTTTCACAGTTTTCATCAACAATAGTTTTACCACCAGATAAACCAAACACCTGTCCTTGAAAAGCTCCTGAGACACCTGTTGTACAGAGGTCTTGTGAGTAAGACATGATACTAGGTGCGATAGCAGAAGCAGGAGGTGCTTCACTTTTTACGTTTTGATTAATTGTTTGCGTACTATTAGATTCGTTTATGTTCCGATTAGTATTATCGGATCTTGAGTTATTTTCGTTTACGTTTCGATTATCTGTTGTAACGTTCGAATCCGAAGTCGATTGATTTACGTTAGTGTTAGTGTTCGTATTATTTGATGTCGACGTTGAATTATTTGTATTATTAACGTTTTGATTCACTGTTGAATTAACCGTTGAATTAGAAGTCGAAGTATTAACGTTATTGTTTGTATTGGTATTATTCGATGTCGAAGTTGCTGTTGAAGTGTTTACGTTATTGTTGGTGTTATTGTTCGTGTTCGTATTTACGTTGGTATTTGATGCAGTCGTATTTGTTGTATTAGTGTTGACGTTGGTGTTGTTATTCGTGTTGGAATTTGTATTAGTGTTTGTGTTGGTGTTAGTATTGGTATTAGTCGTCGTCGTTGTATTGACTGTATCTAAACTATTATTTTCACAATACTGTGAGCCATTGACACAAGCTGTGCCTGATTGTTGGCTAGATTGAGCGTTTACGTTTATAGATAAACCAATTACAACTGTTATTAAAAACAGAATACCCGCCCATGAAAGGATCTTGTCGTGTTGTTGTTCTTCTTTTTTACTCACTAATCTTCACCCTTAAACTGTTTACTACTCCCTGTTGTACCTGCGTATAAACCAAACCAAGCAGCACCTGCACCAACAACAATCGATATAAGACCTGATTGTTCAAAACTAGGTTCTGGTAGTTCCATAAACCAAATAGTACATTTATACAATAAAACAATATAAACAGTTAAAAAAGCTCTAGGAAAAATACGCCATGAGTCTACCGCTTTAGCTAAATGAATCCATTTTTGGTGTGGGTTTATTTTATCGTCAGCTTCTAAATCTCTTATTTTATCTTTAAGATCGGATATTTCTTGTATCATCGCCATAAATTTGTTGAGATCCATCTCAACTTCATTACGATCCATATCTCCGCCAAACCTGCCTTGTCCGTCGTTCATATTATTTACCTATTGTAGTAGGATCAAACTGTCCTAACTCTATTAATTTTGATCTGTTTTCTAAATGCTCTGCTTCAATATCTGTTTTGCTTTGACCAAAATATTTAACAGCAAGAAATTTAGTAATCATTTCTTCGTTAATATCCACACCGTCTACAATAACAGCTCCTAAAACCCGTCCATATTTACCTTTAGAGTCTTTAAGTTTAGATTGTAAAACAACTACGTCACCGTTATTAATTGAATCTTCTAAGAATTTAGCCGCAAGTTTACCTCTGGCTTTTTCGTCTTTATCTCTGGTTCTTGATTCAGGCGTATCAATCCCATAAAGACGTACACGACACTTGTGAAGAATAGAAAACCCAAGATCAAGGATAACGTCAATAGTGTCGCCATCAACCACCCTAGTAACTGTGCAATTATATTCATACATTTAACATTTCCACCTTCTTCTAGCCGCTTTGCCTCGTTCACCTTTCCAACCTTTCGATCTAGCACAGAATGATTTACGTCTTTTTGCTGCTTTACTACCTTTTTTAACTTTACCTGTAACCGCTGTTTTTAATTTTGATCCAGGATTTTTACGTCGATAAGCCGCTACGCCTTTTTTAGTCATACCCGCACCAGACTTAGTAGATCGGAAATTAGCTCCCTTACCCTTCGTAGTGCGTCGTATAGACTTTTCTGTGCGTTTCTTCGGCTTAGCCATTACTTTTTCTTTTTAGGCTTCTTAGCGGTCTTAGCAGAACGTTTAAAGGCTGCTGCAGTCGGAGCACCTTTAGCTCCTTTCTTTCGCATCTTTCTACCTTCTTTACGCTTTTTGTTTATATTATAATATAAACCTTTTTTAGCTGTTCGACCGTCTTTAGTCTTATGAGTCTTTTTTCTGTTAGCCATACTAATCCTCGTATAAATTATTAAAAGTTATTGCAGGGTCTAAATAGCTTTCATGTCCTTCCGCTGAATGAAGATGTTGGGAAGGAATAAAATCAGGGGCTCCTTCACCTGTCACCCATAAAGCAGGACTTGTAGCTCTTACCCTGTTGTTAGGTAAAGCAACTAAGTTACCTTTCCATTTGCAATCTTCTGTAATATATAACACATGAGATTGTTTGTGTTGTGCAGGACAATCCGCAATGGCATTTCCTGTATAGTCCACAGTGAACATATATTTACCAGTATAAAACTTTCCATCGATTTTGCAAAGCCACGGACTAGAACTTACTCTATCCATAACTATTACAGAATGATCTCTCGCTTCACAATCCCATGGTTGAGCTATATGATCTTCCATAGGAACCGCCCATTCTTCAACAGGTATATCGGCAATTAAACCTTGTATGGGCATTCTAGCCCACATAGCTCCACCGTGAATATTACCTTCATCCCAATCCTCATATTCAGTTTCACAGCCTGTAAAAACTACTTGAAACGATAAAGACCTATCAGGTATTGTATTAACAGCAAAAGCTATTGCATGAAGAAACTCTCCATGATATTTTGTATGATTCGCGGTGAACTCCCTTCGCACCCAACATTTGAAATGTGGGATGTTACTTATTAGAGAAGGCACTTACTTCTTCTTGCTACTTCTCTTTTTAGAGCTTTTCATCATACGTTTTTTAGAGCCGCCTTTCTTCTTATATTTAGAAGATTTAATAGCTCCTCCGCGTTTATAACCTTTTGCTTTTTTCATATTAGTCTCCGTTTAATACTCGTTGTTTTAATCGGTCAGCTCTAGGACCTACTTGCGTAGCCCATCTACTGTCCATCATTTCCTCAGAAGCTGTTTTATAATCTTTCGATTCTAAAGCTCCTAAAAACTTTTTAAATTTTAATAATCGTGTAATGCCTAAATTAAAACACATATTAGCTAATACACGTTTTATATCTTCAGGCTGATCAGACGCCCAAGGCATATTTCTTTCTAAATCAGCAAATACAGACTCTATATCTTTTTCAAAACATTCGATAACTCGTTCCTTTGATACTGGGGTTCCAACTGGTTTTCCATGTTCGGGATCGCTTTCAAGCACAAGGTGACCAATACCAAAAGTAGGATAACCCAAATGATCATTATAAATTTCATACACACAGCCTTCATCAAACTCTAACTCTTCTCTTAATTTATTGATATCCATATTTAATTCACTCAAAGTTGTATTGTAACGACGCCACCAAGAGTAACCGTTACATTTCCTAATTCTGCAGACGCTTGGAAATGTGTTTCGTTTCCTGAATATAAATTTACCCATTTTTCGCCTGTCCATAACTGTAACTGATTACTGCTTAAATTCCATATAATATCACCGCTATTAAATTTATTTTCATTACGTTGAGTTTCGTTTACTGTAAGTGTGGAATTTACATCGACTTTATTTAAACTTAATTCTAATACTCTTACTAAACGATTAAATGTTTCAGAAGAAACTTCACCAATAGAAATCGGTAATTTAGTTTCTAATAATTTACCCATTATCTTCTACCATCAGGTCTAAAATCTAATCGCATTGCTCCGACTCTAAAACCAACACCATCGTCATCAGATTCAATACGAAGCACTGCTTGTCTACCTCTAACTCTAGTATCTATCTTTGTTGTATTAGATGTACAAGTACTTGTTACCGCTGTTGTTAAATCTTCTCCTGGAAAATTTCTACGTTTTAAAACAAGGTTAACCGCTTGTCCATCAGACCCTGTTGCTGCTGTGCCTGTAAATTTAATATCTGGAATAATTCTATTAATAAATTGAAAATCTTCTCCTCCTGGATCGATATCAAAATCACTTGATTCAATAAATACGTCAGTCATAGGAGAACCATCATTATCATTGCCTACCTCGTGATTATAAACATAACCAGTATTAGACGAAGATAAAACAGCTTTAGGGGTATCGAAAATACCTTCATCTAGCCACGCAGTTCTCGATAAAGTACCGATTGTCCAAACGTTTTCTTCATAATTAAGCACTACATATCGATCAATCACGTCAGAACTACCGCTGCAATAGAACCAACCCACCTCATCAAATGCTTTATTTACAAAACCAAATACTTGAAAACTTTGTGTTTCGTTTAAATCATTAAAAACATAATTTTGTACGGTACATGGTATTTCTTGAACAGCTCCATTATAAGCATAAAAGCCTTTTTTATCCATCCAAAAAACACCTTTCGGACTATTCACCATCGCATTAGGACTAACTAACCCTACACCTTCGTTTACAAGATTTAAACCAAAAGTAAAAGGCTGACCGATAAAAGACATAGAATATAAAGAAGTATCTGTCCAAACTAATATTTCTTGTTTTGCTCTAGTTGCTCCTACAATAGTAGACCCAGCAGAAAGCCTAAGAGAACCAGCAGTATTTGTAGCCAAAGGTTCCCAAACAGCAGCATTTTCTTGATCAGAAAAAGCAATAAGCATCGGATCAATACTACCCGTTCTTGCTGTACCTGAATCATTTAAAGGATCAGCACCGAAACAAATTACGTGTCGATCAATATCTGATACTAAAACTTGTAAAGCTACGGTTGGGGGTAGATTAGCTCCTGATAAACTTGAAAGAGCAACAGCTCTAGTAGTAAGCCCGTTAGATTCATCCCAATAAAAAACTCCTCCTCCTCGAGGGTTTATAATTAGATCTTCACCGAAATTATCATGCGACCACAAACGTAACTGGTTAGCGAAACTAAGAGTGGTAGTAGAACCAAAAGTTCCTGATGACCAAGTACCTGCTCCCCAACCAGAAGAAGGAACATAAACATCTAATCCAGTGTTTATTTGATAAGAAGCATCAGTAGCACTACCCCCATTGCCTGAATCACTAGCGTTTGCTGTAGCAGAAGCTGTAAAAGTATAAGTGTTTGCGGTAGGGACAGAAGTTATCTGATGTTCTTGATTTAAAACAGTAGCTGTTATATTACCACCTAAAGAAACAGCATTAGAAATAGTAACAAAATCATTCACAACTGCACCATGAGCTGTATCTGTTGCTGTTATAACAGCACTACCGTTGGTAGCTGCAAACGTTGTTACGTTTTCGTCTACTGATCGTATAGGAGTTATATCATTGAAGGTTGTACCTTCTAAAATATAATATTTAAAACTAGTTCCTAAACCTAAGTATTTAGTACCTTCTAAAGCTACCCAAGCATGAAGACCTCGACCTGTTCCTAGGAATGAACTGATAACACTTTTAGCCCATCCACCTATTTTTTCAGGGAGACCTTTTCTAAAACGAACTAAATTAGAATCAAACCAACCACCTTCGTTTGAATAAGCTGTTCCTTCTTTGTTTATTCCAGGTTTAAAAAGGAACTTTTGTAAAGGCATCTAACTCTCCTACAATAGTTTATCTACGCCTAAAGAAGCAGCAATCAAACCATACAAACCCCATAGTATAAGTTCTAGTCTTTTAAACTTTGCTGAACCTTCGTCAAGACGTTTTTCTATGTATTCATAACGAATAGCACATTCTCTTTCATGGGCTTCTAGTTTAATTAATGCTTCTTTGGTAGTAGTCATAGGTTATTTTTCTTTTGCTTTACCTACGTTAATAGCACACCAATCAACTAACTTATAAATTTTACCAAGCATTTGATCATCTTTTGGTGTTGGTGTTAAAGCACAAATTAATGATGCTCCTGAAATAACCCAAGGTGCTAACTGAATTATTTTTAATGTTAAATCTAACATAATCTTCTCCCTTTTAAACAGACGATCCGTTACTTCATTAATAAAACAATCAGCCCTGCGAGCACTGAAAAGCCTACAAATAAATTAACTATTAAATACATCATCTTAGTATCATTATAATGTAAAATTATTTGTCCGCAAGTTTCGTGTATTATGATTTAAAATACGAGGGTAATCCAACCATGGGTCTACCATCATATTTATTGTTTTCTGCGTCTTTACCACTAGCATCGTTGTAGTGTAAAAACACTTGTCCACAATCTTTACCCTTGAATGGCTCTCTCCAATGTTCTAATTCACAACCACGATACATAAGCATATCTCCTGCTTCCAGTTTAACCTCTATACCGTCTTTACCTTCCTCACCTGATGGCTCTAAAAAGATTGACCAATCGTCACCACCTAAGTTTAGGGTGGTCGAAATTTCACAAGAGTACCTATCTTTATGCCTTTTTAACTCATCACCTTTTTTATAAATTCTAGAATAAGAATAAGTTTCCGTTAGTTTAACTCCTGATTCTTTTTCCATAATCGGTCTAACTTTTTGTAATAAAGTTTCCATCACTATATCTGCATAATGTGAATAAGTTTCAGGTATTTGTTGATCGTTCCATACACCAAAATATTCAGTAAATTGTGAAATATATTTTTCATCAAATAAATATCTTGCTACCGCTCTTTTATTTAAAAAATATTGATAACAAAAATCAGCTAACTCTTTCGATATAGCACTTTTTATCACTTGGTATTTGTCTTTTTTAAAACTCATAAAAATTACCTCGAATTTATTTTAATATTGAAAGCTATACTCACTCTTGGTTCATTATTAACATTATCGTTATTTTCAACATAATGTTCTAACCAACTAGGAAACATTAACACCTCTCCTGGAACAGGAAGATATTCATAAACTTCTGTAATAGGTCGGTGAAAAGGCTTAGCCGCCCATTGATCATCACTCACATTACTAGTTATACCTATTCTTGCAGGATTTAAAAATTTAATTTTTCCACTGTTTTCTGGAACTTTTATATAAAAAACTCCACCTATTGATGATTCAGGATGCATGTGAACTAAATTACTGCAATTAGCTCTGTTAATATTTATCCAAGCATTTCTAATGGTGTAGTAAGGTTTTAACTTTGTGTATTCTATAACTGTTTGTAATATTTTTAATATCTCTGGTACTAAAACATCAAAAGGTTTAGACGTTAAATCTATTAAATCAGACTGCCATCCTCCTACATTACTAATCTTTACTCCATCGTTTTCTTTTTCTATTTGAAAACATTCATCTAAAACAGTCTCAAGATTAATATTACTTTTATAGTTTGCTAAATAAGTAGGGAAAATTTCAGTTATGTTCGTCATTGTATATTTGCTACCATAACAAGTCTTTTGTTATGTAAAGCTGGACTTTCGTGATAGTGTCTGCATTTACCGTCAAAAATAATAATCTTGTTTTCTTTAGGCTTTGAATAAAACTTTTTATCCTTGTCGTTTAAAACAATAGTTCTGCCTTCTTCGAATTCGTTTAAGTAAATTAACACTACCTTATGAGGTAAGCAGAAATCCGTATGTGGTTGACTTTGTTTAACTTCACTATGAAAAGTTAAATTAAGATTCATTCTATACACGATATTAAAGTTAATATTATTAAAATCTAATATCTCTCTTAAAATAAGATACGATGTTTCGAAATATGTTGATCCTACGTTACTAATCGGTATCTTTGGTTCATTCTCAGTGCCTCTGTCAGGTCTTCGTAAAAGAAGATGACTAAAAAATGGCATATCTATATCAGGAGACTCAGGAACTGTTTTGTCATGATAAAACCAAGGCATTGTATTAGATAGTAAAACTTTTTTAAAATCTTTGTAATTGTCGGTGTTTGGGTTTAGTAGTTCTTTTATCATAGTGGGTGGTTGTTATCGCACCATGCCATAACAAGTCCTGCGGCTAATAGTACAAAAAATAAATCAATTAAAAAATTTATCATTTAAATGGATATCCTATATTCCAACACACTAAGGAGTGTCGTATTCCTTTGGTTACTGGTTTAACTCTATGCCAAACAAAAGATGGAAAAACAATAACACTGCCTTTCTCTCTAATTTCCTCACATATTCTTGGTTGTGAGCCTTCGTCTGTGTTTCTAAAATCAAACTCTAGATCTCCACCTTTGTATTCTTTAGGGTCAGTTAAAGATACGGTCATACTAAGTTTTCTTAACTTACCATGTGAGTTTGGATCTTCAGGGTGATTATAAGTTTCTTCATGTGAGTCACAATGCCAATCGTAAAATTGACCTTTTTTGTATTCGGTAAATTGACAAGCTTCTGACCAATCCCAATCAAAATTCCAACCAGCATTGACATTTG
>Ga0315315_10006445_pt1 | contig 10854 bp, 7 predicted proteins | sample M140m3416metaG_FD_203699 | JGI IMG/M metagenome (GOLD analysis project Ga0315315, IMG submission 203699) | Ammonia-oxidizing marine archaeal communities from Monterey Bay, California, United States - M1 40m 3416 | ecosystem: Environmental > Aquatic > Marine > Intertidal zone | place: USA... | reverse complement strand
AAGCAATAAGTTTTTGAATTCTAAAATAAGTCGACTTGATAGATCGACTTATTTTATGCTTATTCCTACCGGACAATGATCACTTCCAAAAACATCATTTAAGATAAAAGAATCTTCTACTCTATTTATTAGCCTGTCGCTTACTAAAAAATAGTCGAGCCGCCATCCAATATTCTTTGCTCTAGCGTTCATCCGATAACTCCACCAGGAGTATTTTTCTTCCTGCGGATAAAAATGTCTAAAGCTATCCGTATATCCACCTTTAATATAATTATCCATACCTCCTATTTCTTGTTCGGTATATCCAGCAGTTTTATTAAAATTAGCTTTATCATTTTTTAAATCTATCGGTTGATGCGCCACATTGAGATCTCCACAAACAATAACCGGTTTTGTCTTTTCAAGTTCTTGCATGTAAGATAATAAAGCCGCATCCCAAACTTTCCTGTAAGGCAGGCGCAATAGACCACTTTTACTATTTGGAACATAAGTCGTAATTAAGTAGAAGTCTTTAAATTCTGCGGTTAATACTCTACCTTCATCATCATGTTCTTCAACCCCTAAACCGTTAACAACAGAAATTGGTTTCTCTTTCGTTAAGATAGCGGTTCCACTATATCCCTTTTTTATAGCACTAAAAGAATAAATATGATAACCTTCCAAACCAGTTAGCGCCTCAATAACCTGATCATCCTGTGCTTTAGTTTCCTGAAAGCAATACACATCGGCATTTAAACCGTGTAAAATATCAATCAACCCTTTTTTTGCGACGGCTCGAATGCCATTTAAATTCCACGAAATTAGTTTTTGTGCCATATCTCAAAATTATTTAATCAAAAGTACTTTTAAAAAATGTTACTCTGAATATCATTTTTAAATTTGTTGAAAATTAGAACAAATGGCAATAATTGATAATTATAATTTTTCTGGTAAAAGAGCTTTAATACGGGTAGATTTTAATGTTCCTATGGATAAAACTACTTTAACGATAACTGACAATACGAGAATTAAGGCAGCAATTCCAACGATTAAAACAGTTCTTGATGCAGGAGGCAGCGCGATATTGATGTCACATATGGGAAGGCCTAAACTAGGACCTGAATCTAAATACTCATTAGAGAATATAGTTTCGGAAATTGAAAAAGAATTAGGACAAGAAGTTATTTTCGCTGGAGACAGCATCGGAAAAAGTGCTTATGCAATTACCGAAAATTTAAAGCCAGGGAAAGTCGTATTGTTGGAAAATCTTCGTTTTTACCCCCAAGAGAAAGCAGGAAATAAAATATTTGCTGAAAAATTAGCTCAACATGGAGACGTATATATAAATGACGCCTTCGGTACAGCGCATAGAGCACATGCTTCCACTACCGTAGTTGCTGAATGTTTTCCGAATGATAAAATGTTCGGTTATTTAATTGAAAGTGAAATTATAAGTGTAGACAAAGTTCTAAACAGTTCTGAAAAGCCGCTTACAGCAATTGTTGGGGGAGCTAAAGTCTCATCCAAAATAACCATCATTAACAAACTTATCGACAAAGTAGATAATTTAATCATTGGAGGTGGAATGGCTTATACATTTGCAAAAGCAAATGGTGGTAACGTTGGAAACTCGTTGGTAGAAGATGAATTTCTAGAAATGGCCAAAGCGATAATGTCAAATGCTAAAGCAAAAGGTGTAAATCTACTTATACCTATTGACACGGTCATTGCTGATTCTTTTTCAAATGATGCAAATATTAAGTCTTGCTCCACAGATTCAATCCCCAATGGATGGATGGGCCTTGACATAGCAGAAGAATCAATCACTAAGTTTAAGCGAGCCGTATTGGATTCAAAACTCATTCTTTGGAATGGTCCCATGGGTGTATTTGAAATGGATAACTTCCAAAAAGGTACAAAGGATATTGCCATTGCAGTTGCAGAAGCAACACAAAATGGTGCATTTTCTTTAATCGGTGGGGGTGATAGTGTGGCAGCTGTCAATAAATTTGACTTAGCGGATAAAGTCAGCCACGTTAGCACCGGAGGTGGAGCTATGCTCGAGTATCTTGAAGGAAAAACACTTCCTGGTATTGCCGCTATTTTAGATTAAACAACAAGTCACCAACCAGAGTAAAATTACTTATTCCTAAAATTTACATTCTGCTTTCCACAGCTAACTTTTTTACCTCTCATGGAAATTATTTCTAATGTTGACGAGAATGAATTAATTTCGTAATCACGAAAAACCAACCCAATGAAAAAAATTAACCTTGTATTACTTCTTATTGGAATTGTTTCCTTCAATCCTACGTTAGCAATAAATAAAAAAGGTAAAAAGGACAAAAAAGAGACGAAGTATAAATCTTCAACATTTAATGGCTTAAAGTTCAGAAATATAGGGCCCGCATTAACTTCGGGAAGAATTGCAGACATTGCTGTAAACCCAAATAACTCCTCCGAATATTACATAGCAGTTGCATCTGGAGGGGTTTGGAAAACAACAAATGCAGGAACAACCTATCAACCAATTTTTGACAATGAAGGCTCCTACTCTATTGGTTGCATCACAATTGACCCTAACAATGAGAATGTAATATGGGTGGGTACAGGAGAAAATAATAACCAAAGAAGTGTTGCCTACGGCGACGGTGTTTACAAATCTGAAGATGGCGGAAGCTCTTGGAAAAACGTTGGATTAAAAACATCTGAGCACATTGGAAAAATTATTGTAGATCCGAATAACTCGAATACTATTTATGTGGCGGCGATGGGTCCTCTTTGGAATGACGGAGGAGAACGCGGTTTATATAAGACGATTGATGGCGGTAAAACTTGGAACTTGATTCTGGAAATTGACAAAAATACCGGTGTTTCTGATATGGTCATGGATCCAAGAAACTCGAACGTAATCTATGCTGCTTCTCAACAAAGAAGGAGGCATGTATATACTTATATTGGAGGTGGTCCTGGATCTGGGATACACAAAACAACAGACGGGGGTAAAACTTGGAACAAATTAACTTCAGGCCTTCCTGCTGTTGATGTTGGAAGAATTGGCCTCGCCATTTCACCAGTAAATCCCGATTATTTGTACGCAATTATTGAAGCCTCCGATAAAAAAGGTGGATTTTTTAAAACTGTAAATAGAGGGGCGAGCTGGAGCAAGATGAGTGACTATAGCACCAGTGGAAATTATTATCAAGAAATATACTGTGATCCAATTGACGTTAATAAAGTATTTTCAATGAATACTTGGCTGCATCACACTAATGATGGTGGTAAAACATTTGTTAAAACCGGAGAAAAATCAAAACATGTTGATAATCACTGTATGTGGATAAACCCTAATAATACAAACCATTGGATTGTAGGATGTGATGGTGGACTATACGAAACGTGGGATCATGCAAAAAATTGGCAGTACAAACCAAACCTTCCGATAACCCAGTTTTATAAGGTAGCTGTAGATAACAACCTTCCATTTTACAATGTCTATGGTGGAACACAAGACAATAATAGTCAAGGTGGTCCATCGCGTACAATTACCAATCATGGAATCATGAATGAAGATTGGTTTATTACCAATGGAGGCGATGGTTTTGAATCTGCAATTGACCCCATTGATCCAAACATTGTTTATGCACAAAGTCAATATGGCTGGTTGGTCAGGTACGATAAACAAAGTGGCGAAAGAGTAACAATAAAACCTCAGCACAAAAAGGGAGATCCTGCTCTTCGATGGAACTGGGATGCGCCATTGCTAATTTCTCCTCACAACCACAAAAGACTGTACTTCGCTGCTAATAAACTTTTTAGAAGCGATGACAGAGGGAACAGTTGGCAAGAAATTAGTGATGATTTAACGCGTCAACTAGATAGAAATAAAATGAAAACAATGGATCGCGTATGGAGCATGGATGCTGTTATGAAAAATAAATCCACTACTATATTTGGAAATATAGTAGCCTTAGACGAATCTCCATTAAAGGAGGGCTTGCTCTATGTTGGAACAGATGATGGACTAATCCAAATTACCGAAGACAATGGAACTACTTGGAAAAAGATAGAATCTTTTCCAGGAATTGCACCTTTGACATATGTAAATGCAATTGTATGTTCTAAACATGACACCAATACAGTTTACGCAGTATTCAATAATCATAAAAGAGGTGATTTTAAGCCATATATACTTAAAAGTATTGATAAAGGGACCACTTGGGGGCCTGTACAGGGAGATCTGCCCGAAAAAGGATCTGTATATGATATTGCAGAAGACCATATCAATCCAAACCTATTATTTGCAGGAACCGAGTTTGGATTATTCTTTTCTGATGACAGCGGGAAAAATTGGACGCAATTAAAATCGGGTCTTCCTACTATTGCTATCCGAGATATTGAAATTCAGGAACGCGAAAACGATTTGGTTCTCGCCTCTTTTGGACGTGGATTTTACATTTTAGATGACTATACTCCCCTTAGGTATTTAAACCCACAAGATTTTGAAGTAAAAAGTAAAATATATCCAATCAAGGAAGGTATTATGTTTCAAGAAAGTAGCCCGAAAGGAATGAAAGGTAAAAGCTCAATGGGGGAATCCTTTTTTACTTCACCCAACCCTCCCGTAGGAGTTGTTTTTACCTATATTTTGAATGACACGCTAAAAACAATAAAAGAAATTAGGCAAACCAAAGAAGCTAAAATGAAAAAATTGGGAGGAGATGTTTACTATCCTACTACAGACGAAATTAAAGCAGAGGATAATGAGGAAAAACCTTTCCTCTTATTTCTTGTTAGAGATTCAAAAGGAAATGAAGTTAGAAAACTTAAAACTAAAGTTACTACCGGAATAAACCGATTAGTTTGGGATTTCAGACATGCTCCATCGGTTCCATTGCGACTTAAACCAAGAGTTATTGGAAGGTATTCTGGAGCTGATGAAGGACCAATTGCAGTTCCGGGAAAGTATTCTGTAGAAACGTACAAAAGTCAAAATGGAATTATTTCAAAATTAACAGGCCCTGTATCCTTTGAAATCAAATCATTAAACAACCTTTCTCTTCCTGAATTAAATAAAGAAGAAGCTTTGGTTTTTCAACAAAAAATAAGTGATTTGCAAAGAGCTGTTCGTGGGGCTGAAAAAATTCTTTCGGATATTGATACGCGGGTAAAATATATTAAAGTTGCCGTAGAATCTGTTCCTCAACTACCGCTTTCTTTAATGCCAAAAGTTAAAAAAGTAGAAAATGATATTATCAATTTAGAAACAGCATTCTATGGTGAATCAAGTTTATCATCTAGAGAGTTCGAAGTTAAAAATAGTCTTTCAGATAGAATTGAAACAGCTATTTGGAGTACGCTAAGTCACTCATCAACTGCTTCAGAAACTTCTATTAGACTATACAAAGAAGCAGGACAAGAATTTGAGCCTCTTCTTAATCGACTTAAAGAAGTCATAACCAGTGTGGAAGAAATGGAAAAAGAATTAGACAAATACAAAGCTCCATATACTCCTGGCAGAATTCCTTTACCAGATTGGAAAATGGACTAAATTTGAATTATCTTTGCAGTGAAAACATGAATAGTATACAACACATAGAAAATGAAATTTCAGCGCTAAGAAATCAGTTGCAAAATCATAAGTTGTATGAAAACTTAAAAACTGTAGATGACATAACGGTTTTTATGGAGAATCATGTATTTGCCGTGTGGGACTTTATGTCACTTGTCAAATATCTTCAAAGCGAATTGACAAATGTTCAAATTCCTTGGACCCCCGCTAAAAACGGAACGCTATCAAGATTCATAAATGAAATAGTACATGGAGAAGAAAGTGACATCAATGAATTAGGAGAGCCTAAAAGTCATTTCGAAATGTATTTAGATGCAATGCACCAAGTCAATGCAAACACCTCCAATATTACTAATTTCATAAGGCTTATTGAAGCTGGAAATACGGTTGATTATTCATTAAGTCAAATCAACCTTGACAATAGAGTAGCTGATTTCGTGAAGTTTTCTTTTTCAATTATTGAAACTAACAAAGCTCACCTCGTTGCTTCTGCATTTACATTTGGACGAGAAGATCTTATCCCAGATATGTTTATTGAAATCCTTAAATCTGCAGATTCAGAAAATACCATATACAATAAATTGACATATTATCTTGAAAGGCACATAGATTTAGACGGGGACGAACATGGACCACTTTCTCTTAAGATGATTTCAGTACTCTGTGGTAATGACGACGAAAAATGGGAAGAAACGCTAGCAGTTGCAAAGCAATCTTTATCGAACAGAATTTCCCTTTGGAATGCAATTAATGATATGACACTGAAGGTAAAACCTGCAAATCACGTCAGACTTAATATTTAGAGAAATTGTACAGTTATTGACGTAAAAATAGCTATACTATCTATTACCAAAAAATTTGATTTCATTCCTACATCATTGCTAAATTTTGCCTATAATCGGTATTCTACCTTTCACTAATCGATCCAATTCTGTTTGCATTAGAGAAATAATATCTTTGTTAATTTTTTCTAAAACTTCGGAGTTATTTGCATCTTCAATAGTATATTCATCCAAGTAGTAAGCAGGCAATATACTGATTGTAACCTGCGAAGGAAGTGGTAAAGATAAGAATGGAAAATGACCAACATGCCAACCAAAAGGAAACGACCAGTAAATTGGCCAAGTATTTAGATTAAATAATTTAGTCAATCCCGTTTTTCTTGCAATATCCTCTCCCGATGATAATACAAAAAGCGTCTCGCCTCCGCCAACACCAACAATTGGTAAAATTGGCACATTCGCTTTTAGTGCTGATTTTATATAACCAAGGTGATTGTAGAAATTTATTTCATTTCTTTCTGAAAAAGGTTTGGCATTCTCCCGATCTCCCCCAGGATAAACTGTTATAGAATTACCTTTTTTTAAGGATTCAATAGCATTTTTTGGATTCGCATCTAAGATCCCAAATTCTTTTTCAGGTAATACCAGAAATCTTGCAATATTGTGCAAAGCACTATGCACCAACACTTTCATGGGAGGCTTATTTTTCAAAGAATAATACTTTGTAAGCCATAAAAAAGCTTCAGGCATAAAATAAACTCCTAAATGATTTCCAATTCCTAAAAATGGAGTGTCCGGAATATTGTCAATACCAATAAATTTTGCACGATAATACTTCTCTAATAAAGGTTTGAGAATTTTAGCCGATTTCTTGGCTAAATACATCTCTTTTACCTCTCCTTTTTTTTTCATCGTCCTGTTATTCTGCTAAATATAACATCCATTTAATAAACCTAAAAATAATCATTATTCCCCTAATTAATAACATACATAGCCTCTTTGTATAGAATAAACAAGTATATTGTAGGTTGTAATGTTGGTTTATGAATACAATAAGAAATGGTGAGCGAAGCAATGTCAAAAATAATACCTACTCTAAAAGAGTCTTTACGATATGTTGCTCCCACGACTATATATTGTAAAAGCAAAGAAGAATTCGATCAAGAAATAGGCTCCGATTTTATAAGAACTGCAAACCAAGTAACTCAGAATAATGAACAATTCTTGGTGGGATTATCACACGGAAAATCGCCCTCAGGAGCATATGCCTATATTCTGGATCACTATGATGAAATATTGTATCCCGAACGAATTCATTACACATGTATCAACTCTAAATTACTAAGGCAAAGAGGATTGGTTGATTTTATGGATGCAATTGCATTTTTGAAGACGCTCATCTCAACCAACAAAATAAATAAAGATCAAATTCTAGGTAGAAGTTTGGATCGTGAAAATCTAGAAGCTTATAAAAATGGATTAAATTCATCTTTGACAAAATATCTGAATAAGCTCAATAAAAAAGGCCTTGATTATGTTTTTGTTGCTTCTACTACTAAAGGACAAGTTGCTGGTATAACAAAACATTCAACAGCTTTTAACTCCAATGATCTGGTAGTTTTGGTAAACGACACTGAAGAGCCCGAGTTAACATATACTCCATCTTTTTTAAAAAAATCTGCTAGAATAGCTTTCCTAGCTACCAAATCGGATAAAAGAATGCCCCTAGCCTGGCTATATTACAGATGGGGAAAAGAAAATGAAAGTCCTAGTTTTTTGCGGTTTATAGATAATGTTAAAAAACGCATGACTGTATTTATTGACGACCAAGCTTTAACTTGGCCTCAAGTAAAACTGAAAAGAGAAACACAATTTGGAGATACCCACATAACCATAGACATGGCTTTTCCATTCGATGAAAAAAAGAAAAAAAAGCTACCCGTAATTATTATGGTTCATGGGTTTTTAGGGTTGAATACCTTTGATGCCTTATTGGCTTTTAATCCTTCCGGTAAATACATTTCTGCTGCCATGCATTATGGTTCTATCCCGCATGCTTTACCTCCAAAAAAATATTCAGAATTTGTAACAGAGAATATAAATCATACAGTCGAGTATTTTGGCAAAATTGGACATCCCGTATACATTTTTGATCACTCAATGGCAAACATCTACCTACTAATGATCATTGAAAATATACAGAAATATAAAGCCATAAAAACCTATCTAAAAGGAAGAATTGCATGTAATCCATTTTTTGGATCTGAAACCAAACATGCCACTGCAAGATTTGTGGACAGTGTAATTCTCAAATCAAAAATCTCTGTGGTAGATAAATCCCTATTTCTAGCGTTGCGGACTATGCGTCCTTTTGAAACTAAAAAGGGAATGCGTTACCTAGCAATTGGTTTAACGCATTGGTTGATAAAATCCGACTCAACTGTGCATAACCGAATATGGAAAGCCATAAAACAGCGCATAATGGTTTTAATTGCAGATATGGACATGCTTCCTGAATTGAATAAAATCCCGATTGAACACACACTAAATAAATTACCAATTAAAATATTTGCAATTCAAATACAATCTGCTCTGAGGGAATCAAAAGAATTGGACAAGATTAAAACGCTGACTGGGTTTGAAAATAACAATATACCGACTTTAGTCTTAAAAAGTGCTATTGATCCAATCGCTAAATTTGTACCACACCTATACGAAACTAGCAAGAACACAACTATCATTGATGTAACAAACACAGATGAAAAAGAGATATTTAAGGAACACCTTTTTTATATGATTCATCCAAAGACTACAATTGATTTAATAAACCAATTTATAAAAGAAACGGAATAATGAATTTATCTGTTTAATAGTAAAAAAAAGCCCTTTTAAAAAAAAAGAGCTTTCAATAAAAAAACACCAAGTTTACTTCGACATTTCAACTTTCATACTTCCAAAAATTGTAGTAGTAGTAATTCTCAAGTCTGATTCTGTTAATTCAAGAATATCCCATTCTCCAGACCAACTTCCTCCATCACTTGAGTTATCTATTATCGCTAGAATCGTAGCTTCTTCATTAATCGTATAGTTAAAAGTACCTGATGTTGTATCGCTTACTTTGTAATCTACCCCGCTACATGCAGAGCCGCATGCCTCAAAGCGTAAGTAAGATCCATCACCAGAAACAACTGTCCCTAAAATTTCTGACGAATCAATCGTCCATTGGCCAGCAACCAATTCCGCAGCAGTAGGCGCTGCTTCTTCTTTATTGCATCCCAATGAAATAAACACCATTAAAATTAAACTTGCATTCAGTAAATTCTTCATAGCTACTAAATTTTTATTTTACAATTTGGCAATTTAGCTTGTAGTTCTTTTATCTGATCAGCAGGTATTTTTGTTCCTTTTAGCACAAGACTTTTAAGGTTTTTACAATTAGCCAACTCAGCGGGAAGACTTTCTAAAGGATTATTGGCCAACTTTAATGTTTCCAAATTTCCTAACGTTCCTATTTCGGCGGGTAAATCAGTTAACTTATTATTTGATAAATTTAACTTTTTCAAATTCGTCATCTTACTAATTTCTGCAGGAATGCTTGCTATTTTATTTTTTAATATCACCACTTGCTTCGCTTCTGTGAATTGACATATTTCTTTTGGGAACTCAGTTAGCTCAGGAATTCCACTAAGAGTAGAAGGCGGAAGACTCATAATCACTCCTGCTCCACCAGCTGCAGCATCGATATAAAATTTCTGATAAGGATTCAATTCACCTCTTGCAATTGCATCCACCTCTCCTTGCTTCACTTCATCAGCTACCTCTAGACTTTGAGTGCTTCGCAAAGTATTATAATCAGTTTTTAATCTCTCAACATTAATACTTTCTAGTTTTTTTCCAGCTAAACCTCCTTTTTCAGCAGTTGCTTTTGCGTTTAATGCAGCTATATCGTTGAGACTTGATTTATTTTTGGAAGCAGCAACACTTTGCAAACGAATTCTTTTTGCAACCAATTCAAAATTTTGAGATCTTGTTGTACTCATGTTTCCAAATAATTTATCGAAAGCTTCTGCATGCTTCTTGGCATTATCATAATCCATAATATGGAAATAAGCACGGGTACAATTTTCTTCTAATCCTTTTGCAATCTTTCTATTAATTCTAGCTTTCTTATTTTCCAGATTGGCACTAGCCAATTCTTTTTCCCATATAAGTATTGATTCTTTCAACATTCCAAAATCTTTTTCATTGTACCCATTTTCACTAATACCCTCGTAAGCGGTCAATGCGTTTTCAAATGCTACATCTAATTCCGAGTAGTCAAACCCCTTTCCTTTTGCAGTAAAAACAGAAAATTCGTGCAGCACATAATTGATAGAAACATTATTTACAGCTTCCGCATATGCTTTTTTATATATTTTCTCTTCGTAAGCTTCAGCCTCCTGGTCTTTAAATAAGGTGGCTTTACTAGCCCAGTCCTTCTTTAATTGCGCTGCTTGCCAATATTCGCATAAAGATTGTTTC
>Ga0315315_10006444_pt1 | contig 10854 bp, 12 predicted proteins | sample M140m3416metaG_FD_203699 | JGI IMG/M metagenome (GOLD analysis project Ga0315315, IMG submission 203699) | Ammonia-oxidizing marine archaeal communities from Monterey Bay, California, United States - M1 40m 3416 | ecosystem: Environmental > Aquatic > Marine > Intertidal zone | place: USA... | reverse complement strand
ACATTCTTGTCCACAACAGATGCCGGAATGTCCACAACAGATGTTTCCTTGCAGGATTCTTCGACAACCTGTTGCTTTTTCATACGCAATGCTTTCAATCGCGCCAACAACTCCGCTTCTTCCGCGTTTATACTCACACTTGCCATTTTTTCTGCAATATTTTTGTTATACGTCTTTTTTCTACAAACTCAATTGACTTAGGGTGCAATATTTTTTTACTAGTTTTTTACAACTTGCAATAGTTTTTTACAACAATACGTTTTTTACTAGATACTAGTTTTTTACAACAATACGTTTTTTACAACTTGCAATACTAAGATATTTTTTTGCAATACTTTTTTAGTACTTCAATTGCTTGCAAACTTTTTTTTATACGGTACGATATATTTATTGTATATATGTATTATATATCCGAAAAGATGTTCGATTGTATATATATGTATATTATTGCGTATATGTATCTGTATATGTATATGTATATGTATATATGTATATTGTGTATTGTGTATTGTGTATCTGTATATATGTATGTGTGTCTGTGTGTCTGTGTATCTGTGTATGTCGGACGCAATACTATAATAATAATAGATGTCGGACGATAATAATAAATATACAGATGTCGGACGCAATACTTTTTATTCGGGACCGACATCCTTTGTCAACGTCCAGGAATCCAGTGCTACAACCATGCTATTTTTTCAACATTTTCAACACAACTACGCTACTTTTTCACTCCGGTCCCATGCTACAGCCATGCTAAATTTTCAATTGTATTCCCGTGTAACGGTTTTTACATAGCATACCACAATATATAGTCTAGTATGTACCTGTCCTTTTTTTAACACCCAAAAGAGCTCCTGAATTTACAAAATAAAAAAAAAAAAAAATAAAAAAAAAAAAAAAAATTTTCAAAACTAGGTTGGTTTTGTAGTCCCTGCTGTGTTCCCACTAAAAAAAAATTACAGGCACACAGGCCGTAAATAAAAAATGCTATTTTTTTGTAACATTTTAAACCTACTTGATACACTACCAAATATTTTTACTAGGAGAGTCTAGGAGAGTCTAGACTACACAGGTACAGATTTTGTACCCGTTGTACGTTTCTAGGAAGGCTTAGTATACCAAACGTATAAATATCCACACACTACGAATGTTCTGGCTTAAACGCTAGAAAATACCTTAACTATACGATACGTTGCGTACATACTATTGCCCAATGCGACCATCCCAAGAAAAAAAGTTTAAATAAATGTCAAATGTACTTGTTAGACTAATAAAAGTTTCCTCGAAAAAAAAAAGAATATGCAAACGACGTTTCGCTTGTTGGTATTGCAGTCTCCAAGGTAAGAATCCAGTAGTCGCCACTGTCCACCGCTTCGGTAATTTGTATTGGTTGTGAGAAGGAGTAAATCCAATGATCTTTTGGGTTGTCTTCGATGCCTAGGGACTTTAACACATGTATGGTGGTTCGCCCCCTCCACGGTTCCTTGGAAACACCTTCATTAAAGTTAATATCTCCGAGTAAGGCACATTGAAAATCTTGACACCTACTTGAAAAAACGACAACGCCACGACACAAGTTATTCTGTTGGTCGTTTCCATGTGTTGCGCAACATGTCTTTCACGTCTTTCACGCGAATGGAGAATATTTCTTCCTCCGACACCGTGTACTTGGTGTTTTCTTCCACGTACCCGACCAACATCACCAATTTTACAGAATCTGTACCCAACTCTGTCATTTTTGCATTGTCATCCACTTGACTCAAATCGATTCCAATAATGTTGGACAAATCTCGTAATGTAATCATTTTTTCTTATGTATTTTTTTTATTTATTTTTTGAACTTGTGAACTTGTCAATACCTTCTTTCAACGTTTTTTGGTAAAACTCTTCCTCGTTGGCATACCGCAAGTTCCACATAAAAGTTTTGTCCAAGTTCATTTTGTGATGCTTATAGTACGCTTTCAAACGTGCCGTCTCCACGTACTTCCATGTATCATTCACTTTGCGAAACTCATCCATTAGGGTATCCATCCTTACCTTGGAAAAGAGGCAGCGGTTGGCAATGGCAACCGTTTTTGTAGACACGTTTTCCACACCGTGCCAATAAAAATATGGTGTGAGCAACAAATCTCCAGGTTCCAAGGTAGCCACTTGTTTTGGAATAAGATCAAACAACTCGTTGTTCTTGCGTTCCAATAAAAATCGCTGGCACATATCGTTGTCTAAATCCACATGCAACAACGGCGACCACATTGGATCGATCATCGTCCATTTTTTCTTTCCGCTAAGCATCACAAAAAAGTTTGTCATATTGCCGTTGTGTACCACATTTAGCAATTTTGGACGTAACTTTTTGGAATTGCCCAAGAACATCTGGGACACAAACAAGTGGACGTCTGGGTTCTTTTGCACCAACCCGTGAATGGAACCAATTTGTAAATCGTCCAAGATCTCAGGATGCAAGGCAGTCAACAACCCGCAGTTATGAATATACTGGTAATCTGCATTTTCTTTAAAGTGATTTAATGATTTGTAGGTGTCGCCACTCTCGTCCGTGAAACGTACCGTATGGTCTCCAAACCGGTCCACCACCTTGTCCAACGTGTACTCCTTCAGGGTGTCTTTGTCAACAAAATGTTTGAGAATGACCGGTTGCTGCGCCAAAAAATACTTGTAAAACTCGTCTTTGTTCGTGATGACGGGAATGGGAGATTCGGCCACTCGCGAGGTATCGTTCAACATGCGAGTTTTTACCTGCTGGATTATACGACGGTAGGTATCCTCTTGGTAGTCAAAGGTTTGGCCTTGGTACCGTTCCATCAAAATACGACACAAGGTGTCAAACTCGGAATCACAAAGGTAAGAAGGTTGCTTCATTCTTTTTTGTTTAAGATAGACAAAAAAAGTTGGTACATCCCAACGCCCAGCACCTGTAAGTTGGTGATCGCTTGCCCGGCTCGATCTTTCAAATCAAACACGGTTTTTGTCAACAATTTGCATGCTGCTTCCAGTTGGTTGGTGTGAACCAACTGCAACAACTCGTCCGCAAAGGGGCGAAGTTCGGACCAGTCAAAATGTTGGGATTCCAATGCTTTCAACACTTCTGGTGCATGCTCAAAATAGATCATTAACTGTTTCCGTAGATGACGATACCCGTACGCGCAGACTCTAGATCCTTGCTGGCTATCTTCGCTAGCATGGAATCTGCAAAGGGTCGGAGCGCTGCCCAGTCAAAGCCTTGGGATTCTAGCGCGCTTAGCACCTCCGGTTGCAATAATGTTGGACAAATCTTGTAATGTAATCATTTTTTTTTTAATGATTTTTTTTTTTTTACAACATTCAACTAAGTAATAATACAATCCTTTAAATCCTCCTGTGTCAATGCAGAATTATGTTGTGGCTCGCGGCACAAAAACAGTTCGTTGTGCATGCGTGGCAAAGCACGCGCGTTTTTTGTTACCCCTATGACCTTTACAATGCTACGAGTACCATCACCTAGGGCGGTAACTCGGTGCATGGGGCCATTTGGTCGTACCATAACAAGGTCACCTGCCTCTGGTCGTAGAGTATGTGTTGTCCCACCCAAGTCTTTCCATTCAAAACATGTTTGTTGGTCATTGTTAAACACTGTGTATACCATCTCCACTTGTGCTGGGTGATACATCTTTAAATCTCGATGCCAGTCCATCCCCTCTGACCTTGGCTGGTACTCCCTGTATTCCATAGGAAACCCACCCGTAAACAGCGCATACCCCATAACATTTTCGTACACTGACGACAAGACTGTGTGCATCATTTGCGCAAACGGTTTGTTGTCGTCAAGGCAGAGACTCTTTCGTGACGAAACACGAATGTCTCGGTACAGCGAAAGTGACTTTGACAGAGTATGAATGTTACGGTTGCTACCCATCCGAATGCAAACAATGCCTTCACGCTCAAATTGTTTGCGAATCTTGTCTATTTCACTTGCGTCAAATGCCATGTTTCTTATCCTTTGCAAAAAAAAAATAGGAACTTTTTTTTTCTTAGACAAGTTCCAACTTTAGGTCCAGCATATCAATGTCTGTGATGGGCTGTGCTGCAATTTCATTCAACGTAAACATCGTCTGCATCCATGTTTTGAAAACACTGTCCATCTCGTTGCTTCTAATTTGTTCCAATACTGACTCCACAAACGGGCGCAACGAATGCCAATCAAAGCATTGAGTTTCCAGCGTTTTTACTATTAGCGGTATACAATTGAAATACACTATCAACTGTTTCCGATGACGGGCGGAGACATACGATTGCTTCAACATTGCTTTTTGAATCAATGCACACTCGTCTTCTGAAAGTACCTTTTGCTCTCGTAACTTGCTGCAAATGTAGTAACGTGTCATTTGATACACCAAAAGAAAATAACAATTGTGTTTGTGTCCTAATTTGCCTCTTGCATACGTTTATCTACAATCTCCATCCTCTTGAACTTTGCTCTCCAGCATGGGCCAGGCTTGCAGCGTCGCTGGAATGTTGGTCAACTGCACCGACACATTACTGTTCTCCGTGGCAAATGCTTCTCCCAAGAATGGCAGCAAGTTTGCCATAGTGTTGTGCGAGTGATCCCACATTGACTTTACCACCTGGAAACTGTGTGGGTAGTACGGAGTATCCCAAACATGCGCACTTAATCGAGAAAGTTCATGGTACACCAACTCGAGATCGACCCCTTGGTTGTCTGCGCCGTTCTTCCGCTGCGCCGTCAATGCTTGTGCCATGTTTGGTACCATGTTGTAGTGTTCGACTTCCAACCCATTTAAATTAAAACTACAGTTTCCATCTTCGTCAATTGGCAGGGTAGAAGCCAAGGTGGAACTGTCAATGGGTAAAAATCGACACGTGCGTGCACCTCGCCATCCTAGTTGGACCAAATCGTAGTTGACTTCCACGTAGGTAGTTGCTAATGCGGTAATGGTACACTGCAAGGTTGCTTCCATCATTCCCACTTGTATATTAGCAGGAGTCACCATGTTTATTTGAAATGGATTTACAAACGTTGCGTTTCCAATAGTTTCCAATAGAAAATAATAAGGATCTGTAGATTGAACTAGTATTTTATCCAACGACGGGTCTGTAGTGACGCAGTAATACCCGTCATCCAGATCGTCTTGCGTCAAGATGCGGTAGGTCTGGTTGTTGTAGGTAATAAATAAACCAATTACATTGGATCCCAATGTTTTTGGAACTGTTAATTCATCATTTCCAAGGTAGTATGCATCGAATGCTAATGCTGGCAATGCTGGCATGGTGGTAAAATTGTTCGAATCGATGGTGTTAATCATGTAGTAGGAATCTTGAATGCGTATGTAGTGGCCTTTTATTGGGGTAACATCATTGGTAATCGTTGTACCATTTAGTGTAATTGGTTGCTCGGACAACGTTGCTTCTTGTATTTCCAGTGTGTACCAATCTTGTGCATTGGACTGCAAATTGTTAAAGTTTTTCAACGGAAACACCGCCATTAAACTTAATATCTCCGAGTAAGGCACGTTGAAAACCTTGGCAAACACTTGAAAAAACGACAACGCCATCAAGTCTTGAAACTCGACCAGTTTGTTCAAGACACTTGGCAATGCACGTGTTGGCAGTTCATAATTCTCTCCAATCACCTCCTTTAATCGATTGCATTCGGTGGCAAACACTTTGAGTTGGTAGCCAACGTCGCCTACCCCACTCAACCCAGCAATTACCACGAATGCCCAGTGCCTCACCAAGCATGTGGTGACAAGGTTTCTGTACTGGTCGTCGGTCACGGTGGCCAGCACGGGCCCATCTTGGATCGTTGTAATAGGCGTTGGGTTTGCCTTTGTCTCCACAGCAAATACGATGCCTGTGCCAAGTGCATAATTGTAAAATTCGTCGTACATGCTGCTAAATGGAACAATTAGTACTTCGTCGGTTGCATCGGGCAAGTCCTCAAAGGCTTGCTTGCTCATTTGGGTCCCGTCGTACACCACGTTCATGCCATCGTACACCACGTTGTTCCACATGTTAGGTACAAATGCTGATTTGGGTAGGCTGAGATCGTCGGTTGCCAACGCACCGTTGCCAAACATTACTACCTGGCGTGGAAACGCAAACCATCTATTCTGAATGTAGGATGTCATGGCTCGATAATCAAACTTCTTGTTACCTTGCAAGGCTTTGTTTGCAACATGCGGTTCAATCATCGTCAATGGTCGAAGTGTCTTGGAGTACATGACCACGTGGCTCAATGCAGGGACATCTGGAAAGTAGGTGCGCAACCCCTCAGATATGGGCACCGTTATCATTTCAGGAAAGATAGATTCCTCGTCAATGTTAAAAAGAGAATTCCACGTTTCAGGAAGATGAAACGAAACAATGTCCAAAATGGTCTGTGCAGGGACGCATACCGTAAGATTGTCGTACTGCTGATCGCATCCACTCACCATACCAACCAATTTACCATCTTTGGAAATGGCGGACCCACTGCTTCCATCCATAAGTTTGTACAAAAAGACACCTGCTTGCGTCCTGCGTCGAATATTGGTGGTGTAGTTGGCCAACTGCTGCAGTTGAATGGATGAATTTGGATCTTTGTAGCGTGCCGTGCAATGAACCAAGTGGTTTGCTGGGTCAATTTGTGTGTATGCATTACCTGTAATATGGCTGGCATCAAAAATGGCTACATCAAAGAATCGTGAGTATGCCATGGGGCCCAAGGTATCACGACCCAACTTTACCTCGACTGGCAACATGGGTGACAGACTCGCATGCATGGGATTTGCTACCAAGGTATGTGCTGCTGTGACAATGTATTTTTTCTCTCCATGTTGGAAAAGAAACGCATTGGCAGTCGCAACGCCAGTGGCGCCTACCTTGGGGTGGATGTGACTTAGTTGCTCGTATCGAGCAGTGATGGAAAATGGCTCCAGGGAAGGTTGTTCGGAAATACCTTGCTGAAGAAGGTCGTCCACTTGCTGGGGTAGCGAAGGGAGGCTGGTAATGTAAGACATGATTGACTTTGTTTTGAGGTAGAAAAAATTAAAAAAAAATGAAAGTAATAATTTCTCAATGTCCTTTGCCGAATCGTAAGGTAGTTAAGGTATTTTATAATGACCGACATCCTTTGAAAATGTCACAAAATCCACGCTAGTTGCCTGCTAATATATTTAAAAAGGTTTATTGTGATATAGTTAAGGTATTTTAAAAATTTACCGCTAGATAATAGATATTTAAAGAGGTTAACGAAGCTGCAACGCCTTCAAGCAACGCACCGCTACCATATTTTGAATATGTCCCAGAAACAAAAAAAACAACAAAAGATGCCCCGAACCAACAAAAAAGTAAAAGCAGACGCTACAATCAAAACTTCACCAAAAAGTGTATTAACGTTACCAAAAAAGCGAATTACCATGAACAAGGTAGTTGAGTACGTAAAGCAACTTGAAAATAAAATATATTTCTTGCAATCCAAAATTACAATATTGGACAGACAAAGACTCATCCACCATAACTGTTTAAATTCCCTTCATATTCGAGTGGAACAGAATACAAGCGAGTGCATGGACATTCAAGTAGATTTGCAAATGGAGAAATCAAAAGATATTACTTTTGCAAGCAACTTGTTTGACGACGTGGACGAAATGGACTACAATTGGCTAAAAAATATATAAGGTATTATATAATTTGGTTAACCAGTTTATTTTTTTTATTGTATCTTTCTCCTTACCGCACTACTTCTTACATACACACACATAAATACTTTACATTTGTTAAAAAAGAAACAAATATGGTAAAACAAACAACGCCAGCCAGGCACCCAAAGAAAACCCAACAGGAACGAATCCGAGAAAATCACACACAACTTGTATACAACACAAAAAAAATACAAGACATTGTACGCAGTTACAACAAAATGGTAAAGGTAAACCAGGAGATGCTCAAAGTATTGCAACTTTTGTTCACAGAAAGGCAGAAGAGATCATGTGATTTTAAATGGGACGAATTAGATATGGCGTTATTTTCCTCGCCATTAATGACTGAAGAAGAGATGGAAAAAGAATGGGACGAGCATAATTAATTAAAGTTTAATATTTTTTCTTCTTGTTACGGCGGCGTTTTTTTATATGTCTTACTCTCCAATCTCCTCTCTCAAATTTTACTACCAGCGGCTTCTTCTCGGCAGGACGAGTGCATAGCATTCCAAACGTGGGCAATGCGTTGTAATGATGCTCATCTCGTTGCCCACCACACGCATTTCCCATATTACTGCGGCACTTTAATTTATTGTTCCAGTTTAATCGTCGTCGGATGAACTACCGTCCGAAATACTGGAAAATATGTCAAAGTGCAGTTGCTCAATTTTTCCTACTTGAATAGTGGCGAAGGCAATTTCTCTTAACTTCTTGGTCCGAACTTTATCCTGCGCATTCAGCATTCCTTGCACTCGGGTCTTTTCTTCCAAGTAATAATCCGCTCGTTCCGGCGTCAACAACCACTTGCACAAACTGTCCGAGTGCACGACGATAATTTCCTTGACGTGGTTGCCTTTCTTGCTCTTTCTCCAATCCAAGAACACCAGGATCGTATCGGGCTGACCTTGCTTCCGGTACAGCTCCGAGTACCGAACCAAATCAAAGATGGCGCCGCCCTGCCCTTTCTTAATCTCCACGTACACCTTGTCCGGGGTAATAGCGTCGTAATACCGAGCATCCACGCATGTCCAGCCCAGCAAGTTGCACAGTTCCTTCTCGTACCCGTTTTTCTTCCCCAACCACTCACTTCCTAGTAAAGGCAGCGTCTGTTTCAACGTCTCGATGATGTTTTCCATTTACGTTTTAATGTACCCACCCGATTACAATTTACGGGTTTTTAACGCCCTCCTCCACGACAAAGGTGACGTTTGGGTGGTGTGCCAGGCACGTGGCAGGCAGCAACTCGCCCCGGTACACCCGGTCCAGCACGCCCTGCTTGTTGCGCTTGGCCATCAGCACGATTTGCTTGGCCGTCAAGATGGTCTCGATGCCAAGGGTCAGCGCGTACTTGGATGGTGGGGCGTTGCTTTCGATGGTGGACGGGCTCAGCTCCACGACCCGCGTCTGCGATCTGGCGTCGCTAGGCGGCTCGTTGAATGCGATGTGACCGTTCTGGCCGATTCCCAAAATGCACAGGTCCACTTGCTGGCACCGCTTGTCGTGCTGGTGGGGCGCGTCGAAGAAGTGAAACGTCATGTGGTCGGGCAGCTCCCGGGCCAAGTAGTCGCGGTACTCCGTGCTGAAGAGGTACTTGTCGAGTTGGTAGACGTGGTAGGACGGCAGCGACGCCTCCCGCATTCGCCGGTACAGATCGAGCGGGGTATTGCCCGTGGGAAAGATGACGCGGCTGCCTGCTTTCAGGGGGCGCACAAAGGTGTCAAACACGTGCTGGCAAACATCCGGCACCATTACCGTCCGGCGTTTTAAACTGGGCAGCGGCGCGGGAAGCGCACGAAAGGCGTCGGTCGTCACTTTGTAGAACACCTCCTCGTGCAAGTTGGCGCGGTCCAAGAGCCGGCTGCTGTTGCCATCGTGCACCGCCAGCTCCAATTGACTCTGGTGGCATTCGACCGCTGCTTTTTTTACGGCTTTCCGGCGCACGTCCCAATAGGTTGGGGGAGGCAGGGAGGGGTACACGGTCGTCTTGGCCCAGGCACTGTGGTACAGGTAGACGAAGCATGGGAACGTCAACGCTTGCTGCAATATGCGAAAGCAGGCAACGTGCGTCAAGTGCGGATCCGCATCAAAGCAGACGCCCACTTGCGTCGGTTGGATTTGGTCCAAGACGCGTTTGGCCATGTCGACGTCGGCAGCGTCCCACGCTCGACTGGACTTTCGATAAAAGGGCAAGGTGGACCACACGATGGTAGAGATACCCAAACTGGCAAGCGCTGCCTCGGCCTCTTGCTTTCTCTTCGGATCGTTCCCATCGGTCATGAACCACACCGTCACTTTTTCTGCCGGCAGTTGCTGGATAAAATCGCCCAAACCAACAATATCATCGTCCGGGTGTGGCGCAGTCAGTAAAAACATTTGTTGGTGGCGTAGAAAAGCCATGGGTTAAATAAACGAGGAGTGAAAATACAACGTTTTCATGTTGATTGAATAGCCGCACGAAACTGAGGCAGAGGATGATTATCAATATAATCATTACGTCAAAAAATCATAAGTTCATATTTTGCTGGTTTTTTTGCAACGTGGGTGTAAACTATATTAAAAGTACATATATTTTAAGGTAAAATATTGGGTCAATCATGAACCTTACAAAACGAAAACTACAAACAACAGAACAAAAAGAAAAAAGAAAAAAACAGAAACAAGCATACAGAGAAAAAAATAAAGAAAAAATTAAGGCTCAAGAGAAAGCATGGAGAGAGAAAAACAAAGAAAAAATTAGAGAGTATAGAGAAAAGAACAAAGAAAAAAATAGAGAGCGCGAAAAAGAGTATAGGGAAAAAAATAAGGAAAAAAAAAAGGTGCAATGGAAGGAATGGGCAGAAAAAAATAAAGAAAAAATTAGAGAGCGCCAAAAAGAGTATAGAGAAAAAAACAAAGAAAAAATTAGAAAGCGCCAAAAAGAATATTTTGAGAAAAATAAAGAAGAATTAAAACAAAAGGCAAGAGTACGAGCGAAAGAATGGGGACAAAAAAATAAACTCAGGAAGAAAAAATATGATGAAGATTATAGAAATAAAAATAAAGAAAAAATTAGAAAGCGCCAAAAAGAATATCATAAAAACCCACAAAATAAAGAAAAAATTAGAAAGAGCCGAACAGAGTATCGAAAAAAACATAAGGAAGAAATTAGAAAGCGCCA
>Ga0315315_10006440_pt1 | contig 10856 bp, 15 predicted proteins | sample M140m3416metaG_FD_203699 | JGI IMG/M metagenome (GOLD analysis project Ga0315315, IMG submission 203699) | Ammonia-oxidizing marine archaeal communities from Monterey Bay, California, United States - M1 40m 3416 | ecosystem: Environmental > Aquatic > Marine > Intertidal zone | place: USA... | reverse complement strand
TCATATCAAATGAACTTAAAAAAATAATGTATATGAATAATAATGAATAACGACAATCAAGTCTTACAAAAAGCTTTTAATGACCATTTTGACGAGTTTATAAATGATATTGTTACCCTTTTCCCAGGTAATATAGATATTAGAAGTGCAAAAACATCACTTCAAATGCTAAGAAAAGCAAATCCTAAAATTCTTATTGGTGTATGGAATAAATATATTTCATCTAAATATTCAAAACAGATTGAGGCAGGAGATATTAGCTTTTTTGTTGATAATGATTATACAGAAGACTTATCTAATTTAGACAATTCAAGTCAAATTATGTCTGCTTTTGATAAATTAAAGGAACCTATTAAAGCGATGGGAGATGAGAATAGAGAAAAAACTATGAAATATATTCAAAACTTAAAGAAAATCTGTGATCTATATCACTCAAATTAATGTAACATTATACTTACAAATAATTAATACATAGTTTGATTTAAATATATATATTTATATCAAACATAAACAATGGAAAAATCTTCTGAAACCCATGATACTGCTCTTGACGATATTCTTGAATCTGCTGCAAATGAACATTTTGATTCTGATAAAGAAGAACAAGAATATGAAACAGAACCTAACATAGTAGAAGTTCCCGATATACCAAAAGAGTTTGCTCCTCTTATGATTGATTTTATTAATGATATTTGTAATACTTTTCCTGAATATAAACTAATTATTGCAAAATGGTGGGGTTTTGATTCCTATACAAATATCCAAGTTTTAGATTTATTTGCTCACTGTATGTCTGTATATCCATCACGATTTACCGATATTATATATAAAAATAATAACATGTTTGAAGATACATCTACTGTTAATGTAGATTTTTTACCAGGAATAAGCTTTAAATACTTATGGTCTTGTGATGGAATTAGTGAACAAATACGAACATCTATATGGAAATATTTACAAGCTGTAGTTCTTTGTGTAGTAGGTACAGTTGAAGTAGATAGCATGGGAGAAGACATGAAAAATATACTAGATAATATTGATGAAAATACATTCAAGGATAAGTTATGCGATACAGTAAATAATATCCAAAAAATATTTGAAGACTCTTCACAAGAAACTGAAAAGGATGATACAACTCCATCTTCGTCATCTAATACAAATACTGCAAATATGTTTCAAGAACAATTAGACCAATTGGTTGGTGGAAAGATTGGAGATCTTGCAAAAGATTTATTAGGTGATACTATTGGAGAAATAAATGAAGCAGATTTTGAAAATATGGAGAATCCAACAGATATTATTAAAACACTTTTTAAAAATGAAGGAGGATTAAAGAAAATGGCTGAATCTGTATCTGAAAAATTACATTCAAAGCTTGAGTCAGGTGAATATAATCATTCTGAACTCTTACAAGAAGCTACTGGTGTTCTTCAAAATATGAAAGATATGCCTGGAATGGATATGATTCAAAAAATGATGTCTGGAATGATGAGTGAATCAGGAACAAATGGAGATTCAACAACTGGAGACTTAGGTAGTTTGGCAGGTGTTATGTCAAATATAATGGGTAGTTCTGGAGGAGGACGTCAACGTGTAGACCAAAATGCAATGGACAGACAAACCAAACGTACCAATCAAATTACACAAATGAAACAAAGAATTGAGAAAAGAAAATTACAAGAAGCTATAGCAGCACAACAAATGCAAAATATGATTCAACAACAAGAGCAAGAAGCTATAGAAAATAGAATGACTGATGAAGAGCTTATTGCTATGATGGAAAAAGATAGTACTCAACAAAACACTGAAAAATTAAAAAGTAGTTCAAAAAAGAAAAAGTCAAAAAAAAAATAAGAAAACTATATATAAGTGATGTCAGATATATTTTGGGCTAATGATTTAACCATTCTTATAGATAAAAACCATATAATGGAAGTTTGGCCTTCATCATCTATGCATTATACATCCAAACTAAATGCAATTACACGATTAACAATAATTTTAACTGTTTTAGGGTATTTAGCTGAGCCATCTACTCGTATTCTTATGGTAGGTATTTCTACAATTATTATAATTTTACTTATTCATATGTATTACAAAAAAACTGGATATAAGATAATGGAAGATACTAATAAAACTGCAGTAGAAGGTTTTGCTTTAAAACCAGCTACTATTATAGATAACCCAGAAGTATTAAAAAAAGAACTTGCTAAGACTTTTAGCCCTACTACTCCAGAAAACCCTTTATCTAATGTACTTTTAACCGATATACAAGATAATCCAAAAAAATTACCTGCTCCACCATCTTTCTTACCTGAAGTATATGGAAATATTAACTCGGCAACAAAGAAAATGGTTCAAAGTGTAAATAAAGACCAGCCAGATATTGATGAAAAGTTGTTTGGCACTTTAGGAGAAAATTATGACTTTGATACTTCTATGAGACAGTTTAGTTCAACAGCCAATACACGAATTGTTAATGATCAAGGAGCATTTGCACAATTTTTATATGGAAATATGCCATCATGTAAAGATGGTGATGTAATGAAATGTTCTTCTTCTGACACAAGACTTACACCATATCGTTAAGTATATTTCTATAATATAAACAATTAATCATATTTTATTTTACATATAATGATGTAAAAAATAATGTATTGTAAGTATATATATCTTAATGGCTGATCCATCTCCATTTGCAAATACATCTAGAATTGGGGTTGACTCTTGTAATACTGATCAACGCTCTTTACAAAATACTCATGCAACTAACTATATGTTGCAAAACTTTTTCTTAGCTGAATGTGGAATGAAGAAACCTATTGAATTCGCAACTAGTCAACCTGCTGTTAACTTTAAGGGTGGACACTTAGGTGCTGGTGGATGCAATGTTGATGATAGTTCTTCTTTATTATATGGTAGTGAACAAACTCACCCTAAGTCAAAGATTGATCTATTCCAACGACCATATGTAACTGTTCCTTATATTGGACGTGGTTCTGTTGATAGTGTTGAAGAATCTAAGTTAATACAAGGAGAACGTGAAACTAATCGTCGTTCTGTTAACAAATTATCTGAACAAACTTACATGAATCACTCTCAAATGCCTCTTCTTGATCCTATTAGCAGTCGTGTAACTGATCCTACTTATTCTGTTGAAGAAGTTGCTGCCCCTGGATGGGTACGTGGAGGTATTGCTTCAAGAGATTTAACTCGCGATAACAAATAAATATGAAATTAAGTTAAATATAATTATTGATAAAGTATAATTCATATAATTATACTTTATGGAAAATACTATAGTAAAGGATATATTAGGTTACAACTATAAATATCCACTTTCATATGTATTTTATGATTCAAAATTTTATGATTATTTTAAATTAATGGGTTTTCATCTAACTACAGAAAATGAAGAAGATGTAGCAGAATTTAAAGATGACTACGAAGTTATTAATGAATTATATAGGCGTGAATTATGTACATTGTTTTCTACATCAAACTTAGATGATATCTCTAGAAAATGTGTTGATGTGTTATATGACATACTTATAGACATGGAAGGTATTAATGATTGTATTGAGTTATTAAAAACAAAACAAATTAGTAACAACTTATTTAACGATAGTGATAACGATGAAATTAAAAAAAAAAGTATATTTCCTCTATTTTTTACATACGATTTATTCTTTTTTACACATACGTATATTTTAACATTAGTTAATCAAGATTATAATAATACTGAAAAAGTATTGAAATATAAAGACTTATTAAAATTAGCTATAACAAATATTCTTGATTGATAATAATTAAACAAGAACTTTTATTAGATAAATATTCATATAAATATATTGTCTGGTTATATTACATATGGCATCTACGCGAAATAAAAATACTCGCGGTAATTACGCACTTGAATTAAATCAATCTATTAATTCCCAAGATTACTTACTCAATAAGAAATATGGGGAGGCTGCACAAACAAATCAACCAGGTAATGGTATTGGTGGTGCACAACTTCCAAGAGATCATCTTTCTGGAAATCCAATTGAGATTGAATCATTTCTTCGTGGAATTGGATCAACAGATTTAACTAAGCCTGTACAAGAACTAACACCAGATCTTAAATGTATGCAACAGCTTGATTTATTTAGAGCTCCCCAAGTCATTCTTCCTACCCCATTTCAAGCACAAACCGATCAACGTCCATTAGAACGTTAAGTATTTATTTACATATCATCTATAAAATTAAATAAGTTTATAGATGTTTTTAAGATATAACAATATTTGTATAATGTATACACACTAATGTATGCATATAAATTATATAAGTCTGGTAGATTCTCAGAAGATCGTTCTCAAATAGGAAGTGGAACCTTATTATCAAAAGATGACAACTCAGAAATAAATAATGAAGATCAAAAAGATACTCGTATTGTACATTTACCTCAAATACCCCCAAGTAAAGATAACCTTGGACATCATGTTACAAACTTTCATGGAGGAAAGAAACGTATTACTATTCGTATAAGAAAAAAACACAAACATAATGTAACTCGTCGTATTAACAAGAGGAGTTCTAAACATAAAACAAAAAAAAGGAAAAAAATTAAATATTATAAAGGGAAAAATGGAAGAAAAACACGTACATTACACGGCAAAGGTGCAAAAATAAGTAAAATAAAAGATAATATAATGTTACCAAAAAGTAAATTACAAGATAGTATTGAACCATTATCTACTGCAGAACCATTGGATCCAAATACCCCTCGTGTATGGGCAGATAAAATATATCCACGTGTAATTGCACAAACACCTCAAATAGCACAACATTATAGTAATGCTACTACACACAATATGCCAATAGTAGAGGCAGAAAAAATTTCAAGAATTAAATATCAAGATAGAGATAAACCTGTTTATACATTAGAACATTTACCATCTGCATCTAATTCGGGATAACAATAGGCTATTGAAAACTTCAATATTATCAAGTTATTGTATGTAACTTGATAATTACATTAATTATATATTTAATATTCAGGACTATGTTTCTTAAACAAACATCCATATGTTGTTAATCCCTTTATTTCTGTCGTAACTAAATCAGGGTTTTGAAAATCACACGATGACATCCATATTTTTATTATACAAAAAGACTTCTTAGGTGATATAGTAATACCTGTTATATTATTAACAAAATCACTGTTTGAACTTAAACTTCTTCCAACAAGAGAATAAGTAAGATCTTTCCAAATAGAATACACTGATTTATTTGGTATTTTATATGAGAAACATCCTCCATTTCTATTATTAGGATCTTCCCAAACAGGAATGATACCTTTTTTCATTATAAATAACATACAATTTACAACTAATACCTCAGGTAAAGATTCACTTAAAGCAATTACTTCTTCAACACTATTCATATTATATACTTCTTTATAACTATTTGTTGTCCAATCTGTATCATGTGGTAAATGTGCCCACATAGTCCACTCATTATTTAACAAATGGTGTTGTGTTAATTCTTCACTAGTGCTTTCTGTTGCATCATCCATAATCCTAAGGTCATTCATAATTGTATATATAAAGAACTATTTTTTTATATACTATTAACTATATATATTTCTTATGTAATTATATTATTTGGGTAAATTTCATAATTATCTTTTGTTATTAAAATAGTATTTTTATCTGTAATTGTTGGAAGTTGAACATTATGATCCATTAATTGTACAGTAAACTCTACTCCATATTTATTTAAATTATGTTGTAAACCAGTTTCATACCAAATAATATATTTATCAAGATAATTTCCATCTAAAAAATAATTTGTTTTGTCTGATTTAAAAACAAGTGACAATGGAGGTTGTTCATCAGGTTTATCAGAATAAGTTATCGTAAATGAAATAAAGTAAACAGAACTAAGCACTGGTATATCATTTTCTTTTGGAACTCGTAACTTATTTGGTTTCATAACTACATTATAATTATTAACATTATATGTTGCAAAATCAATATTAGTTATTTCTCCATCACCATAATCTAAATTTTCCATAGGTACTAACTCATTTGACTTTAAAAACTTAATATCATTACATATTGAAATATTAGGATTATTATTTTCTATATATTGGTAAACTTTTTCCATATATTGGAAAACTTTTTCCATATGATATTCTATAATAGAATATATACGAACTAATTTCACTATAATAGGAATTGTTATTAATTTTAAATAAGATGGATTAATATAATATGCAGCAGCTCCAATAAAAAATCCTGCACTAACGGTTGTATATAATAGATATGTAGGGTTAATCATAGTATAGATCAATTTAAATATACAGTGAATTATTATCGTATATTTAAACTCTATTTATATAACATTATTAATTGGTAAATATAGGCTTACCATTTTTAAAAGTTCCAACATTTGGACCTGGGTCACCATCATCATCCACACTATATATTTCTCCGTTATTTTCATCATTTGTGAAAAATGTTAAACCATTTAACTCAATTTCAAATACCCCTTCTTCTTCAAAAACAATATCTGTATCTTCATCAGTTGGTTCATCTTCTTGAGGTTCTTTTGAAATTGTTGAGGTTGCAGCGTAATCATCAAAATTAATTGCTATTTCACTACTTTTTGTATTATTTGTTTCTTCTTCAGGTTTATTCAAAATTAATACATTATTATTTGAAGTTGGTACAACTGGAGTGATAACAGATTTAGATTCGTTGATCTCAAGTTGAATGTTTTCTTGCTGGTCATTGTCTTCTTCACAATTTACACTTACATCATCTCCATTTCTTAATCTAATTAATTCCTTTTCAATAATATTTATTTTTGATTTGTATTCTTCTAATTCTCGGGTAAGATACTCAATATTAAACTTAGTAACAGCTTGTTTAATATGTTCATTAATAATTACATTCACATCTGTCACAATAGGTTGAATATTAACATTCAAAGTTTTATCTTTTCTATACTCAGGTATTTGCATATATCATTATAAATGATGTATATTTAACTTGTTTAACTAATACTTATTTTAAAATATAAATAAATTATTTTCGTTAAACAGGTTAAATATAATAAATAAATAGATGTATAATGAGTTCTAACAATACAGATGAATCTCTTTCTACCATTATGGAAATAGATGATGATAAAATAAGGGACATGTGTGATATGGTATCAAGACAAACAGATTACACTCTTGACGAAATAAAAGATAAGTTAATAGAATATAACTATCAATATACTGATATCATTAGAGAGTATATGGGAATTAAAAAGGATAAGCAATATGTTATCAAATCTTTGAATCAAGAAATTTATAAACAACTTAGACTTAAACTTGATTCGGCAACAAAAGAGTTTAACAATAATCAATATAATAAAATTTTAAAAGAATTAAATGAGGATAATGATGTAGATAAGAAGGAATAAATATACTAAATTTGTGTAAGTTTAGTAATAAATTGAATATTTAATATATACAATATATTCAGGTATTATTAATAGTAACTGAATATATTATGGAGAGTGTATTTCCAAACGGATATCTTGAACTAGCAATCGGTCCAATGTTTTCAGGAAAAACATCTTGGATTTTAGAGATGTATGAACAACATATATTTTGCGGAAAAAAAGTTATGGTAATAAATCATGCTGATGATAAACGTTATGATAATGAAATGTTATCAACTCATGATAAAAAAATGATTCCATGTTCACAAATGTCTAATTTTGATGATATTGATAGCAAAGTTTTACGTGAATTATTTAAGGCAGATGTAATACTTATTAACGAAGGTCAATTCTTTAGAGGCTTAGCTGATTTTGTTAAAATGTTACTTAGCCATAAAAAAATAATATATGTTTGTGGACTTGATGGAGATTTTGAACAAAAAAAGTTTGGAGAATTACTTGACCTTATTCCTATATGTGATAAAGTTCGTAAACTTCGTTCAATGTGTGCTATATGTAAAAATGGAACACGTGCTATATTTTCATTTAGAAATGATGAAAGTTCAGAACAAAAACTAATTGGTTCTGATATGTACTTACCTGTATGTAGAAAGTGCTATCATGATAATAGTACTAAAAAGAAAGAAAGAAGTGGCAGTCTTTGAAAACTTAGTTCACAAGAATCTATGGTTATTATATTTATAAAATCAACTTAAAACTTTTTAGTTGTCATAAGAAAGAAAATGGATAATACAATTATTTCTAATGTCCCTGCTACTATTCCTGATAAACCCAAGGCTAAACGTGGTAGACGTTCTAAAAAAGAAATTGCAGAAATGAAAGAGAAAGAAGAAAAGGAAAAACTTGAAAAACAACAATCAAATGAACAAGAGGTTGAAAAACCAGCACCAAAAAAAAGGGGTAGAAAACCTAAGGGTGGGAAAATAGTAGAGGAAAATATTGAAGAAAAAATTAAACCAAATATTAAACCTAACGTAATGCTACATTTAAAATGTTGTACACGAGATCTTAATAAAGTAGGAAATCATGAATCTGACTTTTCAGAAGCAAATATAAATTCTTATGATGAAAATAACTTACCATATCACGTAATTAATAATACAGCAAGTACTGATGATTTAACTAACTATCAAAATATATTAGACATGTCTACAACTGAAGAACAAAAATCTACAATGGTAACAATTGATGTAAATAAAACTGATACAAATACACCTAATGATAATTCAGTTAACACAAAAGAATTGTGGAAAAAACTTAAAAATTTACAACAGATTCTTCATGTAAATAGTGTGCCTGATTCAAAGTCAGCTTGTTTTTGGTGTACATATGACTTTGATAATCCACCTATATATATTCCAAAGTTTATATTGAAAAATATATATCACGTATATGGTTGTTTTTGCTCACCTGAATGTGCAGTAGCACATTTAATGAAAGAAAATATAGATAGCTCGTCTAGGTTTGAAAGATATGCATTACTTAATAATATTTACAATAAGATATTTCCATATTCTAAAAATATAAAACCTGCACCAGACCCACACTATCTTCTTGAAAGATTTTGTGGAAATATTTCTATACAAGAATATAGACAACTAATGAAATCAGATAGATTATTTTTAGTAGTAGATAAACCTCTCACTCGCATTCTTCCAGAATTACACGAAGATAATGATGAGTTTATAATCAATAATAAAATTATTCCAACATCAAGTAATTATAGTTTGAAGAAGAGATCAAAAACTAATACAAAATCTAGTGCTAATGGAGATAACTTTGGAATATTTTCTATGGTATCTTAATCCAAATATAATATCAAAAAAACATCAGTAATATTGTTGTATTATAAGAGTATAAAACTTATATAATACAATATTTAAAGAATAGAGTAATAGTAATTAATGTCAGACCACAATAAAATTATATCTATGCCTTGGGTTGAAAAATATAGACCTTCAATATTTGATGATATCGTTTTGAATAGCATTAATAAAGAAGTTTGTAATAATATTATTGATAAAGAATATTTTCCAAACTTACTTTTCTATGGTCCTCCTGGAACTGGGAAAACAACTACTATTATTAATTTAGTTACTTCATATCAATGTAAAGTTGATGGAGATGTAGACAAAAGTTTAATGATACACTTAAATGCATCAGATGATAGAGGAATAGATATTATAAGAAATCAAATACTTCAGTTTGTAAATTCTAAATGTCTATTTAAAAATGGATTAAAATTTGTTATTTTGGATGAGGTTGATTATATGACAAAAAATGCTCAACAAGCACTTAGATATTTAATAAATGTCTATAGAACAAATGTAAGATTTTGCTTGATTTGTAATTATATTAGCAGAATTGATGATGGTTTACAGACAGAGTTTCTAAAAATTAGGTTTAACAACTTACCACAGAATGACATAGGAAAGTTTTTAAAAAATATAGTGATAAAGGAAAATATTAATTTAAGTGATGAAAAAATAGATTCTATTCAAAAACTATATGGTTCAGATATAAGAAGTATGATTAATTTTATCCAATGCAATCATTTATTAGATAATAATAATATTAATATTATAAATGATTGTATATGGAATAAATTAACTTCTATTATAAAAAATAATGCATCTAAAAAAACAAATAATTATAATGCATGTTTTAAATATCTTCGTATAATTAGCATTGAATACAATATAACAGTTAAAAATATAATTAAGGATTATTTCACATACCTCATAAAATACCAAAAAATAGATGTAACACCTGAGTTTTTAAGTTTTATTGAGAAATTAATTCATACTACTGATTGTACAAATACAAGTTTTCTATATTATACATTTGTTAATCTTGAAAAGTTTTCAACATTATTATAAAGAAATTTACGTTCTTGAAGGCGCTTCATAAAATCACTCACCGGAGGACTTGATGAGGGATCAAAAGGGTGTTCACTACATTGATAAGAGCGTTTATTTGTAGTTGGACTTGTAGGTACGTTTGTTGTAGTATTCATTTGGGGTATTTTTATGGGTTGTGTTTTTTTGCACTTAAATTCCTCCTCTGGTTGTAACATCTATATATATTGTAAATACAAAAAACGATTTGCCAATATAATACCCGATTTATTAATATATAATTTCGCTTATATATTAATAAATTGATTTAAAGAAACATTCCTTCTTTAAATAGTATAATATATAAGTAAAGACAATGGATGTTGATGAAGAATGGGAACAATTTATGACAGATGAATCAGTTTTTGAAAAAAACACTATTATTAACGAAAGAGAAGTATCCGATAAAGAAGATTTAGAATGTCCTAAAGCAACTGATATATACATATCTACTA
>Ga0315315_10006433_pt1 | contig 10863 bp, 9 predicted proteins | sample M140m3416metaG_FD_203699 | JGI IMG/M metagenome (GOLD analysis project Ga0315315, IMG submission 203699) | Ammonia-oxidizing marine archaeal communities from Monterey Bay, California, United States - M1 40m 3416 | ecosystem: Environmental > Aquatic > Marine > Intertidal zone | place: USA... | reverse complement strand
CCCCCCCCCGCAACCAGCAAGCAAGCAAGCAAGCAAGCAAGCAAGCAAGCACCCATGTCCAGGACCTCCCCCCCGCCGGGGGCCTCCTCCCCCCGCCTCCGCCGCCACCGCCGCCTCCGGCCCTTGATCTTGCTCGTCCTGATCCTCCAGCTCCTGGCCTGCGCGCAGGTGGCGTCGGCCAAGGCCACCCACTGGAAGAAGCAGAAGCAGAAGCAGAAGCGGGATGACGATGCCGGTGTCAATGCCAATACCGATGCCTATACCGATACCGATGTCAATGTCAATGTCAATGCCAATGCGAATGCCGACGCCGCCGCCGACGCCAATGCCGCCGCCGACGCCGACGCCGCCGGGGCATGCGACTGCTCCGGCGCCACCGAGGGGATGGAGGCCGAGCTCCGGGCGGCCAGGGACCTGGTGGCCGAGGGAGGGGCGAGGCTGGCGGCAGCGGAGGCGGGACTGGCCTCGGCCTCCCAGGAGGCCGAGGCCGCCAGGGAGAGGGCGGCGGCGGCGGGCCTGGAGGAGGCCGCGCTGCGGTCCCGCCTTTCCGAATCAGCGGAGGCCCAGGCGAGGGCCGAGGAGGAGGCCGCGGGGGGTGCCGCCCTGCTCTCCGACGTCCGGGCGCAGCTGGCCGCGGCCGTGGCGGAGGTTCTGGAGCTGAAGGAGGGGGCGGGACGGGCCGCCAGGCGGGAGGCCGAGGAGGCGGGGGAGCGGGCCGAGGAGGCCTGCGGGATCCGGATCGCGGAGGTCGAGGAGAGGGAGGGCAGGGCCCTCGAGCTTGCCGAGCAGTACATGGCAGGGAGGGAGGCGCTCGTCCTGGACCTCAGCGAGCAGAGGGAGGCCACCGGAAAGGCCGAGGAGCGGGCCGAGGCGTGTGGCCTCGGCCTGGCCTCGGCGGAGGAGAGGGAGGGCAGGGCCCTAGAGGTTGCCGAGCAGTACATGGCAGGGAGGGAGGCGCTCGTCCTGGACCTCAGCGAGCAGAGGGAGGCCACCGGAAAGGCCGAGGAGCGGGCCGCGGAGGCCGAGGAGCGGGCCGACTCTTTTCGGCTGGAGCTCCAGGAGGAGCGCGCGGAGGTGCAGGCCCTCCACCACAAGCTCGTCTCCAAGTACGTCAACTTCACCCTGATCGCCGAGGACGCGTCCCGGTTCGCGGGAGATGTCACCGAGATGGCCGGCAACCTGGCGGAGGAGGCCAACCACCTCGTCGTAGAGGGCAAGAGGCGCGCCCAGGACGCCTCCTTCGTTCTGGGACAGTGGTGGTACGCCGCCCGGGAATCGTACGAGTCGGCCGCCGAGGTGGTGGTGCCAATGTACGAGTCGGCCGCCGAGGTGGTGGTGCCAATGTACGAGTCGGCCGCCGAGGTCGTGACCCCCGTGGCGACGAGCCTCCTCACCGACGCCAGGACCCAGTACGGGAAGGCCAAGGAGGCGGCCGGTCCCACTCTCCGCAAGCTCGGCAAGGGCTACCGCGAGGCGGCCGGGCCCCACGTGCGGAGGGCCAGGGAGGTCGCGGTGGGATTCTACTCCGAGCACCTCCGATCCGTCGTCGAAGGGCGCGTGGTTCCGGCGTACCGGGAGCACGGCGCTCCCCTCCTCGAGAGGGCGGGTGGCGCCATGGAACGCTCCGAGACCGGCGCCGTCTCCGCCCTCAGGCAGACGGCCCGCTCCTTCACGGAGTACCAGAAGGGCCAAGCAGAAGGAGGCCAGATCACCCCCAAGCAGGAGAAGATCATCGGCACGCTGCGGTGGATCGACGAGAACGCCCAGACGTGCGTTCGGGCCGCCGCGCTCTTCCCCCTCGCCTTTGTTGCCTTCTATTTCTTCGGATCCTGGATCTGGTCCATCGTCCTCCTTCCCTTCCGCCTGGCGTGGCTCGTTCTCTGGCTCGCGCTTCTCCCGCTCCGGATCGTGGGCATGGCCGTTTACAAAGTCTCTGGGCGCGACACAGAGGGGAAGGGGCAAGGCAGGGCCTCCAAGCAGAAGTTGGCAAAAAACACCGCTGACGAGGCCATGGCGCAATAGAATGCTGCTTGATATTTCATGGCTAGATCTGCGAAGCAAGGCCCGAAAAATCAGTCGCCACAACTAGATCTAGAGGAACTTTAAAAATACAGCTGCTCGCTCTTACGCTGGCAAAGCAGTTTGTCTGATTTTGGGAATCACTTATAATGTAATTTGTTACTATAACGGATATGGATGAGCACCTCGCGACAAAGAGCTTCTTTTAGACCCACTCCCGAGGATTCTTGGTGGCGTCGATGAAGTCAGCCTCGGGAGATCCCTCGGCAGGCTGGTGATCGTACTCCCACCTCGCCGTCTCTGGCAAGCTCATGAGAATGCTCTCAATGCGCCCACCTGTCTTGAGGCCAAAGATGGTGCCGCGATCGTACACCAAATTGAACTCAACGTACCGTCCTCTCCTCATCAGCTGCCACTCCTTCTCCTTCTCAGTGAAGGGATCGTCCCTGTGCTTCTCAATGATGGGACCATAGGCGTCCACGACGTTGTTCGAAAGATCTTTGACGAATTCAAAGATTTCGTTGGGGTCTTTGCTATCCTGGTCATCAAAGAAGATGCCACCTAAACCGCGTGTCTCTCCGCGGTGCTGGATCTTGAAGTAACGGTCGGCCCAAGCCTTGAACTTGGGGTAATACTCCGGATCGTGCTTGTCGCACACCTTCTTTAGGGAGCCATGAAAATGTTTCATGTCGTCGTCGTTGATGTAGCACGGCGTGATATCCTGACCGCCACCAAACCACCAGATGCCCCCGTCAGTTTCGAAGTAGCGATAGTTGAAGTGCATGGTGGGGCAGAAGGGATTCCTGGGGTGCATCACGCATGAGAGGCTGGCGGCAAAGAAGGGGACCTTGCCATCGGGACCGGGAGTGGGGCGACCGCCATCGCTGCGCTCGGTCGCCGCTTCAAGGGCCTGGGGGGCCATGCCGCCATACACAATAGAAAGATTTACTCCCGCCTTCTCCCAAACGCTGCCATTTGTCAGAACCCGCGAACGTCCACCGCCACCGTCAGGGCGGAGCCAGGCATCCTCTTCGAACGAGGCCGTACCGTCAATCTCTGCGATTGACTCCGTGATGCTGATCTGAGCCTCACGAAGCATCTTCTCCATCTTCCTTCTCATGGGGTAGTTACCATCAGGGCCATCTTCTTCGCGGACGAGAGATTCGGGGAGCTCATCCTGATCGTCACAAATAAGCAAGAAATGCAATAGAAAACGTTAGAAGATGCCGCGTGCGAAGAACGTCGAGACTCTTTGGTCTTCTCTTGTGAAGATACAAGAGAATTCGGCCAAATCGATTCCCATCTTTCTCATAATGGCGCTCCAACAGTTAATTACTCACCGCATCCTCAATCTCGACCACAGCCTTTTCGGTGGTCTTAGTGGCGGCTGCCATGGAGAGCGCGGAAGGGGATGAAAGAGACGCATGCGCGGCGGCGGGGCGGAAGGCGTCGACGCGAGGGAGGAAGACACCAAATCCGTACGCCGTGTTAATCAGGAGCGCTGGGAGCAAGACAGAAAGGGGGAAAGAGGTCCTCATGATGCCCGCGTCGCTCGATAGCTCTGCAACGCGTTCGGATGTATGTTATTTACTTGCCTGGGATCGGGAGACGTCGTTCGCAATCATTACAAAGTTTTCGCTTCTGACGATGGTCTCGCACACTTCAACTTACATACTACTCTCTAGTACTCTACTCTCTAGTAGTCTCTCGAGCTCGCAAGCTTTCGGGTTTTGTTTCAAAGAGAGGTCACCTCTTGATTGCAGCACTTCCTAACCCTCTAAGAGTCAGGATGTAACGGATCAGGCCGCCGCGGGCGCGCGGCGGTGCCGCACCGCGCTTCCTACTCTAGAGTGGTATGCATACTGTACTACTCAAGTACGAGTCGTAGACTCGTAGCCTCGTAGCTAGCGTCTTCCCGCTCTATTCTACGAGCGCGTATGCACGTACGACTGGTAGTAGACTTTTCCCGTAAATGTGCTAGTAGATTTACTATGCATATTATGCATATTGCATACAGCTGTATCCATACTACTCTCGTAGAGTATACAGACGAGCGTAATATGCATACTGTACATTAATTATGCATACTCTAGCTAGTATGCATACTACGAGCGTACGACTCGTACATGAAGTAGAGTAGAGTATGCATACGGTAGTGGCTCAACTTGTACTAGCTAGAGTTTGCATACTAGAGAGTAGAAGCGTTGTATGCATACTTGCTTGGCCTGATTGTCTGCTGAATCATTCCTCATTCCTCCATATCTGATATTCCACACCGCTGATACTCCGTACCGGACCCCCTCGCCCAACAACGCCTCCACTATTAGTATGGCGAGAAGGGTGGCCTCTGCCGCCGCCTTCATGGCGTGTATTTCTTCGCAGAATCATAGGTTTCGCCCCCGATCAGCGTCGTTGGCTGTGGAGGCGTTCTCGCACATTCCACCATCCGCCTTGACAAATCGCAAACACAACATACGCCACGCTAGTTATGCTTCATTGAAGCTTTCCACGAACGGCGATGGCGGCGACCGGCCGGTGGAGAACGCCGGGTCTCTCGCTGATAAAGCCAAACGGGCCGTTCTTGAGGCCGATAAGATGGAGGCCGAGCTGACATTGACCAAAATCGACAAGCTCGAGAAAAAGTCCATGAGGGAGATCTCCAAGAGCGACGGCAGCACGATCTCATCCGTCAGAGAGGAAATCGAAGTCCTTGCTAAGAAGATTGACCCATCACTCGTCAAAGATGATGTGTCGTTTTCGTCTTCTGCTCCCTCGAAGGCTATTTCCAGCGACCGTGTCACCACTCGCGTCTCTAGCAGTTTGTTGCCACCTCCCGAAGGACTGACCCAAGATGAACTTGAAGCAGCGTGTGTCTTCTACACCTCCCTTCCTATAACCATGAGATCGGCTCTTGCCTCAGCCGTTGGGTACGAGAATCAGGAAATGCTCACCGGCTTAGAAATTAGAGATGTTGTCATCAAGCTTTACGAGCGGAGAGATACCCTCTCCGCCACGAAGCTCCGTGAGTTATACAAAGAAACGCTCGAGGCTCCTTTGTCGATGGAGCAGGGTATAGATGAGATATTGGAGGAAGTGAAGGGAATGCTGGCCAATCCTGACGAAATGCGCTTGGAGGCTGCTGTTGATACGCAGCTTCCTCGGCAAGTGCGAAAGGAAGGTACATGTCCCAAGGAGGCAGATGTGAACGCGTTCTTTCGCGAAATTTGCGGAAAGAGCACCTTCCTGGCGGCGGAGAAACCCATTCGAGCCGGAGAGTTATGGGTAATTCGGGGCAAATCTCAGACAAAGGACCCTTCATCTCTCGTTGAGGCCATCGACAAGATGCTCGACGAGAAGGCTCCGGGATGGTCCGACCAGAATCAATATTGCTATATCATGGATCCGTCGCTGGAGGAGGGTGAAGAGGATCTGTTTGGAGATCCGGTAATTATCATCGCGAACAAGGATATGGCTCCATCCATATCGCCGATTGTGACGTTAGCATCAACGGTGACCGCCCTATCGATGACTTTTCTTTTTTGCCTTGGAGCTTATGGGGGAAACGAATTAATCATGAAGAGGCTGAATGATGCGAATGAAATTGCGAACAATGATCTCTCATGGTTTAACGAGTTATTGCTTCCGTTCTTGGGGGCCTTCTTCTTCATTCAGGCTTCTCACGACCTTGCACAGGTCTTGGTGGCGCAGAGAGACAAAATGAAGGTTACGCCGCCAATAGTTGTGCCCTCCCTCGGACTTCCTTATTTGACCTCCCTCACCCGATTCAAGACCGCGCCAAAGGATTACAACTCTCTTTTTGATTATGGATTTGCAGGTCCGGTCACGGGGCTGGTTGTTGCGTTTGGAACATTTGTTTTGGGCTTGCAGCTCACTGTCTCGGTCGACCCCGAGACGGCTAAGTATCTGCCAAGCCTTCCAGTGGAATTCATCAAGCTGAGCAAACTAGGGGGTACCCTTGTGGATCAGTTCGTTGGTGGCGGAGCCGGAATCTTGCTCGAGCAGGATCCATCCACTGCCATCCCGCTCCATCCATTCGCCATTGCTGGTTTCGTCGGCTTGATAATAAACGCCCTCGACTTGATCCCGATCGGCTCGACGGACGGGGCCAGAATGTCGCAGGCCCTCGTCGGACGGGTTGGGCAAACCGTCGTGGGGGGCGGCGCGTACCTTGTCCTTCTTGTCGCGCTCGTCTTCCTCGACCAGCGGGACGTCTTTTTGTCTTACTGCCTAATCAATTCGGTCATCCAACGGGATTTGGAAGTGCCGTGCAAGAACGAAGTAGACAGGCCCGAGCTAGGGCGAGCGGCGGCAGCGCTCGCCGCGTACTTTGTTGCTGCGCTAATCGTTGTTCCCATGTAACCCATGGTAGCAGAGAAAGAAGAAATAGCAGCTTTTAGTTACTACTAGAGTACGCTCGTAGACTAGTCTCCGATTTTAGGTCTACAATAGTTAAAAGCTAGAAGAGAGCCACAGTATTATGCATACCTACTCGTACTAGCTAGTACTCTAGAGTAATATTATGCTAAGCTAGTACTTATATATACTACGCTCGTAGAGTATATAATATAATTTGCATAGGAATAGGAGTCGTAAAGACAGTGAATGTAATCCAAAATACTAGTAATATAATATACCCTTCGCAGAATAGCATGCTTAGCTACTCTAGTACTAGCTAGAGTATTAGCAGTGCCCACATCTATATTGCATAGCATAATACGAATTTATTATTATTTATTTATCCATACTCTAGTAGAGTATTATAAAGTACAGCTACTAGGCTAGTATGCATACTATACTATGCACATATAGTACTAGCTAGAAGTACTGCAGCTGTACATCGTTGTGATTCGAGCGCAAGCGCATCCCCGCGCCTGGCTGCCTGGCTAGCTCGAAAAACATTTGGCGCGCAAAGAGGGCCGGCTCGTTTCTTGGCTTACTGTCACTACAATAGCTAAGTGCTATGCTAGGAATAGTATGAATAATATGCATAATACACACGTGTACGAGCTCGTACTAATAGAATATTATCCATAAGTACGTATACATTGTTACACGAGCTCGTATATTTATGCATGAATACTGAATTAATAATAATAAGTATACTCTAGTACTAGGAGTACATTGTATGGATAATACCTATTACCGTATTAGGAGCTCGTACTAAAAATATAGTACTAAGTAGCTACATTCTTGTCGCAATGCTTGCTCATCTTTTCAAGGAAATAATTAAGCCTACCTACTCTGGTAGAATGATGGATGAGGATGGCAACAGGGAACAGGAACAGCTAAGATACACAGCTGTCCCTGCTCTCTCCACTCATCACGACCCCCACAGCAACGAACCTCACCCCCCCCCCCAGCAGTGCCAATTCTATCAGCAATGGGAGCAGCGGAGGTACCTGATCTAGCCCTCTCCGCCGAGGAGCACAGCCGGAAGCGCGACCGGCAGGATCGCGGCCAAAATGTAGACGGCGACGACAGCAGCGACCAGGAGGCGGAATTCGAGGACGAGCCCATGCAGACCGACCCGTCCGCTCCTGCGTCGACGCAGGTCAAGGTCACCCCAGAGAAGGCCACCGCCGATGCGGCTGCGGCCGAGGCTGCGGCCGTGGCCAAGGCTAACGAGACGGTGTTCTCCCCCGAGCTTCTCCGCACGTACTACGCGCGCCTTTTCCCCCACGAGATGCTGACGTCGTGGCTGTCGTACGACCCCACCGGCGCGTCCGGGGGGTCCTCGACATCCCTCTTCGCCCGCCGAGAATGGTCGTTCACCATTGAACCTACCCCTGGTGATGAGATCTACATCCGTTACCAGTCCTTCGTCAATCCTCCCGACCTCGCCACCGCCATCGCCAAGCGCAACCCCCACAAGATTGACATCGGAGCCGTCTTTTCCCACCCTCCCAAAGACCACAACTCCCTCCAGAAGTCTGGAAAGTTTAAAACTGAACAGCGCGAGCTAGTTTTTGATATTGACCTCACGGACTATGACGGGGTCCGAAACTGCGGCTGCTCCGGCGCAAAGATCTGCCAACGCTGCTGGCGGATGATGTCCATGGCCGTGAAGGTTATGGAGCGGGGGCTCCGGAACGACTTCGGCTTCAAACACATCGCCTGGTTCTACTCCGGCCGCCGTGGTGTCCACGCCTGGGTCTGCGACGAGGCCGCCCGTACCCTCAGCAACGAGGCCCGCTCGGCAGTCGCGGCCTACTTCGAGGTCAGTATGGGGACCGATCAGAACAAGGGAATGGTCCTCAGCCACCCCCTGCACCCCACCCTTAGCCGGGCCTACGACATCCTCGAGCCCATGTTCGTGGAGGACGTCCTTCCTTCCTCAGGCCACAGCGTCCTGAGCAAGAAGGAGAACTGGGAGGGGCTCCTTTCCACTCTACCTCCCCAGGGGGAGCCCGTAGCCTCCAGCCTCAAGAAGAAGTGGGCCTCGTCAGGTGATTCCTCCTCTCCTTCGGAGAAGTGGGTTGAGCTGAAGCGCTACCTTAATATCTTTATCGGAAAGGGCAGTGGTGGCGGCGGCGGTAAGGCCTCCAAAAATCTGTCGGCCAAAGACAGGATTACGCTCGAACAGTGGCCCATTGAGACCGTCTTCCGATACACCTACCCTCGGCTCGATATTAACGTTTCAAAGATGCAGAACCATCTCCTCAAGAGCCCTTTCTGCGTCCATCCCAAGACAGGCCGTGTTTGTGTGCCCATGGAGGTCGCGAAGATCGACTCTTTCGACCCCTTCAGTGTACCAACCCTCCCTCAGCTCATGAGGGAGCTCGACAACTACCAGAGGGAGCACGGTGCTGACGACTCAGCCACCGAGCATGACTGGCAAAAGACAAGCCTAAAGGGACCCTTCGAGCACTTCAGGAAGCAGTTTCTCACCCCGATGTCGAACGAACTGAGACGGGAACGGAGGGAGGAAGCGGAGCAGAAGGCGGCCATGACGGGAGATTTCTAAAACGCAATCTTCATATACACCAAGAAGGTGGTTAGTATGGGTACTGATGACCGCCATGCACTGGTAGAACTCTCGGCGAGTATTAACACATGGCATCGGCGTAACAAGGGGAGAAGATGATCCGTATCATAAACATAGCAGAGAAATACTCAGATATACTGTTCTTAGTTTACCCTCAAATTTCTTAAACTTAGAATCCGGTGGCCATGGCAGGATCGGCGGGGGGCATCATTTGCGCTGCGGCGGCCTGTTGGGCAGCAGCAGACTGGGCCTCCGCAGCGGCCTGAGCGGCGAGGATTTCGGCAGGGCTGGGCTCGTCCTTCGGCTCCATGATAGTGACAACATCGTCGAGAGGGATCTTGGGTCCCTGGATCCCCTTGGGATCCTGGGGCAGCATAATGGCGACCCTGATTCCGACGACGCCCTGGCGCATCATAACGTGACGGACGGCAGTGTCGGTGTAGACCTGACCGGCATGGCCGGTCTTGATCATATAACCGTCGCTGAACTTCATAATCTTGGCACGCTGACCACGGAGCTTACCAGTGACAATAACCTCAACACCCTTGGCAGATGCCTCCATGACGAAGCGGACGACGCCGTAGCACGCACGGCGAACGGCGAGGCCTCCGAGGAGCTTGAACTTGAGGGACTCGGCCTGGGCCTGGGCGCAGAGGCCACGGTTCTGGACGCGCTCGGCATAAAGCTCGACTGCTCCGTCAGCGAAGTCGAAACGCTTCTGAACGACGGAGGTGAGCTCGCGGATGCGCTGGCCTTTCTCTCCGAGGACGCTCTGGGTGCGGGTGGCGCGGATGATGATCTCGGTCCTATGGGGTGTGGTACGGACCTCAACCCCGGCGTAGCCGTCCTCGGCGAGCTCGCGGGTGAGGAGCTCGTTGAGCTCGGCGTAGAAGACACCGTCGGCAACGAACTTGCGCTTGGTGGACATTTTAGAGCGTGCGGACATCATGATGGAAATGCGTTTGGGATTCGATAAACTTGACTAGAAGGATAGCAAATCTGGAGATGGGAAAATGCCATGTGGCGTAAAAAGGACGGGAGAACGGCGGGGTAAGCACAAGAAGTCAAACGCGAAAAGGGAACGGAAACAGAGCTCCAGTAGCTAGACAACCGGGAATAGGCAGGGTGGATCAATTGCCTTCTCAGCTAGGACATCACTTCCAAGACGACAGCGAATTCTGTACATGGCGGACGTTGCCGACCACTTCGAATTGTCGTCTTTATCCACGCCTTCAACGGTCCAATTTCAACTCAAAAGATCAACCTGTCAAATACTATTTCGTCTAGCATGCATAACGTCAAGGATCATACCGTGTCTAACCCTTCAGGCAATATTTGACCGTCCGGCGGGAGACCTTTCCTTCCGTCCCTTCTCGGTCCATCTCCGTGCAAACGTGACCCATAACCCATTGGAAAGCGAAATCGACCCGCCACTCCCTGGTCGAATGATCCAGCCTCTTCCGTCCAAAGGATGCACAGGGTCCCTGAAGTCCCGCTTCGATTTTTCCGGCGCCGTTGAATCTTATTCAATGGCTGACTTCTCCGCTGCAGCTTCGGACCGCCATCGTTACCTTACCTGAAGGAGAGGAAATGTGGAGATAGCTGCGGTATTGTAGAATGCGATGCAGGGATTCAGCGCATCAAAAACCTATGCACTACTTATATTTTGCTAATAATCTAGTGGCTTAGTCAAGTAAAAAGTAAAACGGTAAGAATCTATCGGGTTCCCCCTAACTAACACCAAGTTACTCATTGGGATACTTAAACAATCTTTGATTGTACGACACTCTCGTACTATACTCTATGCATACGAGCTCGTAGTATGCATACTCTAGAGT
>Ga0315315_10006432_pt1 | contig 10863 bp, 6 predicted proteins | sample M140m3416metaG_FD_203699 | JGI IMG/M metagenome (GOLD analysis project Ga0315315, IMG submission 203699) | Ammonia-oxidizing marine archaeal communities from Monterey Bay, California, United States - M1 40m 3416 | ecosystem: Environmental > Aquatic > Marine > Intertidal zone | place: USA... | reverse complement strand
TCCGAATCGGTCGAGCTTGGTCCTTCTCCCAGTATCAACGCTCCCGCCAGGGATCGCTTGCCCTGGCTTGTTCGTGTCTCCTTGCTCGTCATTGCACTCGGGTCTTGCCTCAACTTGATGAACCTGGGCTTCCTCACGCACCACGATGTATACTCAACCAACCATCACGACGATCTAATCGCATTGGTGCGCGGTGGGGAACCCCCTGTCCCGACCAACGACGACTGGAAGGAGCCAGACGATGATCGTGTTATTGAAACGAACCAAAGCATGGTCGTCGCACCGAAGGAAAGTGCAGAGGAATCCGAACATCAGGATGAGATCAAGGCATTCCGACGGATAATTGCTCGGGCAGTATCGAGCCTCGAGGCATGCAACAGCTTGACCAGGCCGCAAGGCGAGCCACAGGACAGCTATCGGTGGCAAAAGGTGGTCACCACTGGCGTGGATATGCTTCCCGAGTTCGGCGTCATCAACGCTCTGGAGGACTGGATAAGTAAGGTGGAGGGCACAGCCCCGTCAACGGGGGTGGGGACCTATAGTGAGGAAGCCTATCCGACCTGTCATCTCCCCCCTCCCACCTCTTGTGGGGCAAAATCATACAGTCTCATCCTTATGTCGCATACAACTGAGCGGCTCGGGAAAATGATGGGCGGTATCACCGACATAGCCGGGCGCAAGGCGACGGAGGAAATCATTTTGGTCTGGAACTCACCTCGCTCGCTGCTCGAATCTGACAATCTGGGGAAGAAGCTGCTCATGTGGGATGGTGACGATTCCCATAAGTTGCGAATATTCTTTTCCCTGGAAAATGATTTGCCGAACAGCCTGTTGAATAGATACCATCCGTCTATCGGTCCCAAGTCTGAGGCGCTCATGTACTTTGATGATGACGGGCCATTCTTTAGCGAGCGAGCGATGTCTGACGTTGGCTTCGAGCTGTGGAAGCGTAACAGCGACGTTCAAGTCGGTAGTTTCGGGCGGAATCTGCGTGTTGAGTCTACCCGAATGAAGGACGCGCAAAGCAGCGCCCACAAGCAGAGTCTGGACTCTATTCTTCGCGAAGGTAGTTCAAAGAGCGAGAACGACAATACCGTAGAGACGGATGCGGATGCACCTTTTACGCCCACATGCCGGGAACGCACGGGCGACATCATTGAGTACAATTTCTTCGTTTTTCCGAATTTTGGTGCGCACATGTTTCTACCATCTGGTTCTTTCTTGCACCGTAACTATCTCTGCTTCATCTGGCATCCAGCCCTGAAGGAGCTCAGAGATTTCATTCGCGACCACCCAACGCATCCAGATGACCAGACGGTATCTGCGATAGTCAGTCATCTGATCGGGAAGGCACCTCGATCATTCCCAAGACGAGCGCATGCCCCAAAAGAAATTATGGAAGCGAAAGAGGATTCACCAAATATCCGAGGAGCTTCCGGAGAAGGCGCCCAACTAACAGCGGACGACGACTCCGTGGTTGTCGATGGTGACGAGCAGCACATGCACCACGTTCATGCTAACAAGCAGCATCGCCGCCTCCTGTGGGAGAAACAGCACTGGGGACCTATGCGCGAGGAAGCTGCCAATAGTGTAGTGGGTTATTTTGGAAGCGTAAATCCTGGGTCGGTGGGCTGGTGTGCTGGTACTGATTACCAAAAACCCGCTCCAAGATCACCAGGAGGTTACATTTGCGAACCTGAGTTTCCCAGTCTAGATCAAGTTCCATGGATCAACTCTGGAGCTTTGGGTAGTGATATTTGTACGTAGTGAGAAGGAACAATAGGTACTCGATTTTTTCTTGGTCAAAAAACAATTACTTATGTAATCTATGTTAGTTGCCAGTTGCACGCATTGAATCAACATTCTGACAAATTAATGGACGCTCCTTCTTCTTTCTCTGTAGAAGTCGAAGCCTTGACAGCCCATGACTTTGGCTCGTCATTCATGTCCAAAGCGCCGATAGTGAGATCTTCGGCGGAATACACGGACTCAGTCTCAACAACAATGACCTTTCCACTTACACTGCCTCCCTCCGTCACTTGCTTGGCCCTTTGCATGGAGGAAAATCCCAGTGTTCCTCCCGCACGCGAGGCCCTGCTCGAATTGGACGATTCTGAATCCTTCAGCAGTTTGTTCTCCAAAATGAGGGCATCGCGCTCGGACCGTAGCTCCTGCAGCTTCCGGGCCAGGTGGATACTCTCCCCCCCTAGGCTGAGGGTGGCGCGCTGCGTTCCTTCTGCGAGGCCATCGAGGGATCTGCGAAGAGCGCTCTTTTCCTTCTCCGCCTTTTTCAATTCGAGGGTCGCCTTTTCTAGATCGAAGTGAGCATTGGCCAGCTCCACCTTGGCCGATGATAGCTCGTCCTCCATCTTTCTCTGCTTAAGGGCGCCGTTCTCTCTCATCTGGCGCATCAACTGGCGGTACTCGTCTGCGGAAAGGTCTGGGGACGGCGGCGGCTGCTCCCGCCGAGCTCTCCTCCGCCGCACCGGGCTGACCTGAGCCCCGGCGGCGTCGTCGCGCTGCTCCTGCAGCAGCTCCTCCTCCGAAGAGGAATAATCGATCGGTCCGCCTTCCGAGGATGACTTCTCGTTGCCCGCATGCAAGCTCTCCATCCTAGCTGAATCGATCTGCTCGCACATGAGGAGAACCTCCCGAGCCCGCTGCTCGGCGGCCCGGTGATTCGCGGACAGGGAAGATGCTTGCGCGCTCATGACCTGTTCGGGTGAAACTGGGTTCAACAGTGGGTGGTACGGGAAGGACTCTCCTGGAAGTCGATCGGACGTCAAAAATCAAAATTTGGCTTGGGGTTGGCGTTGGGGTTGGATGTGACGGCAGGGTCGGAAGTCGTAAGCGTAACTCGTAACGGATCTCTCGTATGAATTAACTTTTTCGTTATCAGGGGCACAGTCGAAGTTTTTTCAATGTCAGAGTGCACAGTTTGTTTGTACCACTCATTGTTTGACCGAATCTCAAGTGTGTATGTAGGGTATCGTGTATATGAGTATGATTAAACTATATGTCGCCGAATCTGGCTAGGCACGCGCTCCCATATGGGCCCGATGATGTTATTTTGAGATTTGGATTGAAACGACTCCGACGACTCACGGTAGAATCTACTAAGTACGACGCTAGAGAGAATACTTAGTGAGGCCTTCATTCATGCTTCGAAAATACACTACTACTACTACTACTACTAGTCCTAGAGTATGCACAGTATATTATATATTACTAGAGAGTATATGCATAAAATATAATATTATTATCTACTCGAGTCGTAGCAGAGGCCTGAAAACGGCTGGGGAAGGGGAAACTGAAGGAAAATAACATTCGTTCACGACCGGCGCGGCCATGACCGACGCCGTCGGCGACGCCTCCACGCGAACATTCGAGGTCCCCGACCCCGCCGACACCACAGGTTCGACCCTCCTCTCCTACCGGATCCGCTCCCTCGCCGCGGGCGGCCGCGGCGGTCCGGATCCCGCCGACCTGAAGCGCTGGGCCGACTTTTGCGCCGAGTGCTTCGCGTACAAGCCCAATCCACCCAGTGCTGAGTACTTCGAGCGCCACTTCCGGAACGATCCCGACGGGGATATCGCGATGACACGCATCGTCGAGCACGTGGGCGAGGGCGGCGGGTGGGAAATTTCATCGTCAATGAGGGTGTTCCGGCGCAGGCTTTCCACCGGAGGCGGAGATGGGGAGACGATCTCCGCCGGGGGCATCGGGGAGGTATGCACCTCCACGTCGCACCGACGAAGATCCCTCTCAAGGACTCTGATGGCCGATGCCATCGATACAATGCGGAGAAGGGGGATGGAGTTATCTCTGCTTCACGCCTCGCCTGCCCTTCGGGGCGTGTACGAAAGGGGCGGGAACTACTCCGCCGTGACGAGCCCCTGGTCTGTCGTCGGGGTCCGTTCCGATGGGCCGTCCAACAGTTTCGAAGATGGCGACGATGATGAGAGCGGATGGACGATCCGATGCGCGAGGTTTCCTGAAGACGCACCTGCCCTCGCCGCCCTCCATCGGCGCTACTCTGAGAGCAGATTTGTCTGCGTCGCACGGACGGAACGGTACTGGTCGGAGTACCTGTCCAAGGAGTTGGGGGAGACCCTACAGGTGCTGATGGCACCTGGCGATGACGAAATCGTCGCGTGGAAGTCGCTCCGAGATCGGGGCGGCCGCTTTCAGCTAAGGGAGTTTGGTGTGGACACGGAGCGGTGTTCCGCCGGCCGCGCGCTGCGCCTGCTGCTGAGGAAGGAGCGGGAAGAGATCGGGGCTTTCGATCTGCACCTCCCAACCCCGGTGCTGGAGGAATTGGATCCCGAGGCTGATCACTTCATCGATTGGGAGCGCGGTGGGATCGCCGACGATGACGGCGGCTGGATGTACCGCCCGATCGGAGAAGGGGGCTTCGACATGGTCGCGCACCTGAAAAAGGCCAAGCACCTGATTTGGCCCGCCGATTCATTCTAATGCCACTGTGCTATTGATAATACCACTATGCATGTTGTAAGAACATTGCATGTTGTAAGAACATTAAACAGAAGTGGCACAAAAATATTGCAGGGAACCTAGCTATGCAGTTGGGTTGATAAATGAGAGATGGATTCAATCGACCTTCTTCTTCTTCTTTCTTGTCTCCTTCTGTTTCTTCTTCTGGCTGCCCTTGTCACCCACGTTGGAACTGGTCTTCCCCAAAGTCGCGATTGCTGGGGAATTCTTTCCCGGCGTGTTATCTCGCTTGATCTGCGCCCCCTCCCCATTGTCAACCTCTTCGAATCCATATGTCTTGCCTTTCTGATCGTAGTAGATGCAGTAGCGGCCCCCGTCGGAGAAATCTTTGCATCGCCGCTTCTTGAACGTTGGCCCCTCATCCCCGTCGCCACCATCGACCCCATCTCTCTCGCTGTAATAGATTTCGATGCATCTCATCGCACTCTGGCTGTACGCTACGCCCCCGCCGTCGGGCTTCTGCCATTGGCGGAAGACGTGGAAGGAGTCCGTCGACACCAGCTTGCAGGTATCTCCGTAGGCAGCCAGCAGGAACGTCTCGGTGTTGGTGACCTCCTCGGCGATGGGACCACCTCCATACATGCGCGCGAGCGGGGCGTGAAAGTACGTGTGCGCGGCCGCGGGACTAACGAACGATCCTCGATCGTTGATGCCCCTGTGCTCGGCGCAGTGACTGCTGACAATGACCCGGTCGGACCCCCGGGGGGGCCACCGGTTCGTAACTAGGCCCATCACGTGGTCGAAGTCCACTGGGCGGTAGTACCCCGAGTCGTCCCTGATGCGGTGGATCACATCGTAGTGGTTTCCCGTTCCACGGGACAGGGCCTCCGTCAGGTGCCTGCCGCACGCGGCCAGGCTCTCAAACTGGCGGACGTGATTTCGCACCCGCTCGAGGGTGTCCTCGTGGGACATGTGCGGGTCGGACTCATCCCTCTGCCTGACGTACGTGGGGTTCAGGATTGGGTCGCTCGACTGGACCGACAGGGAGTCGTCGGCGTTCAGGACCACCACCCCCGGCCCCAGCGCCTCGAGCTCGGCCCGCACCTCTCCCAGGGTCCGATATCCTTCGCCTCCACCCCAGTCCCCCGACCGGCTTTCTCCGCTTCCTCCGTCCCCTCCCTCGTCCCGCTTCCTCCGCTCCACAGATACGTGATCGGTTCCGGCCAGCACTAGGGCTACGTCTATATGGACCCCGTACTGCTCCACCCAGGGGCGGAACAGGTGATCCACCTTGTTGGAGAGCTCTACTCGAGGGAGCTGCCCGGTAATACAGACGAAGGCCCTCCTCGTCGTCTTCCCCCCCCCGTCGGCTTCCGCCCCTGGCCCTGGCTTCTCCACTGGGCTGCCAGCGGAGATTTTGGCCGATGGTCCGACGCCGCCGCCGCTGCCTCGGGCCAGGCCAATCCGGTATGAGGCGAGGGAGGGGAGGCCGACGGCGAGGGCCACTGCAGCGAACGCGGTGACGGTGTGGCGGGCCCTCCTCGCTCCCTGGCCCTGCTGGTCCAGCCGTCTGTACCGGGCAGGCCGTGAACCTCTGAGCATTTCTTCGCCTTGATCGTCGCCCTGCCGCCCGCGGGTTGCGCTGCGGGACGCCGGGTCTGCGTGCGGTCGAAGGAGCAAGTGGAGGTGCGGCTGCGTCGTATTATTGGCACATGAAATGGATTATGCGAATCGTGAATCCGGAATCCGGAATATGGATGCTTCTCTCGTGTGTTGAGAGAGTGGGAGTGTTGCTGGTGTTTGAGTGTGGGACTGACTTCTCTGACTCGTACACTTTCATAGACTTTTGATATTATGTCCCTTCACTTTGACCACGGTATTACTCTACTGCTCCTCGTAGAGTATTTATCAGTAATTATAAATAGGTCAAGTTCGGATGTATCATCCGGCTAGTGTTTAGAAGCTTGTACCTCGGACTCACTCGTACTACTAGAGTCTAGTCTAGTATGCATACTAGCTAGTACTACTAGTAGTACTCTAGTTATGCATACATGTTACTCCAACATGGGACAGAGTTACGTATGTGATGGTCGCTCGTAGTTAGTTAGTTACTGTATGCATACATGCATGTAAAGTTAGCTGTATGCATACTAGCTATTATTTATTAATATTTATTTAATTTGTATGGTAGCGTCCTCACGTCCTCACTCACACGCCACCCGCATTACCTCTCCACCATGCGGTCCGCGACCCCCCTCCTCCTGCTCCTCGTGGGGCATGCCTCCGCCTCCGGCGCCTCCAGCCGCACCTATAAGATGTACCACCGCCTCGGCTCCGAGGGGGAGTTCACCGAGCGGGGATCGGTCGTCCTGTCCGCCGGGGACGGCGGCGGGAACGGGACCGAGCTGACAGCCACGGCCACCTCTTCGGACGGGTGCCTCGTCCCCTCCGCCGTGGACGCCATGGTCGCCGCCGGTCCTGGGTCGCTCTACAGCGTCAGGCTTGTCGATGAGGTCACCGGCCGCGCCGCCTCGGCCAGCGTGCCGGGGTGCGACCTCCGCCGCGCTGGCTTCCGGGAGGAGGTGGCGCTGACGCTGGCGGAGGACGGCGGCCTGGTGTCCGCGTCGTACCGCCCGCTGGTCAGCCCCCTGGCCCCGCCTTGCGAAGAGATGGGTTCGCTCGAGGAGTCGCTCCGGAGCGGGGAGGGAGGCGGCGGAGCGCCGGAGTTCAAAACGACCGTACTCTACTCTACGTCTACTGCGGCCATGACCGTCCCGGTCGTCCTACCCAAGGTGAAACCTCCCCCGGGGCTCAAGATCTATCCCCGGAAGCAGCGGCCCGCGGAGGAGGGTGGCCAGGACGCGGCGCAGTCCAATCCCTTCGAGGAGGACAAGCCGGAGAGTCAATCGTTCCTGAGGAAGTATTGGTACATCATCCTCCCCATGGTGCTGGTCAATATTTTCGGTGCGGGGGGAGAAGAGCCTGTGCCTCCATCGGCGGCGGGCGCAGCCGCGGCTGCCGGGGGTGCCGCAGCCGCCGGGGGTGCCGTAGCCGCCGGCGGTGCGCCAAGGCGGCGAAGAGGGAAAAGGGACTAGATGCGCGAAGTGTTCAACTAACTTTAGCGGCGGATGCGTTACGGAGCTGAGGTGGTTACGTTTTTGTTTCCATCCAGGCTAGACCTAGCTGCCAACGTAGATATCTAATTTAACGGCGACTTCATTGATTCAATCACACGGCTGTATCTACTAGTTAGTACGCCATTTTGAGCCATGCCTTATCTTCGCTGGTCGCATTTGCGTGATAGTAGCTGCAGATCACTGGCTCACTGTCACCGCGCGATGACTGTAGTGCCCCCACAAGCTCACTAGAGAGAGGCAAAAGTGAGAGCACACTGCTCTTCCCTCGCCTAGAAGAAGCCAGGAGACTTCTTCTCTGTGTCAGTTTTCAACGGCTTGGCATCTCCGAAGCCGAGGTTGGCCATCTTGCCCGACTTCTCGGCCGTCACACCGAGGGCCTCGTTCTTGAGCAGGGCCATCTCAACGGCGGTAGATCCCCAATCCTCCCCGTGGTTGTTTTCCCCGGTGGAGCGCTTGATCACCTGCTCCTCGTTCAGGCAGGTAAGAACTCCGAAGATGGTCGGAGTATTGGTAGAGAGGCCGATCTGCATGATTCCGGAGGAAACGGCCTCGCAGATGTACTCGAAGTGGAGGGTGTCGCCCTTGATGAGGACGCCGCAGCAGATGACCGCGTCGACCGTGCCGGACAGGGCGAGGAACTTGGCGGCGAGGGGGAGCTCAAACGCTCCCGGAACCTCAGTAACAAAGATATTGTCGTCCGTCACGTTGCACGCTTTCAGGGCCTTCTTGGCGCCATCGACGAGGTTGCTTACGTGCTCGTCGTTCCACCGTGTGCGGATGATGCCGACACGGACGTCCGTCCCGTCGAGGTCGCCGAAGCTCACCTCCGAGTCGGCTCCCATGCGCAGAAGGGAGGCGGGAGGAGACGAGAATGGTGCCTTCGGAACGAAGGCACCCGTCACGATCGACGCGACGAGGGAAAGGGAGAGGAAAGTCTTGGAGATCATGGCGTATATTTTGAGTCTCGTCGGTGGGGACGATTTGCGGGGGAAATGTGAGTAGTAGTATGTGAACTGTGAGATGTGAGGTGGTACCTTTCGTCAGGCTTCAACGAATAATTGCATTGTGATCATGCTTCACTTCTACTGAAAAATAGACGTATTATCATTGAGATATGTTGATGATGGATATTCGATTTTGAATTAGTTTACTTGTTTAATATTTGTGGAGACCTAATCCGCATTGATCGGAGCTGTTCGGCTGGGTTTTTTCAACAAGGGATCACGCAGTATCCTGAAGTATCCTCTCATTCCTCTCGTCTCTCGTCTGTGTGTCGTCTGGTATCTGGTGTCACTCGACACATTATTTAAGTGAGAAGTGAGAAGTTCCCGCTCATCTCGTCCCAAGACTCTTCCCCGGGCCTCCTTCCTGCTGCTCCATCCATGGCCTTTGTCGCCACTCGAATTGCCCGCAGCATGTCCAAACCAAAAGCACTCTTCCTCAACTCTGCCCGCCTTAACTATGACAAACGGCTGGACTATTCCCGCCTGGGCCAGCTGACCGATCTGGTATGCAACGAGGTGGACGCGGTGACGGGGAAGCAGGCGATCGTCGACCTGGTCCGACAGCACGAGCCGGAGATAGTCATCACAAAGGAGATGCAGGTTCCCCCGTCTGCCCTGGAGGAATTCCCCGCCTCCGTCAAGCTCTTGTGCGAGGCGGGGACGGGGTACAACAACGTTCCCATCGATCTGGCCCGGGCGCGCGGAGTCTCGGTCTGCAACATCCCCCAGTACTCTAACGAGAGCGTTGCGCACATGGTCATCACCTACATAATGAACTTTGGCGCTGCCATCTTTGACCAGGCAAAGATGCTGCACGACGGAGATCGGCGCAATTTTACGGTGTTCCAGCATCCAATCTACGAGATCACTGGCAAGACGCTCGGCCTGATCGGCGGATCGGGCACCATCGGCAAGTGCGTGGCTGATGTGGCGCTGCCTCTCGGGATGAACATTCTCATCAGCTCGCGCGCTGAGCAGCTGCCTCCAGGGCACAAGTATGCGAACAATCCTCGCGTGCGGGTGGTTCCCCTTGACGACCTACTGCAACAGTCGGACTTTGTCAGCATCAACTGCCCTCTTAACGCCCAGACCAGGCACCTACTTGGGGAACGAGAGATTCGTCTCATGAAGCCAACAGCATTTCTCATTAACACAGCCCGGGGAGGTATCATCGACGAGGCCGCCCTGATCCAGTGCATGAAGGCAAAGGTCATTGCGGGCGCTGGGTTAGATACTCAGGAGATGGAGCCACCCCCGGAGGAGTCCGAAATCTGGACCTTGCCCAACGTGTTCCTGACACCGCATATTGGATGGAGGCGGCTGGAGACTCGTCAGAGACTGGTCGACATGACGGCAGACAACATCGAGGCATATGTACAAGGCGAAGCTATCAACGTTGTGAATTGACTTATATTTTAAGAATTTAATCCTGACTTCTTGAACAGTCCATCTATCCGGTTTTCAAGGTTTTCAGGCGCCCTGAAAGAGATGCACGGGCTCCTTTCCATCCCATTCCTCATTCGTCACAGCATCGACAAGGAACTTTGCTATTGACTTTTTGTTAATGTAGATGCCTGGCGGTTTGTCCGACGGGGCCTTCAACATGTATCCAACTTGATCTCCGCCCTCACTCCTCCACTCATCTGAGAAGGCCTTTGCCTCGCTGATGGGACCAAATATTGTCGGTCGAGCAATTACCGTCCTCATATGAATGTCTTCATCGCTGGTGAGGGCATCCTCAGCAGTCGCCATATCGTCCCAAACTGCATGGGAGATTACGAAGGGAATGATACAAAAGTACTGCATGAACCCAAAGAAACCCCAGCCGAAGCAGTTGCACGAGGGCAGGCAGTTGTCCGCACAACCGTACAGCTGCGCTTGCTTCTTTCCATTGTTGACGCCCTCCGAGGACGACCAGATAATTCGAGGCGCCGGTTGTGATCCTGCCCTCTTCTTTATCGCGCTGACGAGGGCCTTCGCCGAGGGGGTACAAACGAGCGTATCCTTGTCCGGGCTGCCGAGGGTAGCGATGATCGCAGAGCATCCATCAATAAGCTCAGATAAGGTGTCCTCGTTGTCGCTGCTCCCTTGCAAGACGGTGAGATTGGGCCGATCGGCATAGGCCTGGAGCTTGTCCGATCGGCGGACCAGGGCACGAACTTGGTAGCCGCCATCCAGCAAAGCCTCCAGAACCCAGCCACCCAGTTTCCCAGTGGAGCCCAGGAGAGCTACTGTCCTACGATCGTCTGCCGGCATGGAGGGCAAAG
>Ga0315315_10006431_pt1 | contig 10863 bp, 19 predicted proteins | sample M140m3416metaG_FD_203699 | JGI IMG/M metagenome (GOLD analysis project Ga0315315, IMG submission 203699) | Ammonia-oxidizing marine archaeal communities from Monterey Bay, California, United States - M1 40m 3416 | ecosystem: Environmental > Aquatic > Marine > Intertidal zone | place: USA... | reverse complement strand
AATAAGTCCTTTGTCTAGGGCTAATGGAATGCATGACCTGTGGTGGGTAACGAGGGGCTATCGAAAGATATACCTAGTTGAAATGAAAGGTAACTCTTTCTCTTGCATGTTTTCTGGGGTGAATTGCCACAAGCAAAATAGACACCCATTCAGAATTGGCGGAAAGTGGAAGCACCAATCCGTCCAGTCCCCTGTTTTTCTAGTTTACAAGGTTTGAGCCAAACGTTAGTTTAATGGACTCATAAAATAAAAAAACTAGACCTAAACGAGTGGGAAATAGAAGTGGAAACCCCGTAAGTTATTCCAGTGCTATCCAATCGAAAGATTGCAGGTAGTATAAACAACGCTCGACCTATTCCCGTACTTAGTGGTGTCAGAACCCAGATAATTGGTAAATGTAAAAAAGCCATTGAAGGTCTTAGCCGTGAGCAAGGCCGATTGTCAAGTGCATCAAAGGAAGATGGAGAGTCTACAATAGTGGTGTAGACCAAAACCGTAACCAAACGTGTTGAATCAAAGGTGATGCTGGTGTAACCTTTGCCTATAAACACAGAAAGTCGGAAAATCCATCTGGTTCTTATAACAAAGTAACAACCATATGGGCATGACAGATAAATTAGCGTTAAGCAAAAGTGTAGCGTTTTCTCTGGCGTAGCGAATCACGCCCAGAAAAGGAGTTTTGCGGGAGGTAAGTTCCGTACTTCGTACATAGCATATACATCATTGACAGTGCAACATCTTTAGTGCTGCTGCACCTTTTACAATGACGTATTAATACTATACTTACACCCATATGGTCGTAGACCTTAAGGAACGAAAATACACTCTTCGTCAAAAGACCAATTATATAATCAACGTATTACTTGGCACTTAATGCCTCATACAATTATATAATTGACTTTATCCTCACTCGTATATTTTACCACTTCGTTGTTCCATATGGTTGCATAAAAGATGCAGGAGTAGGCAGTTAATGCTCCGGCATCCTTGTTAGCGTGATGAAGGTGATGCATTACGCATTAGTGAAACGTATATGAAGAAGGCTACGGGGGATGCCTGGTAGCATTAACTTGCCTACGATTGATATTTTATGTGATTAAACCCGACCCTTAAGGTGTGATTCATTCACACTGCTTTAACCTTCTTCTTCTGGTCTCCCCTCCTCTCTACTATTGCTTAACGCAACTATACGTTATTCCGAGGGAGAGTAAGACCATCATCAGTGGTTAACGCTTTACGTTTCTCCCACCATATGGTAGACTACTTTGTAACAGTATACCTTAAATAATGTATGAAAGATTATGTAATGAGTCGGACAACCAACGATAAGAGTAGTCAACCACTTGATAGCCACCGTGAGATGGTTAGAGGGTATGCATTGGCACAATATCCACTTGGCCAATGTCCGACCACATATATTCGAGGGACAAAATATGCCATTATTTACAAGAGCCGAAACCACACCTAGATATTCAGTCAAACTAAAGCACATGAAATCTGGACAGAACATCGTTCTATCTATTGAGGAATTGAAGGTTTCTGGTGATGATTTAGATACTGTTATGTCTGAATTAAGACAGGCTTTAGAGGAATACAAGAGTATTGAGGGGCTTTGATGGTTAAAATCATCAGGTTCTCCTGTACAAAGTAGACAACCATATGGTAGTGCCAATAAAAGGCGATTGTTAGATTTATAAGTAGAACTCTATACAACAGCGTTACTTGAAATAACAGTCATATGTATATATGTAATGAATTACGTATATACAGATAGGCATTAAGCGACTGTTAAAGCAACGCTGTTGAATAGAGTTCTGGTTAATAATTCTATAAATGAGACTTATGGTTTCTACCCCTAGTGTAGCGTTAAACCAGGTAAAAATATACTTTCGCTCTGGTTCTATTGTTCCCAGAAATAAGAATGCTTAATGCATTTATTCTTATCACCTTTCTGTGAACGAACCATATGGGTGTAGGATGTAAAAGACAGCACAAACAAGTCATGTAGTAGACTTCTACTAGTATGCGTCATTACATTAAGTAATAGCAGTAGAAGTGACTGCTTGAGTTGGGAGGTGCTGTCAAATACAAGGAATACTCCCCCAACGGGGTTTCCATTATGTAGCCTACTTCAGTAAGTAGAAAGATACAAGGATAACCTGGACTGAAAAACTACGTTTTACTCTTAATGAGCAGTCTAGTCCGTTTATCCACAGTCTCTTTCACTTCCTTCAGTACACTAACTAATTACAACCATATGCTTTGTTTACAGATTTTTTTTATTTTTATTTAACCGATTTTTTTTCCTTCTAGTAGCATTAATTTAATATAATGCTTATAGGGCTGGATTAATTAAAGCCCTTTAGTGCGACTAACGAGGAATGCTCAAACAAAATAAAATCGCAATGCATTAGGGGATACAACACACAGGAGGGATACAGCATCTATACGGTTATATCAAACATAGAGTTGCTATACCTTATTCTGGGAATGGGTTTAAAAGGGCAAAAAAAAAAGCGCAAGTGCCTCATAAATCCCACCCCAAAAATCAAATAAAAAAGGTCTAAAAAATTACCCCACAAAAAAATGGTGAATAAAATGAGATTAATTAAGAATGATTGGCAAAAACAATTAAAAGACGATTTAAGAGCAGGCAAAAGTCGGCCCATGTTTCCAAAATTAGGCGGTTCAAAGGTAAAAGTATGTAAAGCAACACTATGTACCAATAACGAAAGTGAACGGTGCATGTTAGAATCCATCAGTGTTAATGAGAAAGCAATGTGTACCAGTTATAGTGAGTGATTTTGAATGGATTGGTTTGAAATATTGAAGGGTGCTGAAGAAGATGCTGAAAAGTTTTATGACAGGACAATGCAGAATGTATTTTTGTTTGCGGATTCAGCAGTAGACGAAACGAGAGATGCTTTAGGCAGACTAGAAGAAATGGATAAGGAAGCAACCGAGGCTTTTGCTAAAGTAAAGGGTACTTTTATGGAAGATGTTTTAGAATCTATGCATCAACGCCTGCTTAGTAGTAACAAAGAAATGAAAAATACACTACAATCCAATTTAGATGAGGTATTGGTTCTTAGAGATGTCCTTCAAAAATTAGATAGTAGAATATCAACAATACCTATAAGACAACGATTGATGGTTATGAGAAATAACTTAACAGAAGAACTTGGAGACTTAATAGACATAGATGAGTTCGATAAAGTAATAGCAGATTTAGGATTTGAAGGCAGAGATGATTTAAGATGAGTTGGTTTGATGTATTTAAAAAATTAAAAGGTAATCAAAAGAATCTAGATGCCGATAAGGATGGAGACATTGATGGAGATGACTTCAAACATTTGAGGGAAATGAAAAAAGAAAACAAAAAACCTATGGATAGAATAAAAACTAAAACTTCCACAGGTCAAGATGCAGAAGCCGCTAAAAGAACGGAAGAAAACGAATCAGAATTACTAGCACAAATAAGGGCTAGAAATGCAAAAACAAAAGAGGGAAAGGAATGAGTTGGCAAAATGTTTTGAAATACAACTCACTTGAATGCTGTACCAGAATACAAGCACTTGTAGAATTAGATAGCCCACAATGGTATGCACAAAATAAAGAATTAGTGGATGACTGTTCCGACTTTTACAGATGGTTAGATAATAATCAACATTTAACTGTCTATAATGAAACCATGAGAAACCTTCCTATGGGACAGGTTAATCGAATCATTAAAACTATGAAAGGATTAATGAAAGAATGGGACAAGTGTGAAGAAACACAAACAACTGCCGGAATTAATGTTAAGGAGTTGATGTAGAATGTGCGATACTTGTGATAGATTGGCTAAAGAAAAATTAGCGAAAGAAGGTACACCTACTAAATCAGACGAATGGAAGGATGTTGTAAAAAGAAATCCAGGCGATGGGTATGGTACAAGAGAGATGGCCAGAAATGTAGCAATGGCTTATGAAGACGATGGATTAGGCTACGATGATTTAGAGATAGATGAAGAAGTTTATCACGAAGGAATAAAATGTTTTTATTGTGATGAACCTGCTGAATGGAAATGTAAAAATGGACTACACAACGGATGTTCATATGAAGGCCCATCTGATGATGGTGTTCAAGTATGTGGTGCAAGTAGTTCTTTTGCTGATAGTGAACATCCAGAAGGACATAAAACTTATGCTAATAAAAGAAACAACGGGCATGACTGGGTAGAAATAGACCAATATTTTACTCTAGACCCACAGTTTGGCTACAAGCATGGCGACCATAAAAAACGATAGGAGGGAATTATAAATGAAAAGGTACACAAAGACGGCTATGTTCATTCGTTGTTTGGATGAGATTTTTGAAGAATGGGAGTGATTAATTGTATTGGGAAGATATCATTAAACGCAAACGTAGTAAAAAACGAAAGCGTATACCGTATAATCCATTTACTGGAGAAGGCGATAAGCCTGTAAACATAGAAGATAGAATGAAAGCAAGGGATGAAAAAACTAAAGAAAGAGAAGCAAAGGTTGCTGAAAGTTTCAAGAAAGTTCCTAGAGCAAGAGTTTCTATAAGACATGGTGGCGGAAACAAAAAGAGTCCTGAATACATAAACAGGAATATGGCACAATCTCAAAATAAAGAAGTTGGTGGAGGCACTAATCTTAATCCAAAAACTAGGTGTGCAATGTGCGGAATTAAATTGTCTAATAGTATGCGAACCAAAACAACAAACAATGCTGCTAATTTGACTTATTGTGCTGCTTGTGCTAGAAATATTGAAGGAAAACCTGTTGCCTCGCTTAGAACTAATGCTAAAGGTGATGTTATACCTCTCGATAATTCTAATAAAAGAACGCCTAAAGGTGGAAGGAGAGGATACAAATGAGTTGGGAACATATATTCAAAATGAAATGCCTTATGTGCGGTGCTAAATTAGAAAAGCAACCTAGTAAAACTAAATATGCAAGGTCAAAGGCAAAGTACGTTTGTCCTGAATGTGGACATACTGAAGTATTTGGGTGATAGTATGGCAACAATTGATTCAAAAGTTTATACAGAAGATGAGTTTCTTGACATTTATAGAAAACAATATGGTGATGGGATAGATACATGGGGTAGAACAAACCCTATGGGAACAAGGCGTGAACGTGGCTTAAACAAATATAGTCTTTCTGACCCGCAACATTATCTTGCTTTTGATGGTGATAAACTAGTAGGATATGTAGCATACAATGATAATGATACTTTCATACATCATGCAGGTGTTAGTGTTCATCAAGACTATCGAAAAAGAGACATAGGAGGAAGGTTGTTAAAAGTTATAAAAAATATAATTATTGACTCTGGTAAACCTGCACTCGTTACATTAAATACAAAGAGTATGGATGTAGGAACTTGGAAAGGCACGTTTATTAAAATGGGTTATATTGATTCACCAGAATATTCCGAACTTAATGAAGAAACAAAACGTGCAATACCTCCTGAAGTTATTGACTATGAAAATAGCGCATACGGAAAGGCTTGGATGCTAAGACCTATCGGTAATGAATCCATCAATAAAAGCGAATACTTTAATACAACTTCTAAAGGAGAACCAATAGAGCCAATCCTTCAATTGGAATGGCTTAATACTATCCGAGGTTCTAATATGAAAAATAATTGGAGAGATATTATCAAGTTTAAAGGTCGCTTTGATGATGATGAAGACGAGAAAGATAAACAGGGAAAAGAACCAATGCCCGTAGGTGGTAGTCCTCCAAAAAAACCTAAAGATAAATCCGAAAAAGGAAAAATATTTGAAGATTCAAACCCTAGTAATTGGAAAGGAGATTGGAGAAGAAGAAAGGGCATTGACCCAATAACAGGAAAGAAAACTAATGCAGGTGAAATGGCTAGAGAGACTGAAATTGTTGGTACAGATTCACCTTGTTGTGCCGAGATTAGACAATTGTTGAAAGACTACATGGAATTAATTGCTAAACCAAATCCTGTAACTAAAAAGAATATAGAGAATTGGATAGATGCAAATATTCCATGTGTAGATATTGAAAAGGCTATGGCTTTTAGAGGGCCAAATATTGGGGATGGTAAAACTTTAACTTACGAACAACAACAAGACACTAAAGCAAACGCAGGAATAGATGACAAAAGAGGCTTTACAATACCAATGGAGTTTGATGATGAAGAACAAGAATTGTACTTCCCTAACCCTAAAACCATTAGAATAGAAGCCCACACTCCAAACTTCTTTAGAACAGTAGCAGGTAAACTTACTTTTATTCCTGAAAAGAAATGGGCGTTTAAAGACCCTAATGCTAGAAGCCCAAGTCAAATGATGCAGAATGGTAAAGGCTATACTTTAGGAATGCATTTTAATGATTGCATATCTGGTAAACAAAAAAATCCTATGACAGCAGCAAATACCTTAGATAATGAAGACTTTTATGCAGACATGGCTACAACTCAAGAGAAATACTTAGTAGAAATGAAAGAAATAATAGATGCCTATCAACTAAGAGGAGGAAACTTAGGTAGAGGTGGACAGCCAAATGTAAGACAAATGCAGAAAGAAATGCCAGACTTATATCGAAGATGGCAACGGATTTCTCAAATATCTCAAAGCAATCAAATCGGTCAAGGGGAATTGACAGAAGATGAAATGAATGCTAATGAAAAGGCAAGAGAAAGATTGTGGGACTATCTTGAAGAAATGTCCGGTAAAAAAATAGATAGAAATAAACTTCGTAGAGAAAATCCGCTTGATGATTATGAATACTATACTGGAGAAGAGGAAGATGACTGATTGGTTTAATCTTCTTAAAGTTGCAGGTAGTGTTTCTTTTGGGGGGCATGGTTCTAGTCCTTTATTTAATATTAAATATGGAAATAAAGTAAACAGAAAACATCTTCATCCAGATGAAGAAAAGGAGATTGAGAAAGATGGTGAAGAAAACTAAGAAAACATCTAGACCAATTAAAATAAAAGGTGGTTCTGGAACACAAGTATTTGATTTAGACAACTTTAATGCTGTTTATGATAAATGGAAAGCAGATTGTGAAGTAAAGGGTTCTGAACTTGGTTTAACTTCTAGTGTTTCTTTATTAGAATTAGTTAAAGGACACGGTGTTGTGGCGAGACCTTATACTAAAAATCCTGTAAGTAGAGATAAAGGTGCAGGTACTATTCTTGAAATGATGGATGAATGGGATAATGATATTGCTGTATTAGAAATAGTAGATACAATTGCATTAGATGATATTATTAAAAAATTAACTGATATGGCTGATTCTGAAAATGACCCTAGAAATATTAGATTTACCGTTCCTAAACCAAGTGAAGTAGATGAAGATACAGGTGATTATGATGAAGATGATGTTACTGAAGTATATGGTCATTATAGAACACCAGATTATATTGCATTTAGAAAAATACTATCAGAAATATCAGGAAGTAAAGTTAATGCAGAGACTATCGAAGCAGTAGATTCTAGTTGGTATGCTGAAGGTAAAGGAGCAACTAATTCTGCTGAACCTCCTATGTGGCAAGCATTATTTGCTACTGATGGAGATTTAGTTTCTAAAGGATTATTAGAAGTCTGTAAAGTAGCCAAGAAATTAATTATTGATACAGAAATAGAAAATCTAATACTACCTGTTATGGATGAAGGTGATGGTTTACTCGCTGAAGAAATATTTAGATTACCTGCTGTAAAAAAATGGGTTATGGAAAAAGTAGGTACAGCAACTTCTCCAGGTATTGGGATAAATAGTAAGACTCTACATTGGTCTGATAGACCGATGCATAGAGATTTTCAAGCGCAGAAGTTTGATGTTAAGGGGGTAGCAGAAAGTAATTTTATTAAAAGAGCATCAGGATATGAAAAATATGCAGGGACTATAAAGACAGTTCAGTTTAGAGTATCAAGACGGCAAGTTAGAAAACTTGCTACTCTTAGTAAGGTATGTAAAAAGTATCAGGGTAGAGATGTTGTTTACCACATCAGTAAAGACACTAAAAAAGCAAAGGCTAAAAAGCCTACTAAAAAAAGGGAGGTTAAGAAATGGATGGAAGTAATTGGGAAGTAATTATGAAAAATGATATGCCATTATATTCAGAGTTTAAGAGGCGTAATCCTCATTTCTGGGATGAAGCAGAACAATTACCAGGAATGGGAGAAGTAGCGACATTGGATTCTATTATACTTAACTTCATTAAAAAACATAAAAATCAACCTAGATTGATGGAAAGGTTAGTCGGAGTTGCAGAAAGTTATTTGTTTAAGGATTATTGATTAGTATGGTAAAAAGAAAAAGATGTAAGGTTTGTAATCTCGAAAATAGAGAAGAGATTGAAGTACAACTAGAAACCATGCAAATTACTGCTGATGAGTTAGATAGACAGATGAATTGGCCTAGCGGTACTACTGCTAGACATCAAAGAAATCACATGGGGGAATACTATGATGCGTCTAATCCTCAATGTAAGATTTGCACTCATGAAATCAGACCTGTTATTGAAGAACAGTTGAAAGAAGGCCATGTAACCCCAGAAGTAATTGCTAATATGGTTGGTTGCACAACGGAACAAGTTAGAAGACATATGACTAAACATTTACAACCATTAGTTCAAAAATCAGCAGCAAAAATTATAGCAACTAAAGAGATAGATGAAATAGATTCTCTATCAAGAACTATTCAAAGACTAGAACAAAAGATAGATATTCTATTCGACCAAGACGAAATACATCCTAAGTATGTAGACAGTTTAACTAAGTTGGCAAAAGAGATTAGAGAGAGTTTGCGATATCTGATGGAGTTTAAAGGTAAACTTGTACATAAAAGACAAGACACAATTATAGTTGCACAAATGCAAATAGTGCAAGAAGTATTAGCACAGAATCACCCACAAGTTTGGTTAGATGTAAAAGCAAAGATGGAGGAGAAATTACAATGAGTTGGAAAGATGAGATTAAAAAAGAAGATATTCCTTTGAGTAAGGAAATTGCAGATATTAAGGATGATTTAGTAAAGATATTTATGAGATTTGCTATGTCCGATTTATTTGTTGATGATGAAAAAAGTATAGCATTAGGCCGAATGCAACAACTACAAGAAATATCAGAACAATTAAAAGAGGGTTAGTTACAATGAATATAAAAATTATTGGTTCAACTGCCTATGTTGATGAAGACCCTGTTCTTTATCAATATATGCAAAGAGAACATTTTAAGGTTAAAGAGGGCGTATATGTATCTGATGAAATGTGGAAAGAGTTTGTTGAGACTTATCAAGATAGTTTTGCAGACTATGCATCGCAGATAGCACATTCCATGTGGAAAAGTTTTAGTGAAAACTTTGAACCTACAAAAAATAAAGATTTTAAGAAGGCATGGAAAGAAGTTTTGAAGGAGAGAATAGAAAATGAGTTGGAAAGATAAACTATTAAAAGATGATACTGGTCTTGGAGATACAGTTGAAAGGGTAACGAAGGCAACCGGAATCAAAAAAGTAGTTGATAAAGTTTCTAAAGCAACTGGTAAAGACTGTGGTTGTACTGCTAGAAAAAACGCATTGAATAGGAGATTTAAGTATGATTCTTAAGAAAGATTATTCAAGAGTTTATGAACTTATTTTGGCAGAACTTCAATCAGATGGATATATGGGTATGGTAGAATACTTAGAAGAAAACCCGCCAAAAAAATCAAAAGGCACGATGTATAGTGGTGATTTAGTTGATGCACTAGATGCAGCAAAAAAGAATGGTGATAATATGTTTGGCTACAATGTTGGTGCAAATCAGAGTGAATTGTATTTAGCAGATTTAGATTCAGTTAGACCACATTCTAATTTAAGAATAATGCTAAGTAATAGAGATAAAGGTAAGTGGTTTGGTACTTTAAAGGCTATGACTATTACAGCACCACCAGAACAATCCTTTGAAGATGATACAGATTTTGGATATGAAGACCCTAATGATGATGAAGACGAATGTATCTGTGATGTAGGGGAATGTCAAGAAAGAGCAGTCTACAAAAACCAAGATACAGGAATTGCTGTGTGTGATATTCACTTTGCAGAAGAAGTTAAAGCATTGGGCGGTTCGCATGGATATCAAGCATGGAACTGTGAAACAGATGAATACTACTCTTTTAGGGAGGACTTATGATGAAATGGTATGACGAAATAATTAGAAAAGCACCACCGCCTTATTACAGAAATGAAAACAAATATGACCATCTTCAATATCAAGATATTCCAGGATTAACTAAATTATTCAAAAAAGGAACATTCCCTCTTTATGACCAAATGAGTATGTGGAAAAGAGGTACTGTAAAGGCACACCAAACAACTGGAAATGATTACACTCCTAAAATTAGTGGTAGAAAAAACGCAGTGATGTTTGTTAATATCTATGATTTTGTGAAGGAACAGCCTTTATATCCCTGGCAGCAAGGGTCATTAAGAAATCCTAGTAATCCTGATGTTCAAACTCCAGATACCAATGCAATAAGTTTAGCAAGAGGAGATAAATCCTTTACCTTAACTGAAGACCAAATAGGAATAACTGTAATACATGAATACAATAAACTATTTTTAGTTAATATATACTATTCAGAAGATAGTAAGTTTCACATGTATGTTAACAGACTACAAACAACAGGTACAGGAGATATGGATTATAATTTAACAAACGGTGAAGTTGCTGCATTGTTAATAATGGCTCAAATGACAAATCCAAAAGAGTACAAAGAAAGACAGCGTTTATTTTTAGATATGGGAATAGGCCCATTAACAAGAAATACTGAAAGTAAATATATTAAAACTCTAGTGGATAAAGGGTTTGTTGATATGAATGAATATCAT
>Ga0315315_10006429_pt1 | contig 10864 bp, 8 predicted proteins | sample M140m3416metaG_FD_203699 | JGI IMG/M metagenome (GOLD analysis project Ga0315315, IMG submission 203699) | Ammonia-oxidizing marine archaeal communities from Monterey Bay, California, United States - M1 40m 3416 | ecosystem: Environmental > Aquatic > Marine > Intertidal zone | place: USA... | reverse complement strand
GAAGAAGTTAGAGACCCTTCAAGAATGGCAGAAGTTTTAAATAGAGTAATTGAAAAAGCAATTAGAGGTTCAGCTCCAGCACAAATAAATGTTCCAAGAGATTACTGGACACAAGTTATTGATATTGATCTTCCTCCAATTGTAAGATTAGAAAGACAAGCGGGTGGTGTTGATGCAATTAAAAAAGCTGCAGACTTATTATCTAATGCAAAATTTCCAGTAATTTTATCTGGTGCTGGTGTTGTTATTGGGGGCGCTATTGAGGATTGTAAAAAACTTGCTGAAAAATTAGACGCACCAGTTTGTTCGGGATATCAACATAATGATAGTTTTCCAGGAAGCCATCCATTAGCTGCTGGTCCATTAGGATATAATGGTTCAAAAGCTGGTATGGAATTAATTCAAAAAGCTGATGTAGTTTTAGCACTTGGTACAAGGCTAAATCCTTTTTCAACTTTACCAGGTTATGGAATGGATTACTGGCCTAAAGATGCAAGCATCATTCAAGTTGATATGAATTCAGATAGAATTGGACTTACAAAAAAAGTTACAGTTGGAATTTGTGGTGATGCTAAATTAGTTTCTCAACAAATCTTAGGTCAACTTTCACCAACAGCTGGCGACACTGATAGGCAAAAAAGAAAAGATATAATTCATCAAACCAAATCAGCTTGGTTGCAAAAATTATCAAGTCTTGATCATGAGGATGATGATGAAGGTACAGTTTGGAATGAAGAAGCAAGAAAAAGAGATTCTGACAGAATGTCTCCTAGACAAGCTTGGAGAGCAATTCAAGCAGGAATGCCTGATGATGTAATTATTTCAAGTGACATTGGTAATAACTGTGCAATTGGAAATGCTTATCCAACTTTTGAAAAAGGAAGAAAATATTTAGCACCTGGATTATTTGGTCCTTGTGGATATGGCTTTCCTTCAATTTTGGGAGCAAAAATTGGTTGTCCAGATACTCCAGTCATAGGTTTTGCTGGTGATGGTGCTTTTGGAATTAGTATGAATGAGATGAGTTCATGTGCTAGAGAAGAATGGCCAGCAATTGCTATGGTAATTTTTAGAAATTATCAATGGGGTGCTGAAAAACGAAATACTACCCTTTGGTTTGACGATAATTTTGTAGGCACAGAATTAGATCCAGAGTTAAGCTATGCTAAAGTTGCTGATGCTTGTGGGTTAAAAGGTGTAACAGTTCGAACGATGGAAGAAACAACATCTGCAATAAAACAATCTTGCGAAGATCAAAAAAAAGGAATTACAACTTTTATAGAAGTAATATTAAATCAAGAGCTCGGTGAACCTTTTAGAAGAGATGCTATGAAGAAACCAGTAAAAGTTGCAGGTATCAATAAGGCAGATATGAAGAAGCAGCCATCTCTAAATACTTAATATTTCAAAAATTTAATTATTTGCAATAGGGGTCACATATTGCAAATAAGACCCACTATATAAAAAAGATTATAGAAGTGTAATATAATCTAGCTTAAAATAATCAATGGCATGGATTTATATTTAAAACTTATCCTTTTCTTTTTTATTAGTATTTTATATTTTTGGTCTGTAGCGGGATATGGAAAAATTATAACTAATAAAAATTCAAATTATTTTGAGACATTTTTTGAAGGCTCAATTGTACTACTTATATTAAATTATGTGATTTATCTTACCTTTGGCGCAAATTTAATAATAAATATAATTATTATCTTTATTGGTTTAATTTTAAATTTTTTAAATAAAAAAATATATAGAGAGATTACATATAAAAATTTTTTATTATTATTTTTGTCTTTATTTTCAATTTTAATAATTTCAAAAACACATGAAGATTTTAATAATTATCATTATTTCTCAATATATGAAATTTTTAATCATAATCTAAGAATAGGGGTTTCCAATATAAATGGATATTTTATTCATTCATCACTTTTAACACACAATCAGTCTGGATTAGTATTACCATATTTTGATTTTAAATTAGTTCACCTACCAATATTTTTAATTTATTTTTCTACATTAGGATATTTTGTTACAACTTTATTTGAAAAAAATATAAAAAGTAATCAAGTTTTTTTCTTACTTTTATGCATATTTATTTTATTAATAAAATTTAATAGACTAAGTGAATATGGTTACGATTACATCTCTCAATTTATACTTTTAATAGTATTTTATAAAATTTATTTCTTGAATTCAGAAAATAGTGAGATTGTTAAAGCTATTTTATTTTTTATATTAGCTGTTTTGATCAAGCCAATAAGTTTACTTTTTTTACCTATAATGTTATTTATTATTTATAAAAAAGGCTTTCTCTTTTATAGATTTGTACCTCGATCTAGATATTTTTTGATATTCTCACTATTGATAATTTTATTTTCTTCAAGTTTCTTTAAAACTGGATGTATATTTTATCCTGTAAATAAAACATGTTTTTCAGTTGAGAATGTATCTTGGAGTAAAAAAAACCATCTTATAAGTTATTCTGAGATTGTTTCTCTATGGGCTAAAGGCTATTGGGTTCAAGATAATAGTCAATATGAAAAAATTGATGACAAAAAAAAATTTAGTCAAAAATTCAATTGGCTTAAGTTTTGGATTGAAAAACATTTTTTTTATAAAATATCTGAATTTTTATTAATTGTTACTGGGTCAATAATTTTAATCTATTTTTATTTTACAAGGGATAAATTAGCATTTGATATTCAAAATAAGCAAAAATTTCTAATATTTTTGTTATCTTTTTTTAGTATTTTCTTCTGGCTCAATACTGTGCCACAATTTAGATTTGGATTCTCATCAATTATTATTTTTGTGTATATATTTTTTGATCTTATTTTTAATCTAAATGTAAATTTTGATAAAAAAAAATTTTCTCATTTTTTATTTTTAGGTTTATTGATACTAAATATAAAAAATATAAATAGAATTCATTCAGAATTTGAAAGAAATGACTTTTATAAATTTAAAAATTTTCCATTTTATAATGAAAAAGTAATTAAAAATGATTATTCAAATTTTAATATTAAAAAATTTTTCCATATTGAAATAATAGATCAAGTCAAAAATAATAATTAATTTTAATTTTATGACAGAAGTTTTAAATGACAATAATTGTAGTTGGATTAATGATTTAAATTATAGAACAAATATTAAAACTTTAAAATTAAATGATGAATGTGAATGGTTAATTATAGGAGCAGGTTATACAGGATTATCTGCAGCAAGGAAATTAGGTCAACTATATCCTAATCAAAAAATTATATTAGTAGATGCACAATTAGCAGGAGAGGGTGCTAGTAGTAGAAATTCAGGATATTTAGTTGATACTACACTCAACGATGGTTTCACCTCTAACAAACAACTAGAGAGTTATAAAAAAAAAGCTGATATTTATGAGCTCGGCATTAACACTGTCAAAAAATTTATTCACGATTATCAAGTAGAATGTGATTGGAACGAATGTGGAAAATATTTTGCATCATCAAATATCAATGATGAAAAAAATTTATCTAATTTTTCAAAAACCCTTTCTAAATTAGATTTTGAACACTATTTATATTCTGGTTCGGAGCTATCAAAACGTTTAGGGACAAATTTTTATAACATTGGACTTTATACAAAAGGTGGCATTCTATTACATCCTGGAAAACTAGCTAGAGCAATGATTGACGTATTGCCAAAAAACGTTTTTTTATATGAAAATACATCCTTATTTAATTGGAGCAAAAATAAGGATTTTATTATTTGTAATTTTAAAAATGGAAAAATAAATACTAAAAAAATTATTTTTGCAACCAACGGCTTTTTAAAATCTTTAGGGATAAAATCTAACTATAATTTTCCAATTACTTTAACTGCAAGCATGACAAGATCATTAACTAATGAAGAATTTAAATCTATTGGTGAGCCAAAAGAATGGGGTGTTTTGCCTGTAAGGCCAATGGGTGCCACTATCAGAATGACTAAAGATAGAAGAATTTTGATAAGAAATACCGCAGAAGTTCACAACCCTTTTAAAATGTCTAAGACAGACCTAGAAGAAAGATCTATAAAACAAAAAATTGGAATAAAAAAAAGATTTCCACAATTACCAGATAATATTATTCAATCAACATGGTCAGGAATTGTATCTAGGACAAGAAATAGCTCACAAATATTTGAAAAAATTGATACCAATATTTTTGCAGCAGGTTGTTATAATGGTTCAGGAATAGGTGTTGGAACGTTATTTGGGGAACAAATTGCCATTAAGGCTAACAATGAACATACAAAAGAAATCGAAATAATTGAGTCAAGAAGCAAACCTACCTGGTTACCACCCCAACCTTTTTTAAATCTAGGTGTTAAGGCAAGATTATTTTATGAACGACTAAGAGCAAAATCAGAAATTTAAATTTAATCAAAATTTAATTAGTTTTTATTTTTTGATTAATAACAAGAACAGCACCAATTAATAAAATAGGTAATCCTAAAATTAAATCTGTTTGCCATTCTAATTTTTCAAAAATTGTTGAAATAATTAAAGCAAGAACTGGCATAACAACACCAACATAACCAGCTCTACCAGGACCAACTTTTTCAAGTAATTTGAGGTAAGAAACAAAAGCAAATATTGAACCAAAGATAGAAAGATAAATTAAAGAACTTATATAACTGAAACTATTTTCAAATAATAATTCTGCACCACGAATTTGGGTAACTAAAAAAGTAACAATCGAACCATACAACATTGCATATGCAATTGTTTGAATTGGTGGAAAATTATTATTTAAGTTTCTTTGATGTACCATATTACCTGTTGAAGCACAAAATGTTCCAACTAAAGCTCCAATTAAGGTTTTTAAAGAGGGTTTTTTCTTAAAGTAAAATGTTTCTCCTAAAATATTCATTATTACAACAGTTGAAAAAACAATCGCAGGGAACGCACTAATTAAATAAGTATTTGATAAATAAAAGAAAACATAATTAATTGAATAAAGACAAGTTCCAAAAAACAAAAACCAAAAATGATGATTAATGGAAAAATTAAGTTTTTTATTTTTAATCACTAAATATATAAAAATAATTATTGCTGCGATTAAAAATCTATAAAAAACTGATACTAATGGATCTACATAACCTAATTGAAATTTAATTAAGTACCAGGTAGGCGACCAGCAAAACAGAGTTATCAAAAATAAAATATAATTATTCATCAATACTTGTAATTTTTAATCCTTATTGAAAAATATGATAGGAATAATTTATAGAACAACCAAATCTAATTTCTGCTTACCCAATCTCTCATTACCATTCTCGGTTACTAAATAGGTTTCACCTAAATTCATCGCCAAATTATTATCCGAATCCATTAAGATCATATGCATGAAGAAAATGTTACCAGGTGTTATTATATAGGGATTGCCAGTGTATAGCATTGGCCAGTCCATCCAATTAGGAGAGAATGTAGAACCTAATGAATATCCACAAGCATTCATTCTTGCTTTATTAAAACCCAGATTATCAAAAGTTTTTGCATGAGCATCAAAAACGTTACCTGCGGTTTTTCCTGGAATTAAATTATTTACACAATTAGTTAAAGCCTCAATACAAGCTTCGTGCATCTTTATGTGTTTAGGATGTACTTTTCCAACAGGTATCGTTCTAAACATCGCAGAGTGATAATGTTTATAGGCTCCAGCCCATTCTAAACTTAACTGATCGGTATCAGATAAGCATCTTTTTTCTGCCTGATATCTGCATAATAATGCATTAGATCCTGAACCAATGATATATTCATTTGCAGGATAATCACCACCACCTTCAAGAACAGCTCTTTGCATTTCAGCTAAAATTTTTGCTTCACTAGCACCAGCTTTTGTAAATTTCCAAGCTTCATCAAGAGCTTTGTCAGCTAGCTCCGCAGCTTTTCTTACATATATCAATTCTTCATTAGATTTAACTACTCTTAACTTTGTAATTAATTCCGATTGATCTTCAATTTTACAATAATTTTCTAGAGATTTATTTAATTTTAAAGCGTTACGACCTGTCATTCCATAAGCTTCATATTCAACACCAATATTTTTGCCCTTTAAATCAAGTTCATTTAATATTTGCTTAAGATCATCAGTTGGGTCAATTCCATCTTTATCAACCCAAATTCTTATGTCCTCGATATTTGATGTATTTTGTGCTTGCCTTAAATCAGGTGCACGCGTTAAAAGGATCACATTTCCTTTTTGATCAAGTACAAGAGTTTGAAAAAAAACATACCCAAAAGTATCATATCCAGTTAGCCAATACATTGACTCTTGCCTAAACATTAAAATAGCATCTATATTTTGTTCTTTCATACATTTTAAAACATTTGTTTTTCTATTTGAAAATTCTTCTTTGCTAAAATGGAGAGCCATTATTTGTTATTATTTTAATACAGACATAGGATCAAGTCTTGTTTGAAACCAGTTAATTCTAAAATCAAGATGAGGACCAGTTGATCTACCAGTTGAACCAACAGTTCCTATTATATCTCCTTGATTTATTTGATCACCAACCGAAACCAAGACATTTTCAATGTGAGAGTAAATTGTTGAAATACCATGTCCGTGGTCCATAATAATTGTTCCACCTGTATAATATAAATCATCTTCAGCCATAGTTACAATACCTGCTCCAGAAGATTTAATCATTGTTCCTTGTTTGGCTGCAATATCGATCCCATAATGAGGCCATTTTGGTTTACCATTTAATATTCTTTGGCTACCATAAACTCCACTAATAATACCCTCTACTGGCATTATAAATTTATCTTTAAAGAAATTTAAGTTAGAATTTATCGCTCTTGCCTCACCGATAGCATTATTTTCTTTTTTAATTCTTTTGTAAACAGACTCTGGTGGTGTTACCTTGCTTTCTTCAAGACCGTCAATTCTTTGAATATTATATTTTCTTTTTAAAACTTTTTTTATTATTTTAGATTGTTTTCCATTAATAATTTTAGTTAAAGTTAAATCAAATTTTCTATCTCTATCTATTCCAAAAACAAAAAAACCATTTTTTGATACTTTCACCTCTTTTTTATCAATAATAATTTTTGCATTAGGTTCTGTCTTACCTAAGATAAAATGACCTTGAATAAACTTTCCTTGAAATTCTACAGCTTTTACTTGCGAGGTTGTTAAAATTAATAATACTAAAAAAAATCTATATATTACTGAGCAGTCCATCCACCATCTATAACTATTGAAGTTCCAGTAATCATCGAAGAGGCAGATGAAGCTAAAAAACAAACTGTTGTAGCTATATCGCTCTCTGTCGCTAATTTTCCCATAGGAATATTTCCTAAAGCTAATTGTTTAAATTTTTTATTTCTAAAAAATTTTTTGACCATTGGAGTTGCAACAAATGTTGGCGCTACTGTATTAACTCTAATATTATTTTTTGCTAACTCAACGCCCATACCTTTTGTTAAACCTTCAATACCAAATTTTGTCATATTATACACATTCCTACCACTCATGCCTACGTGACCTAACTGAGATGACATATTTATTATAGAACCTGGTCTTTTTTTATATTTTAACATTTTTTTAACTACAAGTTGTGCAACATTAAATGCAGCTTTAAGATTAAGATCAACTAAGTAATTCATACTTTTTTGTTTAATTTTTTCGAATGGCTCTGGAATATTCGTTCCAGCATTATTTACCAGAACATCAATAATTTTAATTTTATCAATTTTTTCTTTTAGTTCTTGGTAGTTCATTACATCGCAAGAAATTTTAATAATTTTACCTTTATTTTTTTTTATTTGCTTTTCTAATCTATTTAAATCCGATGAAGTTCTACTTAAGGCAATTACAGTTGCGCCTGCTTCTGCTAAAGCAATTGAACAAGCTTTACCTAATCCTTTTCCCGCACCTGTAACTAGAGCGTATTTATTTTTTAAGTTAATTTTTTGTAAATACATTATAGAAATAATATTTTAATATCTGTGTAAATCAACTCTACAGCAACAACTAATATTGCTAGCAATCCTGCCCACGCAATCCACTTGTACTCTTTTATCCACCTTGAAATTAAATTTGCCGCTGTCGCCATTAAAATAATTGACAAAACTAGTCCAAAAATTAGTAGAGTGTAATGATCACCGGCAGCTCCTGCTACTCCCAAAACATTGTCTAAACTCATGGTAAAATCAGCCAATAATATTGTCCAAATCGCTTTAAAGAAGTTTGAGTTATCAACTTTAATATCTTCTTCGTCCCCAGATCCCTTTATCACATCTACGTAAAGTTTATAAACGATATATAATAATAATAATCCTCCAATTAATCGAAGGCCTGTAATTTGCAAAAGATAAGCTGTAAGTAAAGTTAAGATTATTCTTAATATTACTGCACCACCAATTCCCCAAAAAATTATTTTTTTTCTTTGATCTGCTGGAAATTTTGAAGCAACCATTCCAATTATAATTGCATTATCTCCCGCAAGTACAAGATCGATAAATATAATTTGTCCTAAAATTGTTAATTGTTCTGGTGTAATTAATTCTGCAAACATTTAGTGCTCTAGTATCATATCTGCACCTTTTTCCGCAATCATTATTGTTGGAGCATTAGTATTTCCAGAGGTTATGTTAGGCATTATAGAAGCATCAATTACTCTTAGATTTTTTAATCCCTTAACCTTTAATTTTTCATCAACTACTGACATATCATCTTGACCCATTTTACATGTACCAACAGGATGAAAAATAGTTTGAGCATAATTAGAAGCTTCTTTAACTAGCTCTTCATCATCTTTAATTTTTATTCCTGGTCGATATTCTTCAGGGGTGTATTTTTTAAAAGTTTCAGACTCTAAAATAATTTTTCTTGTTAGTTTTAAACCTTTTGCAGCAACCATACGATCATGATCTGTTGAAAGATAATTTTGTTTTATTTTTGCATATATTCTTGAGTCTTTATCTACAATACTAACATGACCTCTGCTTGTAGGCCTTATGTTTGATACGGTAGGAGTAAATGCATGAAAATCGTGATTTTTTGTTGCACCTAATGTATCCATACTCATTGGCTGAACATGCCATTGTAAATCAGGTAATTCAAGTGAAGGATCGCTTTTAGCAAACATACAGAGTTGACTAGCTCCCATTGTCATAGGACCTGATCTGTTGAAAACATATTCTAATCCGATCATTAAATTTCCAAACAAACTGTTAATTTTTTTATTTAAAGATTTTAATCCATTAATTTTATAGATAGGTCTTAACATTAGGTGATCATGAAGATTTTCACCTACTCCATTTAAGTTTTGAACTATATCAATACCAAGATTTTTTAATTTTTCAGGATTACCAATTCCAGATACTTGTAAAATTTGTGGAGATCCTATTGCTCCAGATGATAAAATTATTTCTTTATTTGCTTGAACTTTTTTAAGCTCATCTCCTTGCCAAAATTCAACTTCTTTAGCAGTTTTATTTTCAAAGTTAATTTTTTTTACATGTGAATTAGTAATTATTTTTAAATTATTTCTATTTTTAATAGGATTTAAATAGCCAACCGATGTACTACATCTAAAACCGTCTTTTTCCGTTACTTGGAAATAACCACATCCATGATTATCACCAGTATTAAAATCTTTAGTTTTAGGTATTCCAAATTCTTCAGCTGCATTTTGAAATTCATCTAATAACGGTAAATGTATTCTTTGATCTGAAACAGATAACGGTCCACCAACACCATGAAATTCACTTTTTCCTCTCTCTTGATTTTCAGCTTTAATGAAATAAGGCAAAACATCATCCCAACCCCAACCAGTATTTCCTGATTGTCTCCAAATATCGTAATCTCGATGTTGTCCTCTAATATATAAAAGGCCATTAATAGAAGAGCTTCCACCTAATGTTTTTCCTCTTGGATATCTAATAGAAATATTGTTCATCGTCTCATCTGGCTCTGTTTTGTAACACCAATCTGTCTTTGGATTGTGCATTGTTTTAAAATAACCAACTGGAATGTGTATCCAAGGGTAGTTGTCCTTGCCACCAGCTTCAATAAGTAGTACTTTATTTTTAGAATTTTCAGACAATCTATTTGCTAAAACACAGCCAGCAGAACCTGCTCCAAGGATTATAAAATCAAAATTATTCATAAGTTAGAACTGTTATAAATTAAATTTTTTTATTTTGTAATATTTCTGTAAAAAAATAAAAATAATTCAATATTAACACTTGTTTTAGAATACATTCTTTGACAAAGTTTCATTTTTAAAAAATAAAGAGAGGGAAAAAATGAAAAAAATCATTTCAATGTTAATTGCAGCTACAATGGTATTTGGATTTATTTCAAATGCTAATGCTGCAAAAACACTAAAATGTCAGACAGTTCTTAATGCTAAAGGTGACGAAGTAGTCATGCTTAAAGACTTTACTGATACAGTAACAAAACTAACTCAAGGTTCTCTAAAATTTGAGATTATGCCAGCAGGATCAGTTGTTGGTGTTAAAGAAACTTTAGACGCAGTTGACAAAGGTTTAATCGATTGTGGTTTTGCTTGGACACACTATTGGTCAGGTGAACACCCAGCAGCAATGTTATTTGGTTCTCCAGTAGCAGGTGCGGGAGTTGGTATTGATAATATAGCTTTCTTATCTTGGTTCTTATCAGGCGGTGGTGAGCAATTATATGATCAACTTTGGAAAGAGATGAACAGAAATATCAAAGGTTTCATGTTGCAACCTGTTGGACCAGAAGCTTTAGGATGGTTCCCAGAGCCAATCAAAAATATGGATGACTTCAGAAAATTAAAATTCAGAACTCCTCCAGGAATTCCAGGACAAACATACAAAGATATTGGTATTGCATCT
>Ga0315315_10006428_pt1 | contig 10864 bp, 6 predicted proteins | sample M140m3416metaG_FD_203699 | JGI IMG/M metagenome (GOLD analysis project Ga0315315, IMG submission 203699) | Ammonia-oxidizing marine archaeal communities from Monterey Bay, California, United States - M1 40m 3416 | ecosystem: Environmental > Aquatic > Marine > Intertidal zone | place: USA... | reverse complement strand
GCGCCATCACTCTGGATATGTCCAGTATTAGAAATATCATTATAGAAAATTCTGGGAGAATCGCCGATACTTAATGTAGACGAAGCCCCTGCACGATGAACAGTGTTATTTGTAAAAGAATTATTTACTCCTCCAGCATAGATAGTTACCATCAATCCAGGCAAATCTGAAGAAGACCAATCAATAAATTCAAAATTTGTATTATTAATTATATTGTTATATGATTTTGAGTCGGAACCATGAAATTCAATAGCAGACCCATCTGTATGAGCAAAAGAGGAATTATCCACTAGACAATTGGTACATCTATCCATTCTAGTCACCCAACGTTCATCTGTTGGCTCTCCAGCGATGCCTAGACTTCTCTTTGAAGTACTTGGATACATCAATTCTGTGTTTTTTACCGAACATCCATCGCAATTATAAATCTTGTAAGTAGTAGAAAAAAATTCTAAATCTTGGATTGTAATATTGTCACTATTAGAAATATTAAATGAATAAGCCTGTGTTTTGACACGTATATCTAATTTATTTGGATCTATTCCGTCTTCAAACATCATATAAATGGTTTTTTCCACAGGATCAAACCACCACTCATTAGGTACATCAATCAAATCCTTTTTTCCTTCAAGAAAATAATTATGATGCTTATCTCTCCAACTTGGGACTTCGTCATATGTGAATGTTGATGATGATGAATTAAACGTTTGAATAGTTCTACTATATGTCTTGAAAGATCCAACATTTAATATTGCTATTGCACCAACTGGATCTATTCCGCTATCATTTAATCCAACATACGAACCTTCTACTCCTCCTGCATCTTGTAATTCTCCATTCACATAATTTCCCGTGGAACCTATTGTCCCATGAGCCCAATTGTGCGTTATATTTAGTACACTATAATCACTAAAATTTGCATTTGGCCATCTTGCGGGAACTTGTTCTTCATAATCTAGAAACACTTGCCATGCATCAATTCCCAACTCTACTTGATAAATACCATTGGAATCTAAACTCCATTTGGAATTTAAATCATCTTTAATGCTAATTGTTCCGTCAAAAACTACTCTTTCTCCTTCTGAAGATTTAATTGTTAGATTTTCAAAATCTTGGATAAGAATAGTCTCATGATATACGCCTTCATGTATTTCTATAATATTACCATTATTTGCCATACTGATTGCATAATTTACAGTCTTATATGGACAATTTTTTGTTCCAGGATTTGAATCATTACCTAATTGATTATCCACATGTATTTCTAAATTAGATGATGTATTTTCCTTACTACAATCAATTGATGAATCCACTAGGAAAATTCCATTATGTGATTCTGATGGAAGAAATTCTTCGGCAATAGGGTTAATCAATATTGAAGAAATAAATATTCCAAATAGTAAATTGGAAATTCTAGATTCCGAGGTCATATGTTTTACTGGAGAAGGTTTTATTTATTGTGATTAGGGAAAAATAAAGATTTACGAGACAATTCATTAATCATTAATAAAACATATAGGTCAAGTCTTAAGTAAGAATCAATTTCCCATGAAAATCATGAGTTTGAAACCTAACGATTATGACTTTGGAAATGCAGAAAATTATTCCTTTGCGACAACTATCACTTGCGCAAATGAAGAAGCGCGAAAAATGTATGTCCTTGCACACGGGCACATGTTAAATTATAATCATGAAGAAGCAATTGCATGCTTCACAAAATGTGCCGAATTAGATCCTAATTGTGCAATGGCTTGGTGGGGAATTGCATATTGTGTTTCCTCAAACTATAACTGGACTCCCGGCCTAGGATCGGGATATGATCCAATTCAACAAGCAATATCTCTGAAAGATGGATGTACTGAACTTGAAAAAGATCTGATTGATGCGTTATCCGAAAGGCATTCTGAAGAAGCTCGTGATGCAGCAGATCCATCAGTTCTCAATATGGGAAATAGTCCTGAGTTAAATATTGCATTTGCAGATGCTATGGCTCCTCTTTATGAGAAATATAAAGGAAATCTAGATGTTACAGCAATTTATGTTGAGGCTTTGATGAATCTAAAAGCTTGGCAACTATGGGATAAGAATACATCAACAGGTGAAATCACTCCTGCAGATGATAATACTTTACTCCTAGTTAAAGTTCTTGAAGATGCGTTCGAAAGTGGTGAAGAAGCAAAGGTACATCCAGCACTCTGTCACCTATATTGTCACGCATTGGAGTTATCTCCCTTCCCTGAAAGAGCACTGCCGGCAGCAGATGTTCTACGTACACTAATGCCAGGATTAGGTCATTTAGTTCATATGCCATCACATATTGATGCTTGGGTTGGACAGTGGAAAGAGGCTATGGACTGCAATATAGCAGCTGTAGAAGCAGATGATAGATATGTCGAGATTACAGGTAATGAATCACAATTTTATAAATTTTATAGAATGCACAATCATCACTTCGTAGTATGGTGTGCAATGTTTGATGGCCAATACGAAACTGCTCTAAAATATGCAAGAAAAGCGGTTAGTACACTTCCAGCAGGAGATGCTGATTCAGGAGTACAGTTCATGTTGGCTGGAATTATTCCAATGGGTGCAATATTTTTGGAATCCTATGTTACAATGCCATGGCATGTTCTAATTAGATTTGGAAAATGGGATGAAATACTCAACGAACCACTTCATACAGATAAGGATGTATTTCCTGCTGCAATTGCAACACAGCATTATGCTAGAGGTGTAGCTTATGCCTCCAAAGGAATGGTTTCAGAAGCAGAAGCAGAACAAACTCTATTCAAAGAAGCATTGCAAAATCCAGCTCTAGCAGGACGAGTTTTGCACAACAACTTGATGTATCAAGATCCTAGTGATGGCCCTTGTATTCTTTTAGTAAATGATGCTATACTTGACGGAGAAATAGAATATCGTAGACAATTCTTAGCAAAACAAAATGGACAAGCGGCTGACTTTACTGAAGCATTCAATCATCTACGCAGAGGAGTAGATCTTTCTCTAAATCTTGCATATAACGAACCATGGGGGCAAATGCAACCAGTTAGGCATATCCTAGGAGCTTTACTTCTAGAGCAAGGAGAAGTAGAGGAAGCAGAAGAAGTATATCGTGCCGATATCGATCTTTGGAAAGATAACATGTGGGGACTACTAGGACTCAAGCTTTGCCTTGAAGCAAGAGGAGATACTTCTGGAGAATTAGAAAAAGTAACTGCTCTGTTTGAAGAACGTAGTATTCGCGCAGATATAGTGCCAGCAAAGACATGCTTTTGTGCTCAAGATAGCGTCAAGAGTAGTTGCTGCTAAATCTGAATGAATTGAGTTAATTAGATAATTGTTCAATACTTTCTTTGAAGAGTGAGAGATTTATCTTTCTTGTTTGTTTTCTATCAACTATTGGATAGGGGTAATCCTTTCCAATAATGCAGTTAGAATCATGCTGAATATCAATTGGAGATAGGTGTGGCTCAAAAATATATTTTGAAGGGAAATCGGCTAATTCAGGAATCCAGTAGCGAATGAAATTAGCTTTACTGGTTTCGGCATTAAGACTTGATTTGGCATCGGGACAAGGATTGTATATCCTGTAATATGGCATTGAAAATGGGGCAACTCCTGCAAGCCATAGCCAATTACCATTATTCAGAGCCCAATCAGAATCAACTAGTTTTTTTTCGAAAATGTCGCGGCCGTGTTTCCAATTCTGCCAAAGTTGCCCACGAGTCAAAAAACAAGATACAGCATGACGGCCTAGATGATGCATCCAACCTGTGGCCTCAAGTTGTCTCATCATAGCATCGATATATGGAAAGCCCGTCATTCCTGATTCCCATGCTTTCATTTTTAATTCGTCATATTCTCCCCATTGAATAAGTCTGCAATTGGAGTTTTCAACATCGTTATCCCAATTATCAACAGATCTAGAAAGGAGATAAAACATCTCTCTGAACATAAGTTGACCATGTAATGATACAGGAGGATCTGTATGTTCTGAATTAAAATGAATCTTTAAACATTCATTCCATAACAACCTAGGAGAAATACAACCGTTACTAAGGTAAGGAGATAGTCCAGTAGTAGTAGGTTCTAGAGGATTACCTTCCATATTTGTTGAAATAGTACCAGGTTTACTGAATGAATTTACAAAATTTGGACTTTGGGAAATTTTTCGTTCAAGTCTTTCTAATGCTTCATCTTCTCCTCCAATGAAATAAGAATCTCGAATATTGGATTTTAAACCTAATTTTATCAATTTATTTTTTAGAATATCTTCAGTTATGTAATATTTTGATATTGGAGATCTATTAATCAAAATATCCATCAATCTTTGATTGAAATTCAAAGTATCAGGAGGAGATAATGAATCTCCTATGAGATAGCCATGAGGACTATTATCGAAATTTTCAGTAAATATTTTTTCAATATCCTTTGATGATTTAGGGTTAGAATACTTCTTTGATGCAATTACCTTTTCTATGTCCAGAATAGTATTAACCGCAGGAAATAATTTAATATTAATATCTGAATTAACTAAATTTTCTTTTATTTTATCGATGCATGTCAGTTTACTAGGTTCTGGACAATAATCACATAATAGCCATTTAAGGTCAAAATCTAGTTCTTCAAGAATAGAATGTATTATTTCTGAGGAATTGCCATGAAACATGAGAATATCTCTCCCATATTTAGTTTTGAAATTTTTATTTAAATTCAATAAAGACTCATATAGAAATTTTTTTCGATTGTGACCTATTTTATTTGTGTCATCGTTAAACCACTCTTCTTCCATTATGTATATCGGAACTATGGATTCGATTTTCTCTGAAGACGATGCCCAATATAGTAAGGGATTATCGTGCAACCTCAATATGTTACGAAACCATACAATAGATTTATCCATTTAATCGACCTCTATATCAAAAAACCAATTGAAAAACAATCATTATTGTGTTAATACGTGATGATTAGAAATTTAAACTAATGTTCAAGGCCATTGTATATTTACATTGTAATTTTAATGATATATTTTCAAGACTGCATGATAGTGCACTTTTTAGAATTGATATATGTCGCAAGAGTATGCCTAAATTAAAAATCGGAGATCCTGCACCAGATATATCATTACCGGCCATAGATGGAACTACTTTTGAAATGTCATCAATGAAAGGTAGAAGAGTAATTTTTACTTTTTTTCGCTTCTCTTCTTGTCCGTTTTGCAATATTAGAATAAATCGAATTATGAAAAGGTGGGATGAGTTTCCTAAAGACACCGTTATGGTTGGAGTTTTTGATGCAGAAGTTTCTGACCTTGCAAAAAGAATGGCAAAGCATAACCCAAAATTTACGATAGTTGCAGATGAAAGTTACCAACATTTCCTTGCTCATGGCGTAGAGAAGTCTACTACAAGAGTAATGTTAGCACCTTTGAGGGCTCCATTGACCACATTAGAAGCCATATTAAGAGGATATATTCCTATGACAATGTCAATGTCAAAAATGTCAACAATACCAGTTGATGTGCTCATAGACGAAGAAGGTAAAGTTGTAGAAGCTCATTACTGTAGAGATACTGTTGATCATTTGCCTATTGATCGTCTAATTTCTTTTGCAAAGGGAGAATGACTTTTCCTTAGTTGAAAGCCCCAGGAAGGAAGGTCCAACGTATATCTTTTGAGTCTACTTTCTCATAGTAATGTTTGATTCGAGGTTCGTTAGCAACCTTATCATGATATTTTATGAGGCCGGGATATTTAGAAATAATTGATGCGTCCATACCATCATAATTTCCTGAAAAAAGTCCGAAAAGGCCTGTAAATAATTTTAGATCTGCTATGCTTATTTCATCAGTTCCTGCCGCCCAGCCAGTTTTTGATTCACCAATTTTCTTTTCCAATAATACTAGATTCTTAGTGCCATCTCCTTCTGGTCCGAATACCTCTTTTCGTATCCTAATCCTTTCATCTAAATCTGAAATTCCAAAGGTTGAATCTAATGCTTTTGATAATGGCCCCATAGCATCTATGAATTCATCGGCTTTCGCTATTTGAAATGTTTTTTCAGGGATAAAACCTGATAAATGGCCGACAAATCTCAATATAGAAGAAGATTCGGCAATGGTACCTTCTGGAGTTTGTAAGATAGGTAGCATATCCCATGGAAGATCTCCATTATCTCTCATCTTCCTATATTCTACACCATTGACTGTGACATCTTCCCATTCCTCTCCTGATAGAGATAATGCAATACGTATTGCCTCTGCTCTGCCGGGAGTTGGGAAATAGACTAATCGAAGCATATGATTGCCTCGATGTTATCCTACTTGAATGATTCACTCCGTAGTTTCAAAATAAAATATTAATTATAAAAAGTACGTATTTTTCTACTTACGATTCAGAAATAAATAAATTAAATAAAGAAATGGGAGTGAAATTAATTTAAGAGAAAAATCCATCATAAAAAAATCATATGAAGCAAAAGCAGGTAATTTTGAGACATTAAATCCCAACAAAGTTAAGATTCCAAGGCAGAATAATCCTATGATAGGTAGACCAAGAACAAGGAGAACCAACGTCCCCCAACTCCATTGATACCAAGGAGTTTGGGTGTTTTCAGTAGATTCCACAGACTGTTCACAGCCATTATTGCTTACAAAAATATCCCCGGCAATAAAATTTTAAATTAGATTTATTAAATTAGTTGAGTTTTATTAGACTATTTCTTCAACTTGTAATTCAAAACAAACTATTTCAACTAATATTTGTATTGATTCGTTTTCATCATCATCTTCAGTAGGAACTTGGGATTTTTGAACTTCTAAATCGATTTGTATATCAAGAAGTCCAAGGCCATATCCATTTTCTGTCCATGGCACTGATGCTGTGGCAGCATTATAACTTCTAATCTCATATCCTTCTCCATCATAGTCTGGATATGCCCGAATTTGTAATGGAATTTCTTCACAAGAGTTAGAGCCACCACTCATTGTATTGTTATCATCATTCCATTGAAGGTTGATTTCAGAATACAATATACTACCTTGAACTGTATCACAAGGATCTTCGCCCACTATTGCAGAGTTAGTTTCATCGTATGAAATTATAATATTGATTTCGCCAATAAGATGTCCCTCTGGTATTTGTGATTCAAATATTTCAAAATTAATTATTTCGGTTTGGCCATCAGATAAAATTAGTTCGTCATCAAAAAATACTGATTGCTCATTAAAGCTTACTTGATAATCCTCCCAACTTGTTGCTTCGTCATGAGAGATAGTATTGAAAACAGATAAACTCAACAATATTTTAGAAAATACAAGTAAAAATAGCACTCCAAAACTTAAAATTGCAATTTTTGTATCTGGATCAGAATAAAAATCACTTATTGAATCAACAATATTTACTTCTTCTTCCATATTTTCACCCTAAAATCCTAGTTTTAACGAAGCATGAATAATTGACATCAATATATCATAAATAATTATTATAAACATAATTGATGAAAATTGTTTAATCTGTTTCATATCAGGCTCGAAAATAACTATTTCGTTTAATTCTTCTAAATATTCATTTACTGACTCTTGGAAAGATAATAGTCTTTTCATGATTTTTTCTTCCCAACCTATTGCAGCAGCAATACCTAGAGCCATAATTCCAGATGTTATCATATCTCCAATTGGCACTATGGCCTGAATCATTTCTGTGATTGTAGAAGATACAATTACTACCATTAGAATGACCATAGTTCTTGCAAGAGTCCCATTTTTGTCTGTTTTTGTATCTAATAGACTATAATTCAAAAGAACGTACATTATTATCAGTGGTTGTACTAAGAAATATGCAAGATTATTAGTGAAGGTATTGTAAATTATCCATGAATCTGGCAGACCTTGACACACATCATATACGCACTTATCAATATCCTTGAGAACACTCAAATTCACGAAGAAGCTTATTATTCCTATCATCAAGAATATATGTGAAATGGAAGATAGGAGACTACTGCCTTTTCTATAATTTCTATATGATTCAAAAACAAAAATAGTCATTGAAGCAGATACTGCTATTGATAATTCCATCGTCCTACCAAGTAAATATGCTCCCATATTGAAATCTTCAATTGAAGCAGTAAGTCGTAAATCTTGTGCAACTATCCATCTATCCGGCATTACCAGCCAAAATAGCCAATCAACTATTCTGACTCCTCCTAGAGCGAAAATTAACAGACCTGCAGATGATGAAAGTATTCTTGCTTCTTCTTCTTCCATTAACAATTCCCTAATAGAGAATCTAACGAAAACAAATGCCCAAATCAATAAAGGTATATTTCTGACAAATCGGAAAATGATGAAACCATATTGATCAGAGAATATGTATGTGCCAGAAAGGCAAATTGTAAAAATTAGAGTGAAAATTCCTGAAATAATTATAGAGTTTTTATTCTGAAGAAAAGGATATGGGAAAATTAAAGCGATCATTATTGGAATTGAAATACGTGCTGAAGTAGTTATCCAAACAGTCATCTCAGATGCATCACTTATCCAATCAGAAACGTCTACTGAACCACCTGCAAGATAACCGCCAAAAGTCCTTAACCCAATAAAAATCAAATACCAACCAAACAATATTGCTGCATATTTTTCATTCCAAGAATTATTCTTAGTTCTTCTGGAAAGTATCAAGGTAATTACTCCTAATAAGAGATAAACGAAGGCAGAAATTCCTTCTAGTGCGTTGTAATCTTCAACTGCCATGCTGAAATGGAAAGTAATTTAATTAAAGAATGTGACGTATTGGGAATAATCATATTTTCCGTTTGAATATCATTAAAATTTTATTATATTAATTTATTTGATATTATAAGGTAAAATGATTATATCTACTAAGTAAGGCGGAAAGACATGAATAACTTCAAATCGATGATAATGATTCTGATGATGTTGACATCAATTCTTTCTGGATGTACTTCCACAGATACATCTGAAATAGATGATTTGGAAAAACAAATTACTGATTTAAAGGAAAATAATGATAATCTTACTGCACAATTGGAGACATCTGAATCTAATCTTGCATTTTTTAATAATCTTACAATAGAATTACAATCTTCTCTAGCAAGTCTAAACGAAACTGTGATTTTCTTAAATAATGAGATTTCAGAAAATGAAAATGAGTTGAATCAAACTAGAGTTCTAAGGGATGAATTACAAATAGAATTAGATTTGGCAATTGCATCTAATTCTACTATAATTTCAGAATTGGAAGGTCAATTAGAATCATTAAATACACAAATTTCCCAACTAAATTCAGATAGTTCTCAACTACAAGATGATCTAGAAGATGCAATAGATGAGATATCAAGTTTAACAAACTCACTAAACGCCATAGAAGACAAAATGTCTAGAATAATGTATCAAACATTTACTGATGTCAATGATTGCCCACTTTCTAATCCTACGAAGAAAATTAAGATAGGCCATGATGATTCTAATAATGGCCAATTAACTGGAAATGAAATAGATATGATTGTAGGAGAATGTTCTGGAGATTCAGGAGTAGTAGCAAGTATTGGCTCAACTGGAGGGCCACCCAGAGATGCTAGAATTTCTCAATCAGTAGAAATGGGAGGAGTATTATACTTTACAGCAGATGATGGCGTTCATGGAAACGAGCTTTGGAAATCAGATGGTACGCTTGGAGGAACGGAAATGGTTATTGATTTGACACCAGCAATGTGTCCAACCTGTACAAATATGGATTCAGATATCAAAGAATTAGTTGCAGGAGACTCTCACTTATTCTTTGCAAGTACTGGATTAGTTGATGGTTTTCCTGACCCAATTAGGGAATTATATGTTAGTGACGGTACTGAATCTGGAACTCAGATGGTGATTGATTTATTCAACTGCCCGACATCTACAGCAGAAGTTACAATAAATTATCAAGGAGTTAATTCGTTATTAGTAATACCAGGATCAAGTTATGGAATACAAGGACAAGATCGTGTAGTATTTTCTGGATTTAGTTGCTCTACTGAAAATTGGGTTTGTTTCGGTGAAGAGCCGTGGATTTCTGATGGCACATTGGCTGGAACTGTTCAAATTGATAATCTAAGAGTTGGAGATACTTCTATGTCAACTTCTGATGGACAAGGTGTAATAATTGATACAATTGGCAGTCAACCAAGAGATTTCTTTCAATCTGGAGAAACGATATATTTCACAGCAGATGATAATGAGTCTGGAAGAGAGTTGTGGAAATTTGATTTAGTACAATCATCTTCAACAGGTGCAGATTTGATAAAAGATATTTATGAAGGGTCTGATGATAGTTTTGATATTGATACAAATGCTGAATTCACTCAATTTGGAGATGCGGTTTATTTTGCTGCTGATGATGGAATAACAGGTTTAGAATTATGGAAAACTAATGGTACTACTGCGGGCACTGTTCTCGTACGTAATATGGATTTGAACGCAAATTCAAGTAATCCTAAACATCTAACTGTTGTTGATGATGAGTTTTTGTACTTTGTAGCAGATGATGGAGATCATGGTAGAGAATTATGGCAATCAAATGGTACATGGCAAGGAACTAATCTATTTTCGGATATTTTAGAAGGAGAAAATAGTAGTAACCCAAGACATTTGATGGAATTTGATAATGGACTATATGTTGTAGCATATAATGGGACCCAAGATATAATTGTATTTTTCATAAGTGAACAAGAATATCATATCCCTTCTATGTATGAAGATATGATTGAAATGAATATCACAAATCCATCTAAAGGAATTATATTCAATGATTCGATCTATTTCACTGCAGATGAAGGACTGTTTCAACTTTCATTATTTACTATG
>Ga0315315_10006427_pt1 | contig 10865 bp, 10 predicted proteins | sample M140m3416metaG_FD_203699 | JGI IMG/M metagenome (GOLD analysis project Ga0315315, IMG submission 203699) | Ammonia-oxidizing marine archaeal communities from Monterey Bay, California, United States - M1 40m 3416 | ecosystem: Environmental > Aquatic > Marine > Intertidal zone | place: USA... | reverse complement strand
TATTCAATACGACCTCATCGTATACATACGCAGAATCTGGTGAGCAAATTCAACGTACGGGTAGAACGACGGTTTATACCGGGTACCAATGGCGCGGGAGATCAAACCCTGGAAGCGACAATGAACTGCGCGAGGTCATGTTCGTCGAGCGTGACCAGCAACAGATCTGGGGGCGGTGGTTCCGAGGTGATTACGACGAGTTAGGACCAAACATCTCAATGACGCGAACCGCTGGCAGCGCAGTCGTCACTGGTGTCTATCCCCGAGCCATCCTGCGAGGCTCATCAAGTGATGTGACGGTATACGGTGTCGGTCTCTCCGCAACAGAAACCCTAGACTTTGGCAGCGGAATCTCAGTTGAATCCCTTCATGTCACCGCTGACGGCGCTCTCCGAGCAACGTTGCAGGTGGCTGTAAACGCTGAATCTGGTGAGCGTGATCTCTTTACCAAAGGATCGGTCGCGGAAGGTGCAGTCGTAGTCCATGACGGGATGGACCGCATCGAGGTTACTCCGGGAACTGGAACCGCCCGAGCCGGTGGTGCGAACTTCCCCAAAGGTTACCAGATCTTCGATGCCTGGGGTTACGACGACGGACCAGACGGTGAGCCAAATACGGAGGACGACCTGAAGTTGGGCCGTGCAGACGTGTCTTGGCACATGGAAGAATATGCCGCTACGTACGGTGATGATGACATTGACTTCGTCGGACAAATTCAGCCCGACGGTACATTCGTACCTGCTGCTGACGGCCCGAACGCAGAGCGCTCGGGCAACCGCAACAACATAGGGGATGTATGGATAGTGGCCACAAATAACTCTGGTGATGACGCGATCTCTGCCCGCGCACACCTAGTTGTGATGCCACCGCTCTACATGCGCTGGGAACCATGGGCAGAGATCGAAAATGGGGCGCGCCCAATCGGGGGGAACTAATGACAACGTCGATGGTGACTAATGCTTCAGGCAGGACGAGTGCCGACAGCTTCGTTGCGCTGCGGGACTTCCACGCGTTTGAAGCGTTCGGAGCAAGATTCCTCTACATGGTGCCATCCGCCGGCATCTTCCGAATGGACGATTGCGGATCCGCGATACTCGATGCCCTCGAGGCCGGTCCACTGAGCAAAAACGATCTAACAGAAAAACTTCAAGAGAGTTTTGATCTTGATCGCACGCTGGAAACTCTGGAGGAACTGAATGAAATCCGGGCCATAGGTCGCCCGGATGCACCGAAGGAAGAGGCCCCAAACGATCTTCCGCCTGCTGATTTTCCGCTTAACACGATGGTCCTCAACGTTACAAACAAGTGCAATCTCGCCTGCACCTACTGCTACGAGTACGGCGAAGACAAGATCATCGACACACAGTATGGAAAGCAGCCAAAGTTCATGAGTGAGGACACAGCGGAGGAGAGCGTCGAGTTCCTTCTAAAGCAATCAGGAACTCAGCCTAGGGCGCACCTGACGTTTTTTGGGGGTGAGACACTTTTGAACTTTCCGGTTCTACAAAAGACTGTCGCTTACGCCCGTCGCCGCGCCGCAGAGGAACGCAAGACGATTTCGTTCAGTCTCACGACGAACGCGACTCTCTTAAAGCCTGAGATAATCCAGTGGCTCGCGGATAATGACATCGGGGTCACAGTTTCAATCGATGGACCGAAGCCTGTCCAGGATGGTCTACGCGTCTTCCACAACGGGCGCGGCACGTACGACGTGGTCCTACCTAAGATCAAGGAACTGATCGCAACACATCGTTCGCGCCCGATCGGTGCTCGTGTGACGCTGACACAGAAGCACCTGAACATCTTGGAAATCTATCGGCACCTGACCGACGAACTCGGCTTCCGGGAAGTGGGCCTGGCACCGGTAACAACTCAAGACCATCGCGACTATGCCATTACGCCAGAGTCCAAGGACTCGATGCTAGAACAATTTAAGGAGCTGGCAGCAGAATGGCTCGAACACGCACTTCGCGACGAACACCATGGCTTCACGAACGTGACTGACACAATTGAGGAAATCCACAAAGGTGTGAGTAAAGCGTACGGGTGTGGCGCAGGACTCGGCTTGCTAGGTGTTGCAACCGATGGTGACGTTTCCCTCTGCCACCGCTTTGCAGGCTCTCCAGAACACACGATCGGTACCGTTTCAGACGGCGTTGATCGAAAGAAGCAGGAGCAGTTCCTCGTCGACCATCACATCGCCGAAAAGACAGACTGTCACAAGTGCTGGGCCCGTCCGATCTGTTCGGGTGGATGCTACCACGAAGCCCACGTCCAGTACGGTGACTCTTCGCACGCCAACCTTCATTACTGCACTTGGGTCCGAAGTTGGACTCACACATGCCTGGAAATCTACGGAGCTCTGGCAGAAAGAAACCCGAAGTTCTTGGAACGATACGACGCATGAAACGACTCAAGCCGATCAATCAAAAAGCAAGCAGGATCGAGGCCTTCCTCAAGCATGAGGCGGCCACAGCGAACGATGACCTCGATGTCGTGGGCCTCCGCACACCTCCACACGAAGAGAGTGGACCGCACTTCCCGCTCGGTTGCTCGCTGCAGTTCTCACCGGGCTGGGAAGTCGACAACCGAGGCGGTACAGCCGGACTATGTCAGCCGGTTGAGCGGGACATCTTCGACTGCCATATCTCTTGCTTCTGGCCGGCGCATGTTCCCGACCAACTAAACCACTCGCCCGACTGGACAGGCAAATGCGCAGCAGCTCAAAAAGACTGGCGCAAGCTAGACCTGATTTTCCCCTAGGCCGAGGCCGACTTGATGCGAACGACCATTTCCGCCGCCCTGACGGCATTAGCCCTCGGGATTATGCCGTCGGAAACGACCGCTCAAAACGCCACTTGGTACATCTCGACGTATACGGATGAGATGCTCGTCTGGGACGAGGACTCGGAAGCGATTATCGATCGCATCAAGATGAACCGCATCATCCCTAATGGTGTGCAGCTCAACGAATCGAAAACCCACCTGTACGTCGGAGATGCGTCTGCGGAGTACATCCAGGTTGTGGACATCGCCGCCCGTGAAGTGGTAGATGAGTACAGCCTGTCCGAGGGTGATTCGACATTCCGAATCGGTGAATTTGCTCCACATCCCTCCGAAGCCAAAGCGATTGTGTTTGGGCGACGGCATACGAAGATGGTCGACCGTTATTTAGTCGAAGGCCCGTTCATCCTAGAATACGACCTGATTAACAACGTCGTAACGGACACTGTCCCGTGGCCGGACGGGGAAGAACGGGACCGAGTTGGATTCCGTTACTCCCCTGACGGTGAAACGCTCTACTTCTTTACGGACGACATTATAGCAGTCGACTCAGATACGTACGAAGAAATCGATCGATGGGAGATTTCAAATCCCCTAGAGCCGGGATTAGGCCGACCAAGCTTCAGCACGGCCTCCCAGACTTACGATGATCAGGGTCTCGCGACAAACCTGATGCGTATGCGTGACCCCGTGCACAATAGAACACTGATGGGGATCGCGAGAGTCAGACTGAGTGAGAAGAAGGTCGACTTCTACACGGTCGGCCCGTCAGAACCCGTCGGTGCATTCGCTATGGCTCCAGGCGGTGAAAAGGCGTACGCACTTTACACGACTATCGAGGCTTACGAATTCTGGGAATTCGACCTTGTTGAAGAGATCGTAACTCGGCGAGTCCCATTCGCTGGGCGTCCCCGTATGGGCCTGGAAGTCAGCGCGGATGGAACCAAGCTCTACGTGCACGTCGCGGGCAACACGATCGATGTCTACGATGCAGAGACGTTTTCACTAATAAGGACGGTCGAGTTCGACGAGGATATGACGCTCGGCAACATCGCAATCATTCCTGGCGGCGAGTAGAGCCCGTCGTCTCAGTGTGAGTAGCAGATCTGAGTCCCTTCGTGATTCGCCCGTGGTGATATGAAGCTCATCGACAATCACTTCCATCGGGCGCTCAGTTATGTCCGCCCGTACTGGACGGCATTGATACCAGTAGTAGTTGTCTCAGTCATATCCACAGGGCTATCCCTCGTCCTTCCGTACCTGTCAAAGGTACTCGTTGACGATGCCATACTCGGCCGCGACCTCACACTACTCTTCCAAATTGTTGGACTGGTGATCGTCATCCCACTGGTGTCCTTCGGATTAAACGTCTTCAGCGGTATGCGCTATACCGGGGTTTCCGCAGACATCCTTTTCGACATGCGGCTCGACCTGTACCGGCACCTCCAGCGTCTGTCGCCTAGGTATTACGCGCGCACCCCGCTCGGTGACATCGTAACCCGTATCAATGGTGATATCGGAGAAATCCAGAGAGTGGTATCCGAAGCCGCGCTATCATGGTTCGGCCAAGTCATCGCATTGATGGGTACCATCGGCATGCTGGTCTATCTCGACTGGCAGCTCTTCGTGGCTAGTCTCGTGTTGATGCCCCCATCACTTTACACCTTGGTCCGCTACCGCAGCGAACTCGAGGCGAGAATCACAAAGCTGCGAGAGAAAAGTTCACAGATCGGCTCTTTCCTGATCGAAACACTACAGGGAATGCGCACTGTAGTAGGTGCAAATGCCCAAGAGCGCGAGGTGGAAAGATTCAGAAACCGAAACGACGCGTTCGTGGAGGCCCTCCTTTCGATGCGGCTCTACACATACGTAGCTGGAGGCCTGCCGGGACTCCTTCTTACGGCCGGCACTGCACTCGTCTTTCTTTACGGTGGCTATCGCGTGATTGAGGGTATTATGTCACTAGGAACCCTCGTAGCATTCATGGCATACCAAGCGCGACTGATGACCCCGGTTCAAGGGCTGATGGGCATCTACACCAACCTTGCTACAGCCCGAGCGTCCCTGGTTAGAGTACATGAAGTTCTCGATGCAGCGCCCGACGTATCCCAAGTCTCCGAACCAACCCGCATGAACACATGCCGGGGCGAAATCCAGCTGGAGGGAGTTTGTTTTGATTTTGGGCGAGGAGTGGATGGCCTCTCACGCGTCGATCTTGAGATTCCTGCAGGCCAAATTCTGGCGATCGTCGGAGCGAGTGGGAGTGGAAAATCCACTTTGGCAGATCTACTCGAACGACACCTCGATCCACAAGAAGGAAGGATTCTCCTCGATGGGGTCCCCATATCGACCCTTTCACTGAAAGACGTACGCAGACACATCTCCGTTGTGCCACAGGACCCTTTCATATTCCACGCGAGCGTCAGGGACAATGTCCAGTACGCAGATCCAGAGGCTACAGACGACAGTGTGAGGGAAGCCATTGATGCGGCCGGGTTGACCCCACTGGTGGAGCGCTTACCAGATGGCTTGGATACGGTAGTCGGAGAGCGTGGCCGTCAACTCTCGGCAGGAGAGCGTCAACGCTTAGCGATCGCCCGAGCGTTCCTAGCCGATCCTGCCGTGTTGGTTATGGACGAGGCGACCGGAGCACTGGACCCTTCATCCGAAGCCGCAGTGCTCGAAGGCTATGAACGTGTCATGAAGGGTCGAACAACCATCCTGATTACCCACCGCCTAGAACTGGCGCGTCAAGCTGAACGTGCAGTTGTGATCGTGGACGGCCACATCGCCGAAGATGGCCCACCCAACATGCTCGAGGCTGAAGGCAGGGCCTTCAACAAACTTTTTATCGACGTACTCTCAGGGTGAGAGGCATCGAGCAGGACGGCTCGCCTTCTGGCAGAGTTTCCATCGCTGTGGTGGACAGCGGTGTCCATATTCCGCATCCCCACCTCCCTAGCGTAGCAGGTGGGGTCACCTTAGGGGTGGAAGGGTACGAATCCGATGACTTCGTTGATCGGATCGGCCACGGAACCGCTGCGGCTGCAGCAATCCACGAGAAGGCCCCCGACGCGGAGCTCTGGGCTGTTAAGGTTTTCGAGCGCAGTCTCGCAACGTCTGTACCAGTGCTCGTGCGCGCCATCGACTGGGCAATCGAACGAAGGCTTCAACTCGTAAACATGAGCCTCGGAACACCGAACCGGCTCCGCGCCCCTGAGCTGGGTCCAGTGATTGAGCGCGCCTTCGAGGCCGGAACGGTGATCATCTCGGCTCACCAGCACGAAGGTGCCATCTGGTACCCGGGGGCCTTGCCAGGAGTGATCGGTGTCATAGCTGACATCGATCAGCCGCGCGACCAGCTCGGACTCGTCGAACTCCCCCGAGGAACGGCAGTCGTTGCCTCCCCATATCCACGCCCAATCGCGGGGGTTCCCGTCGAACAGAATTTGCACGGGATCAGCTTCGCAGTAGCCAACGCCACCGGAGGGATCGCGCGACTGATGGCCGAAGCAGGGATCACACCCTCCGCCGACTCAATAATTGATCTGCTTCGCTCGCGCGTTTGACTCGGTCTCGCACCTCCTGCACCATGGACGTGTAACCACGATAACAACTGGATCCCTAGAGAGACCTCTCGATGCTCCGATCCGATGCCCACGATGTACGCAGACGCGACTTCCTTCGTTGGCTAGCGGCAAGTCCTTTACTTGCCTCGGCGGGTGGTATCGCAGCACTGGAGCCCCTTATTGCGCAAGAGGCGCCACGAAGGGTCTTCGATGACATCGTGCAGTCCGCGGAGGATGCGCTAGACATCTGGGATCTACAGCGAGCCGCTGAGGTCACCGTTCCGACAGCGCACTACGGCTACATCATGACGGGAGTAGACGGCGAGGAGACCTACGCGAACAATCGTTCCGCGCTCGAACAGCTGCGACTTCGGGCGCGACGTCTGGTCGACGTGTCGAATCTCGACACAAGCGTCAGCATGTTCGGCAGAGAATGGGCCACACCAATCATGATCGCACCATGCGGGAGTCAGCGAGCCTTCCACGCCGACGGTGAGCTGGCCGTGGCGCGCGCAGCCGCGTCCCGAGGACATCTGCAGACACTCTCGACGGTCTCCTCGACGGCGGTCGAACAGGTCAACGACGCTCGCGGTGAACCTGTCTGGTATCAACTCTATCTCTCTCCCGTAGGACCCGGATCATGGGAGGGCGCCACCGCTCTCATGCAACGTAGCCAGGACGCAGGCTGTCCCGCGATTGTGTATACCGTCGACCTTCAGGGAGGAAGCAATCGGGTCACACTAGAACGCTACAGTCGCACTGACGACCGCACGTGCACGAACTGTCATACGCCAGGCGGACGAGCAGGCGGTCCCAAGCCCATGTTAGAGGGGCTACCCCGTGGCACGCCGGATCCAGGACTAGGCCGCTCCACGACTTGGGAAACAATCCCACGCCTGCGCGATGCGACAAATCAGAAGTTCATCATTAAGGGTATCATGACCGCCGAGGACGCCGAGCTCTGTCTTCGTTATGGGGTCGATGGTATCTGGGTCTCAAACCATGGCGGGCGGGCCGAGGGGTCCGGTCGAGCGACAATCGATGCGCTCCCCGAAATCTCTGAAGCAATTTCAGGCCGCATCCCGATAGTGGTCGACAGTGGTTTTAGGCGCGGCAGCGATATAGTCAAAGGTATTGCTCGGGGTGCGACCGCTGTAGCGGTCGGTCGACCCTACTTGTGGGGTCTAGGCGCGTTTGGCCAAGAAGGGGTGGAGAGAGCTCTAGACATCCTGACGCGAGAAATGGAAATAACAATGCGTGCCATTGGAGCCCCGTCACTGGCTGATCTAGGAGCCCACACAATCGCCGCAACTTGAAACGCCCAGGTAAAAGAATGGGAACATCGAGGCTCCCCATTCTCTTGATCGGACTAATCGTTGGCCTGTGGGTTACCCCAGGAGAAGCTCAAAATACAGTGGCGGGCAATGGACTTCTCGAAGCAATCAAGCTCTACACTGGCGTCTCCGGCTACGTTAGCGATGGAGAAGCGAGCCGACTGCTCAAACTCGAAGCAGCCGACTCCACTGATGTCCTAGCTATCATGTGGATAGCACGTGTCTATTCGACCGGTCGGATGACATTCCCCCGCGAACCCGACCTAGCCAAAGAGATAGCATCGCGTGTCATCGACAAGGTCCGTAATCTTGCGGCCTCGGGAGATATTGAGGCTTCTTTTTTAATGGGTACCGCTTACGACGAATCACTCGGCATGCCTCAGGATTATGACGAGGCCATGCGTTGGTATAGACGTGCCGCTGGCGCCGGCCACATACTAGCCGCCCACAATATCGGTAACATGTACCGTGATGGTCGTGGTGTAATTGAGAATCCTCAACTAGCTACCATATGGTGGTTACGTGCCGCCCGAGCGGGTGATGTGATACCGGCTCTGCGGCTTGGGGAAGCCTATGAAGCGGGCCGAGGAGTTCCACAGAATCTCTTCATCGCTCGTCAGTGGTACCAACGTGCAGCCGACGCAGGTAACGTGTCAGCAACTATGGCTTTGACGCGGATCAAGGAATAACCAAGCGAGATCTCGCGGGTACCCGTCGGGATCTCTTCAATAACAGCCTACTATCATGAACCAACTCACCTCACGGCAGCGTGCGCACCTCCGAAAACTCGCTCACCATCTGAAGCCGGTCGTGCTAATCGGAGCAGAGGGTGTCGCGCCATCCGTGCTGACTTCTGTAAGGGAAGCGTTCAATAGACGAGAGCTCCTCAAGGTGAAGCTTCAAGAGTCGGCGCCACTGGATGTCAAAGATGCCGCGGAAGAACTCTCATCACGAGTTACCGGTTCGCATTCCGTACAGACGATAGGTCGCACGATCGTGCTCTATAGACCGCATCCCGAAAACCCGGAAATCCGGCTTCCGAAAGTGGCCAGATAACATGTCACGCGCGTTCGTGAAAGAAGATGATCACCAGAAAGAACCAGAGTTCAGGCTCCCCGATTCGGACTCTCCTTATTACGCCGAAGCCGCTGCTTGGGCCCTGATTCACGGCGCCGACGAGGGTGATTCCCGCTCAGCAGAAATTGCCACAGGTTTCGGGTGGGGTGATGTATCACTGGTCACTGAAATGGAGGCTATCCTTGATCGAGCTGAGGCTGAAGGTGAAGAGCGAGTTGCCCAGCTGGCTCGCAGGTATCTGAAGGCTGCCGGAGTTTAAGTTCCAGCCGGTTCAACCAGATCGATGAAAAACGAAAGTGAGCAAGCTCCGTGCTCTCGATCCGTCTGAACTCGAAGGAAGCCGAGTTCCTCGTACAAGCCGATAGCGACTGCCAGTTCAGGTGCTGTGTCCAGTCGCATGGCCCTGTATCCTAGTCCGCGCGCTACCTCCATGATCTGCTCGACAAGAGCTCGACCTACCCCCTGCCCACGAGCTTCTGGGAGGACGTACAGTCTCCTCATCTCACATGTCCGGTGCTCGTTAAAAGGTGCCAGAGCCACACAACCAACTGGTTGAGTACTCAGCGAAGCCATCAGGATAGCGCCTCTGGGCTCGACATACGGTTCTGGAAGCGACGCTATCTCTTCAGCAGAGTCGTACTCGGAGCACTCCATTTCATGGTGTGGCATCGCCATGTACTCGGTGAAGAGAGCCTTCACCGGTTCTAGGTCGGAACTGGATCTCACGAATTCCATGTCGAGTTCACGAGTGCTGATCAACTATGGCCTCGGCTTCGATCTCGACTAGGTAGCCGTCTCCGACCAGCCCCGCGAGAACTAGGGTGTTCGCAGGCTGAATGTGCCCGAGGCGGACTCCATGGACTCGTGTGACAGTCGCCGCATCATCGGCGTTCGCGACGTAAACCCTCGTCCTTACAACGTCATCGAGAGTACCACCGAGTGACTGGATCGCACCTTCGATTTTGTCGAGACAGAAGTGGGCCTGCGATCCAGCATCAGTGCCGCCGATAAGGCGGTCACGATGAGTCGCCGTTGTGCCAGAGATGAAAATGCGATCACCTTTTCGGACCGCCCGAGAGAAGCCAGCAAGATCCTCCCACACCGTACCGCTAAGCGCTCGCGTGCGGTCACCCGGCCCCTCCACCAACGGATATGGCGCGGGCGCCTCGTCGAAGTGATCACTGAGGTCACCTGCGGCAGTTAAGAAAGGAGGTTTTCGGTATTCATCTCCACAGTCACCGAGAATCGGATCGAGTGCCTCTACCGCGGCATCAATTTCCACCCGGCTCTCTTCGTCAATTTCGAATCCGAAGAGGTCTCTTGTCTCTTCGATGTGCTGGCTACGACCCAACCGAGCACCAACAATGACCCCACCTACGGAAGGAGCGTCAAGGATGCATCGGCACGCTACGTTCGCGATCGACACTCCAACCCTGTCGGCGGCCCGAGCGAGCGCTCGCAGAAGTTCCTGGTAGCGCGACCATCCTCCAGCGGCATCGATAAAGCGCTTGTACTTCATCTGAGACCAAGTCTCTAGTTCGTCCAACCCGGGTTCGGTGGCCCCCACCCAGCGCTCGCTGAAGAAGCCGCCAGCTACCGTTCCGAACGCGAGGATTTTGACACCCCTCTCCCCACACAGTTGCGCCATCGCCCCGGCAGCTCTCTGGTCGAGCAGTGAATAAGAAACTTGGTTCGACACGATATCTACCCCGGAGTCGAGTAGCATCCGCAGGTGTGCGGTGTCCGTGTTAGTCATCGCGAGGTGACGGATCAGTCCTTCGTCACAAAGATCTTGCAGATAGAACACGCAGTCGAGCCATGAAGGATCACTATAGCTCCACGCGTGGAACTGAAGCACATCGATTACGTCAGCCTGCATCCGAGTGCGAGCGGTCTCGACAGCAGCTCGTACATCGCCAGCTGAATGAGAGCCAGGTTTTGGAACCCACTTCGTGAGGAACTGAGCCTTACCGGGTGCGCGCGCGGAAAACTGACCAGCAATCACTTCCGAAGACCCGTAATGGTCGGCCATGTCGAAAGTCGTCAATCCCGCATCGACGTAACGACCCATCTCCGCGGCTGCAGCTTCAGTATCGACGAT
>Ga0315315_10006425_pt1 | contig 10866 bp, 2 predicted proteins | sample M140m3416metaG_FD_203699 | JGI IMG/M metagenome (GOLD analysis project Ga0315315, IMG submission 203699) | Ammonia-oxidizing marine archaeal communities from Monterey Bay, California, United States - M1 40m 3416 | ecosystem: Environmental > Aquatic > Marine > Intertidal zone | place: USA... | reverse complement strand
CTTGCTATCGTATGCATACCATGTAAGAAGAGAGAATTCAAACTTGATGCTTGAAATCAAGTTTGAAGTCGCCCTTTGAAAAAGATACGGTCGTTGGATTTATCGATTTTGTATATTTATTGTACGCGTGTGCACCTCAACAGCTCATCAGCTCAAAAGTTCAATACTATCATAGAAGCTTAACAGTTCTGCAGTGAGAGACGTAGATTCCTACAACTGAACTTACCGTTGGGTGAAGCAATGTTAGTTATGACGTCGCTTGCGGTCATGATAGTCAATGACGCGACCATTAAAATGAATAAATCGAAAGATATGTGTGCGGTGCTCGCGCATGTAGTAGATAGTCCAGGTTTCAAGGTCCAGAACCTTCATTCTTCTGTGCCGAACTATGTATGCATGTATCGTCGTGACGGAAAAAGAAGTAAGTGAATTGATTTATTTGTGCGCGCATTGTGCGTTTGAAAGACTCAATAAATTCAAAGCATGTAAATTTATTTTTTTAATTTAAAAATATTGACCCACTGGCTGACTATCTCTAGCTAGGCAACTAAGAAACCATACTTTCCAAAGTATCCCAGAAATCAGGTGTGCTAGCGCTCCTCTTCACCCCCTTAGCCTCTTCGTGAGCTCCACCGCTCTTGCTGAGAGCGCGGATTTTTTGCAGAGCCACGCTAGGGCAGCGCTCATCGCTGGAGTCAACCTTGCTGCCAATTTCGTCGTCAACGAGACACATGAGCTCGAATCGCAGCGTCATGCGGATCCTGGCGAACCAAACTACTCCATCTTTTTCTGACTTGAGAGGCACCCATTCTTCGAGTTGCCCATCATTTGTGAGGGCATCCAGTCTGACATCGGCGCCACCGAGTGGGACATCTTTCATAAACTTTTTCTCGTACACTGACAGTTGAAGGACGGAAGGCGCTCCCTTAAAGAGTAACTCGCGATTGCCGTCGTAGCTGACTCCGTTACAGTCAACATCCTCGGGCAGCGGAAAGCGAAGCCTTACGAGAGTTCCCCAGGATGCCGGGGCATTTGGACCCGATATCGTGACAATCTTTTGCGGCTGAGTGCAAGCGCTATCAAGCGTCCTTGCCTTATGCGTCAGTGGGGCTCCGGATCCTGGACGCTTGAGACGGACTAATGCGTAGGCGGTGAGAGACGATGTGCCGCTCGGAGCAGTGAGATTCTTTAAATCGAGCAGTTCAACTTGCAACAGCGCTAGGAACCGCTGAGGTATGTCAAGACGACGGAAGAGCATGTTTCGGTATAAATGTTGCCTGATGATGTTGTCAAACGGAGCTGGTTCGGCAACAAGCCCATCCTTTCTCCGTAAGTTGCCGCCAGCATCCCTCTCCCATGGCGAATGCACAGATGCAAGAGCTTTGGTCAGGCAAATACCTCCCTTGGCAAGACTCCAAAGGGCCAATAAATGAAGACCACCTAATGATCGTTGCGTTTGCTCGCAGGCCTTGGCCACGCGTCCAACGCTAAATGTTAAGTAACGGCCTCTTCCAATTGTTGCGCTCGCCACCTCTCCTTCTCTCGACTCCACAACTTCAACTTCCCAAGGGTCAACAAATCTGTACCTGATATCAGTTTCTTCGGGGGATGCTTCCGTGGAATAGTTCCTTCCAGGATCCAGCTCATTCAAGTCGATCTGTTCAATTACGCGCCGTCTCTCCATTTTTTCCAGTCTTGTGACTGCGTCGGGCTCATCTTTCTCAGCTCCGCTTGATTGAAGCCAAGAGATTGCTTCTTTCCTACTGAAAAGCACTACGATCGAACTATTGTTCGCATCACCAACCCGGAGCGTTCGGAACTCAACTCCAGACTCAGGTTGTATCATTCGTCGGATCTCAGTGTCTCCGCTGTAGACACCCGAGGACGGCCCTACCTCAATCTCGGTCTCAGAAGCGTCGACATCGATGCGAGGTGATTGCCCCATCCAAATGTGCTGAAGGTTCGGTGCCAACTCGTGGACAATTGCAGTCTCCATAGATCGACACCAGCACAAGAGAGGTCGGAGCATACGCTCCGCAATCGCATAACTTTCCTCTTCGCCAATATCAAAACTACTATCATGTGATAGACCTTCTTGGAAATCATCGTGGTCTGCCAATACTTCGTCTTGCGTAAATTCTTCTTTGATACCGTACGCCCAAGATTCTTTCGCAACCAGGCGGTCTTCAATGTCTGCGGCAGCTATGGCACTGAGTTGCTTTCTTGTCTCCGTGAGAGCAAGTAGCTGTGAAAATCCGCCGAGGCTCTTCTTCAGTGCAAAAGTATTTGTGCCACTCTGTATCACATTGGAATCTCTATCCTCGCTAGTAATCTCATTATCTTCTGAAGGTGAATCCGTCTGGGTCTTGCTATTCCATTGATAATTTGAGGTTTTTGAGTGGAGGGCGAGCTTCCGGATAAAGAATGAGTTTGGTGATGGTGCTGAAGATGTGTCATTGATTACGGCTTGAACGGGGGGTTGGTCAAGACGAAGTTTGAAGGGAAGGGACGAAGATACAGCCTCGAGCAGCTCAATCAGGGAGGCAAATGGGCCAAATGAGCCACATCGAAAACCACCTTCTGACAATCGAACGATTGCATGTTGAACAACATCTTCCTTTTTGACACGTTGAGCACTAATTTTGACGTCCGCGGAATCTGAGGCTTGTTTAGGGGCTGTATGTTCTGTACCGTCCCCATCCACCTCGTTGCCGTCATCGCCGATCACTTCCTCTTTGTCCTCTGTGGGAGTCAAATTTGTCCGAAAGCTTAGCGTGAAGACACCATGATCTTCAGCGTGGGGTCTTATCAAGAACGTTCCCGGCTTCGTGTCTTTGAGAAGAGCTGCTGCTTCCTGGCGTTTACAATCGACGAGAAATTCCCAACCACCACTGGACGAATTTTTCCCTAACTTTTCATCAAAGCTTGATATTATCTTCATGCTGCTCCAAACCTGCCTGCCTGCATCATGATCCATGGCACAATCTGGTTCGTTCTTTAGCATGGTCTCGAGACTCTCGTGGCAGCGGCCCCATCCAGCAACAAGATAACCAACACGGACTGCAATTATCGCCTCCTTGACAGCCATACCGCACATGCGAGAAAAACCTCCATGGTGCAGCCACAAACATAATTCAAGTTGCAAGCTCACAGATGATGCCTGTCGCCTCAGATATTGGCTTGATACATGGTGTCTTGTTTTTCGCTTGAATATAAGATCGTCATTGGCATATGCAAATGATTGGCACTTATGTATCTGATCTTGGGCAGCACTTCGTACAACATCCTCTGCAAGGTCAGATCTCCCCATTAGACAGTAAAGCAGGAATGCGAAGACGATTCGCCTTGGCTGCTCTGGACATGCAATTATAATCAAGGCCTGTCCTATGACAGCATCTCTTTCGACCTTGTAAGTTCCGATCATTTCTTGGAGGTATTCATTGATGCCAGACAATATAGCATCTGCCTGACAATGATACTGAAGGACGTGCGAAGACTCACGAGTTATGAGAGGGTGTACATGACGACAGAAGAGTTTCATTGGTGGTACAATGACTTCACCTTCAAAGCTAGCCGCTGCTCTTGCGACTTCTCGGAGAAGACGCCGAGCAACGGATGATGCGAGCAATTGACCCCGCCACTCTTTCCATAACGGAGGAAGAGGAAGTTCAAGCTGGAATGCAGGTGCTTTAGGTCCGGGTGATGGAGCAGGTGCTGGAGCGGGTGTTGGAGCAGACGCTGGAGCAGGAGCCTTCGGCTTTAGCTTCTGCGGAGCAGCATCAAACGAGTCGAATATTGACGATGACATCTCCCCTGACGCCGATGCAGAGTCGGCAGGAGCAGGCGCTGGAGCAGGAGCAGGAGCAGGAGGCTTCGGCTTCGGCTTCAGCTTCTGCGGAGCAGCATAAAACGAGTCGAATATTGACGATGACATCTCTTCAGACGCCGATTCGTGTGGAGCTGGGAGCTTCGGCTTCTGCGCAGCACCAACGAATTCAAACATCGATGACTGAGGAATACCATCTTTTGTCGCCGATGCAGACAAAATTTCCGACGAAGGAGTCTCCCTTTCCTCCCCAACTGAAAAAGACGGAACATAATCGTTGTCCTCTGTTGTTTGGAGAAGAGTTCTCATTGAAGGCAACTCGATGCCCCGACGTTGCAAGGCGCGGGACACAAGCAAGGCAGACGCCCAGCGCACTCTCTGGCTCGTCTTCATTCTCTTCAACAAGAGAGGAGCAGAGGTGAAATTAATGATCTTGTTCACCTTGGCAATAATGCGATCGTTCACACATGCGTACTTTGCAGCGGTCTTCGCGGACGTAGCGACGTCAAACACAGGTGGTACGACAACGTCAACTGACGAAACAGGTAGACGTGCTAAACACATTCCTGCCTCTGATTGATGACCAAGCCAGAGATGCTGGACGGCCTCCAGGAATGGATCGTCGCTTACCATCAGCAGTCCTCTTAGCGTCAAAAGGTTTCGAGCACCCTCACCAATTTGAGGGCACCATTTGTGGAAAGTGACATCATCCGGAGGCATCTCACTGGCTGGTGCAAAACTGGTCCCGGCAAATCCTCCTCCACCTCCCATTGAGGAAAGGCTTGCTACAGGAGGTGACGTAGACGAACTTTCTATCAGTCGTGAAATCATAAAGGCAAGGGCGAGATCTTCCATCTGGTTCACGATAACCTCAAGTGCACTTTTCAGCATGGGTGGCTCCGTAAGCAAGAAAAAGCCAGCAGCAACACCATACCTACGCTTCCTTAACAAGCTGTACGCATTTTTTTCGGCTGCTTTTCTTCCCCGTGGAGAAGAAAAGTCGTATTGGGTGAGAAACTTGGAGAACATTTTTCCTGTCTCGGTTTGATCTGCATAGGCAAAACTTTGTAAAGACCGCATATTGCGGGTAGCGATGAAAAAGAGAGCGCTCTCCATCACATCTCGCTTCTTTTGGAAGATATCTTGAGCTATCTCTTCGGCAACTTTGCGCAATTCCTCATCAGATCGGAGCCAAAATGGTATACCAAATGTTCTTGCTGTAGGCCAGTCCATTTTCTTGTTCGCTCTGCGAGCAGAAGATAGAAGTTTTCTTTGCGTGTCGCTAACCAGTGCAGAAAGAAAGGCCGAGGAAGCTATCGTTGAAAATTTGACAGAATCTTTCTTCAGGCTCAAGGAGGATCGCTTGACCAGAAATGATCGCCCAGATATCGGGCTACTCTTTCGTAAAGAGGATTGAGTGTAGTCCGCTTCTCTCTCGTCCGAGTTGTTTACATTTGCACTTTCTATATTGCGAAAAAGAGCCATACAAAAAGATGTATGCTCAGCATACAAGTCAAGACTGGCAAATTTGGGAGGCTTCGCAATCACTTCTCCCATTGCCCAGAGAACTAGTATTTCGTCCCCGCTAAGATTTTGAAGGGGCTCGGGAAGTTCAATGCCGCCAGGATCGTGATCAATGTTATGATCTGATCCAGGTGTACCAAAGCCCATTGCCACCTTGAACTCTTTGCTGTGTTTATTCTTCTTTTTTGAGTTTCGACTCCGACCTGACGGCGGCCCTCTAGAAAGGGCTGACTGCAACTTAGACATTAAGGATTTGGCCTTGGAGGCGTTGGAATCAAGTCGAACCGATATCTACGTGGTCGAGAAGAGGGCAGCAGCGTTCTCGTTGTCATGGTCTACATCTGACGGCCCCCCCATATCGCCATCGGTCATGTCCTCATCATTTATGACGTGGTAAGGTGAAATGCTGAGAGGCAATCTAGAATTCAACACAGGTCGGGCCGCACCATCGGGGCTCATCCATAGCGAAAGCCACTTGAACAAAGATTGAACGTGATGTTTAAGCGCAAGCTTAGCACCTCTTTCATCTGTACAAACTGATGCTAAAATAGAATCTGGGTGCCAGTCCGACTTAAGAAATACTCGCTCGTCACTAGCCGTAACTATAATACGAAGAGCCGACAATACGTGCGGAAGGGCCTTTGTCTGGTTGATGTCGGCAGCATTATCATTGACGACAATGCTAGCAGGTGGGCCAGAAAGCTTTAGCGGATCAGAAGATTTCATAATCGGTGAATAGCTCAGCTCTGCCACTGGCATCCAACCAAGTTGGCCTCCGGGGCGCCTGTGAACAACTGCAGAGTGGCAAGAGAACGTTACCAGCCACGGAAAGGCATCCATTGATCCACTAGATACTAAGCGAAAGTCGAGTAGTTGCTCGTCTTCCGAGCCGCTGCCGCCATGACAGACCTTGGTAGCCGCATAATTTTCACAGTTAGAATCATCGGGATCGCAATATGGGATTGCAGACCATACAGTGACTTCATTTCGTGAGCCATGCTTGGGCATGGTTGCAATCAGGTCAATTGACGAGGCTCGAACGTCGACACCGCCACCTTTTGAGAAAGATAATATATTGTACTTACGGAAGGTGGCAGAAATCTTTTGGGAACTATCCGTGGGGGTATTCTGTGCACCTTCAATGTCAATAAAGACCAGGGACACACTCCCGAGGCTATCACACACGGCAACGGACCAACCTGCCGATGTTGATTTCACCACCGTAATAGATTCAATGTGCATCGATGTCTCGTTTGTTGCTGCCCTTTCGTTGAGGTACACAGAACCCATTTTATGAAACGTTGCTTCCTCCGGATTACCACTATCTGCTACCTCAAGCCTCGAGGCTATCAATTCATTGCCTTCCGCAGTAATGACAGTGACCGATTCAGAGAGTGCAGGTCCTAAAGACTCTATAACGCCGTCCATCGATGACAACAGAACTACAGGGCAGCAAGATAATGACCGAGTCAAGGGTGAAACAGCGTCGCGAATAAATGCAACTATTCGACCAAACTGTTGCTGCACTTCCTCTTCAGCTCCTCGCAGTACTGACCGGGCATTTCCTTTATCAACGGCTGCGCCAGGATGTTTAGAAAAACCTTTGTTTTCTAAAGCAATATTCTTTACATCGTCTTCTTCCATTGAGGCGGTGGCAAAAACACCTCTGCGCGGGTCTGCACCGAACGAGCTTGAGATGCCAGATGCATTACTCCTGATGATATTATTGGCGGTCCAACTTTGAACTGCCGGGCGGAATCTCATCTTCAATATTCCTCCCATGGTCTCGGTGCTAATGTTTTGAATTGTAGCAATAACTTCATCAAAAGTCTTGCCCTCCAGACGGACTCCATTTACTGACAACAGCTCATCTCCAAGAGTGATTTGACCGTTTTTTTCAGCTGGTAATCGGCCCCCGTTCAACGGGTGCTTTTTGAAGGACCCAGCGAGTGCTGGCATACCACGAGCCTGGGACTCCAGTCGCAGCCCGATACCGAAGTCAACATCAGGCTTAAGATCAACTTCGTACTCCTCTCTGGCACTCGCATCATCAATATCGCTGCAGTCAGGGCTTTCAGCGGCCTGTATTTCGCTTTCAATGCTTGATTCTCCGCTCACGTCAAATGGATTATCGACGGGCATAGGTGGCTGCAGCGCAGACCACGGTGGTGGCATGTCGTACACGACGATAGCTCCTAATTTTGTAATTGCAAGAAGCCGTGGAGGCCCTCCAAAATTCTCGTTTGGCCACCACTGAACCGCTTCAATCCGATCCTTTTCATCCGGCGAAGATTCTAAAGATGAAGATGGCGGAAGCAAAAGAGGGGGGAGCAAGAGCGGCAATGGAACCATACTGTAGTCTCTGTAGTATCGCGGGCCCTCTCTTCCTTCTCCAGTATCAAAATCAAGGACAGGGTCCGTTTGAAAGGATGTATTGCTAAGATCAGAGTCCATGCTGGCAGTAGATGCGATACTTTCTAAGGATCCGACTCGGATCAGCTCGCTTGGTCTTATCTCTTCTCCCCGACGAGGCGAAAAGTATGATGAAGGTGTTATTGGGACAATATTCATCGTCCCCTTCTTTCTCCAAGTGAGCTTGATTGACTCTTTATCTTCCGATACGGTGGCGCACAGTTGAGAAGATTCGAAGTCGAGCCAAGAACAAGCTGGTTTTGACACCTCTTGCTTTGTTTCTCGCTTTGCCTCTTTGTAACGGTGTCCCTCGCTACCAGGTAGCGAGAGCAAATAACGGAGAGGACTTCCGAGCTCCATTGCTCCAAGCTCTTTGTCACCCCACAATGGAAACTCCATAACCACCGCTTCGCCGGAACCAATGTGGCATGCTATAATACGCAATTCGGACGGCGGCGCATGGCTGCCTCCCAGCTTTCCCGTGCCTGTTGGTGAAGTTTCCCCAAAAGCCGACGTCAGCGCTCCTCCGAGCAAATTCAGAGCAGAGCCAGCTAGATCTTCCCCACTCAAATTACCTCCCCCTCCTCCGTGGCCGTACTCCCATGGATCCCAGGCGCACCATATGCCCTGCACCGACATGACATGATCTTCATCACAACCGCATTCTTCTTGGAGGACAGCATCAGCACTGAGCGTTCCGGGAGGCAAAATAGCAGCGACACTCTCAAAATGCGCTGGTGTGGCATTATCTGTTCCAGATTTGAGATAACTTAGACGCGACAGTCTGAGTGCAGGGAACCCTCCACGAAAGGTCAGCTCTGATATCCAAGCACCTGCGCTCGAAGTCGGGGCGGGGTTAGACGGAAACGATTCGAAAGGCTGGTGCCTATCATGTCCAAGGAGGTGTCGGTTTATCCCAGCATCGCCTACTTCAGATGATGCAGCAGAGAATGATGGACGGCGAGATATTTGGGCAGATCCTGGCCTGCTTCCATTTATGCCTCCTGATGTCCCTTTCTTCCGAGCTGGTGCCACGTCAAGATCTCCAAGATTCCCAGCAGTTATCCCTTGCACCCAATCTGCACGAGACTTGGGAGGGGTAGTCCATTGAAGCAGCTGTTGCCACGAACTTTGGCAGAAGACCCTGCAGCAGTTATCAGATTGGGAAGAGGTCAAAAGTAAATCGTTTCCTTCGTCTCCTATGTCACTCATTGATAGAGAATCGAATGAAGAGGCGGCGTGGTTCGAACCTAATCCTCGGAAGCGAACCCGCGTGACGGGGGCAGAGTGTTTAAGCAGAGGTCCGGGCTTGTAGACAATACCACTGTTGGAGTGTTCTAACGACTTGGAACGATCTCGTTTCGAAGGCTTCTTTCGACCAACGGTTGAAACAGAGTTCCCCGCCTGCAGCACACCAGTAGCGCCGTCGTCTTCGTCCCTGATAAATATTCGGGTTCCATACGGCAATGGACCTGTAATGTGTTCTCCTTTGATGACATATGCAATAGCTCGCCCATCTCCGCTCATCGAAGCCGACACAATGTCATGTTGTGCCCTCGACGTCCAAAGGAGTGCCCCCGGTGGAGGGGACAATATCATCGAAGGGAGGCGAGGGCTTACTGGGGGAGTTGAACCCTTGGATATCCCGAAAGCGGCGGACCGTGGGGGGTTAGCTCCGCCGTAATCCAGACCTGGCACTGGTCCATGAACGAGATCGACAGGCGTGACATCAAAGACGGCTAGCTGGTCTCCATGCGAGACGAGGATCTTCCAGTCGAGAGAAGTTGAGATTATCACGAAGCGGGACCTGTCCGAATGGAGATTCCCAGAAGCCTCCTTCTTTCTTCGACGATCAAACTTGACTTCATCTTTCCTGTCCTTCTCTAGGGCGAACACCTCGGTGCAATCAACCGCCCGGCTGGTGATCCAGCGATATTTCCCAAACGCAGTCGCCGGACGTGTTTCGTCACTACTGGCACCACCTGGATCGTGTCCGGCAATGGAGGTGGGCACACTCATTCCGACCCCGCCCGGCGCGCCGTGTGCGGGTGCCGTTTCGACTGGGTAGTATGTGTGGATCAGCCCATCTCCAGTTGCGACACAAATCATCCCAGTGGTCGCGTTTGATTCGATGGCGGCAACACCAGCAGATATTGATTCGGAGGGCAAGTCAAGAGTCTGAAAGGGGCAGTGTGTCCGGGAGAATACTCCCGTTACTTGCGTCCGGGGCTGTGCCGATCCGCTGCCCCTGCTCCCACCGACGGTTGATGTGGCGAAGAACACCTCCATCCCTCGGTAAGAGAGAGCCGTCACTAGGGTTGGCAACCTAGTTGGCACAACAGGCCGATGGTGCACCACTGGATTGCTTCTGGCATCATTGCTGTCAACGAGCAATGGAATGCTCAAACCTGACTCCGCATTGGACATCGCCACGGCAGGGACTGTCGAGGGCGACAAGGCGTTAGCAGCAGCAGCGGCGGCGGCAGCAGCCGGCGACATTGTTGATCTCCTTGCCGAGGCCGCCCTCCGATCCGCCGCGCTGGCGCCGGGTCCCGCGCTAGACGTCGAGCGAGTGGGAGAAAGTCGTCTGTCGGGAACCTTCCCGCAACTGTTGTTGGTGCTGCAATGCGGGGCAGCTAATGCGGCAAGACCCGCTTTTTGTACGAGCCCGTCTCTGTTGGGTCACCTTGCGCGCACTGTCGCCTGAACCCCCTCGCCAACTTGCGGAGGTCGCGCAAGGGCAAATGGGGCCGACGAGACCTCGCAGCGATTGGGCTGCGGGCTCACGGGTTACGGGTCGACGGACTTCTAGAAACTTGTTAAGTACTGATGACGGGAAGCAGTTTCTGCATTCATATTATTACGAGCTCGTATTATTATTATTATATATATATATATAATACTACGAGCTGGTACGCGACATTATTATTATTATGCATATTATGTATAATATTACTACCTAGTATGTTACCTACAGTATCCGCCCCTTCGGTTACGCTCCATGACGGTATGCCGCGAGGGACATGAGCGCTGGCCTCGCTACGCAGACGGGAGGACTGATGTCGACAACGAGGCAACCGCAGCTCTTTTCGGACCTCCGGGTG
>Ga0315315_10006422_pt1 | contig 10871 bp, 11 predicted proteins | sample M140m3416metaG_FD_203699 | JGI IMG/M metagenome (GOLD analysis project Ga0315315, IMG submission 203699) | Ammonia-oxidizing marine archaeal communities from Monterey Bay, California, United States - M1 40m 3416 | ecosystem: Environmental > Aquatic > Marine > Intertidal zone | place: USA... | reverse complement strand
TTCTGCTAAAGATGTGCCAAATGGGGGAGAAGAGGCTTTTCGAAATTTATTGAGTAACTCTATGCTAGTTAATTCGGTATTTGCGTTACCTAGCTTTACCGAAGCTAGTAATCCTCTAGTTCGGGTTCACTCCTGTTGTCTGACCGGTGATATTTTTGGTTCTAAACGGTGCGATTGCGGTCCTCAATTGGATGCGGCATTTTCTCAAATGAAGCAAGATGGCGGAGGTGCTGTAGTTTATATGAGTGGTCATGAAGGCAGAGGGATTGGCCTTTGGGCTAAAGCCATTACCTACTTATTACAGGACGCAGGGCAGAATACGTATGAAGCAAATACGGCTCTTGGTCTCCCAGAAGATTGCAGGGATTTCAGTGAAGCAGCTGTAGTATTGCGGTTTTTGTTGAATAACCGACCAATTCGACTTTTATCTAATAACCCGGATAAAAGCGCCGCGCTTAGGGAAAATGGTCAGCGGGTCTCAGAGCATGTTCAGCTGATTGCCGGTGTTTGTGAACATAACCAAAGGTATATGGATGCCAAAAGGGACAGAGGACATAAAATCTAGTAAAGTCGATAGCTAGCGGTGCTAGCGAACTCAATGACTACAGGGTTACAATACTTAGCAGCCTCTCGCTGAGGGTCGGGGGCGTGAAAAATCTGCTGTTTTTATTTTAAAGAGGGGCCAACATGATATATCCGTTAAAATCGAAGTATACAATGGGTTTGAAATTAATTGTCGTGTCTTTTTTCATGGTTTTTTTGACCCCGTCTTTTGCTGGCCACCATGAGAAAAAGTTGATTAAGTTATTTCAAGTCAAAAGCGGCATTATCGAGATGGATAAAGGCTATCTCACTGCTATGCGTGATGTCGGTACGATCATCAAGGTGCCTGTGGCAATGTATATCATTGACCATCCTCGGGGGTTGGTTCTTTACGATACCGGTACTAATGTCGCTATAGCTGATGGTAACTGTGCTAGCTATTGGGGTGAAGGACTGTGTGCTGCTTTTCATGGCCGGCAAACACGTGACGAGGTGATAGATCGTTGGCTAGAGAAATTTGGCTATTCGGTTTCTGATGTTAAATATGTAGTGACTTCGCACATGCATCTAGATCACGGTGGGAACACCGAAATGTTCCCGGATGCGGTGCATGTGGTGCAGAAAGCGGAAATGCAGGCAGCGTGGTGGCCCGAAAAATTTCAGCGTGCAGCATTTGTTTTGGCCGACTATGATGACGCTAGAGACTTTGACTACCTGCAGTTAGAGGGAGATTTCGATCTGTTTGGAGATGGTACTATGGTTGTTTTGGATACTAAGGGGCATACACAGGGACATCAGTCGCTGATGGTGAAACTTAAGAATACTGGAACACTTTTACTGGCAGGTGATGCAGTGTATACACCAGAAAATGAGAATGGAGTGACCCCAGGTATAACTTGGAGTACGAATGAATCAATGAAATCGATAGATAGATTGAAAATGATTCGTGATAGGGAACAAGGTGAGATCTGGTACTCTCATGGACGCGCTCAATTTGACTCCCATAAGCACGATAGTGCCTACGATTAGATAGTTTTTCTATTTGAGGCTTGACGAGTATGAGTGAGCCTCTTTTGGAACTCCGGAATGTATGTAAGCGTTTCGGTCGGTATGAGGTATTAAACGATTTAAATCTGTCCGTTGGTAAAGGCGAGATAGTTGGTCTTCTTGGGCCAAATGGCTCCGGAAAAACTACTACTCTTAGAATTGCGGCAGGTTATTCTTGGTCTGACAAGGGGCAGGTCCTGATATCTGGTGAGGGCGTTTTTCCTGACGTGCCTTTTAGTAGGAGGGATGTGGGCTATTTGCCTGAGAAGGTACCGCTTTACGATCCTCTCCGTGTGTCGGAATATTTGAATTTTCTTGCCTCAGTGCGCGGCCTTCGCGGACAAATAGCCAAAGATGCTGTTCAGCGCGTTTTGCAAGAGCTTGATTTGTCTGCTGTCCAAGGAAGGTTGATTGGTCAGTTATCTAAAGGCTTTAGACAGCGCGTTGGGCTCGCGCAGGCGCTTTTATCTCAACCTAAGATACTCTTGTTGGACGAACCGACAAATGGCCTTGATCCCGGTCAACTGGTAGAGGCACGGGATATGATACGTCGGGCCGCAGAAGATCGGGCAGTGATTTTTTCTACGCACATAATGCAAGAAGTGTCAGCTCTATGCACTAGAGTAGTGTATCTGCTTGATGGGAATCTTCGTTTAATTTCACTCGTCAGCGACTGGTCTATCGGGGGCACCATAAAAGCTCGTGTTCGTTGCGAGACTATTGATATATTGCTGACCCAAATAAGTCAGCTTTCTCCAGATATCCGCTCCGAAAGAATTGATCAAGGTGAGAATATTTTTGACCTTGAGCTCGATTGCTCTAGCGATCTGCGGGGAGAATTATCTGCACTATTTGTGACCAGTGGAGAGTTACTTTCTTTTCAGTCTGAAACCTTGAGTTTAGAGAAGCGCGTGTTGAAACTGTTGGACGAAAAAGGGAAATAAGTTGGGCCTATATCAGTTCACTGCGCTAATGAAACACGAGTTAAAATATTACTTTGTGACTCCTATAGCTTACGTGGTTATTGCTGTCTTTTGGTCAGCCAGTGGTTTTTTCTTTAGTTTCAATCAATTATTTGTAAGTGCCATCAATATGGTGAGCGCTTTTCATAACATGAGTTTGCTTCTGATGCTTATGATTCCTTTCTTGTCGATGAGAACATTTGCAGAAGAAAGACAGAATAATACGTTAGAGCTTCTCATGACTCTGCCAATATCGGAGGCGGCTCTAGTCTGGGCTAAGTATTTAGTTCTCATGACGATAGTATTATTGATGCTTTTAGGCAGTGCCGTGGCCGTCGCAATTCTTAGTTATTTTGGCGACCCAGATTACGGACCGATTGTTGGAGGTTACATTGGAATCTTTTTGTTGGCTGCTAGTTTTTCTGGAATAGGCGTTCTTATGTCGTCAATTTCCACTAATCAGATAGTGGCTGCCGCTCTAACCTGGTTTTGTGTGCTTCTAATGTGGTTTGCAGATTATGGTGCCTCTTTGTTTCCCAGTTCGTGGCTTGTTTATTTCTTTCAACACATTTCCTTTTCGGTGCACTATCTAGATCTCATTCGCGGAGTTCTGACGAGAGGAACATTAATATATTTTATAAGTGTGATTTTTCTCACTTTAGTAGTTTCAGTGCAGATACTTAAAGTAAAGCGAAGCTAAAGCATGTCCGTCAGATTTAAAAAGAGCGCGCGACTGATATTGTTACCTCTTGTGTCGGTATTTATCTTTACTGTGGCTTTAAATTTTTGGGCGCACCAAAACCCCGCGAGAATCGATTTGACATCGGGCCACGTATACACTCCCGATTCAAACGCGCTGGCTATCGTGGGAGGTTTGACTAAACCAATCAATATCACTTTTTTTTATGATGTTCGAAGCCGAGCGATGCAGGACGCACGTTATTTATTGGAATACTACGCGCAGTTATCACCTTTTATTAATTTATCTGCGCACGATCCAGTTCTGGAGCCAGCAATTGCGGAGCTGCATCAAGTGAAGTTTGCTGGCGCTGCCATTTTTGAGAGTAGTGATCGGAGAGTCAGGCTAGAGCAGCTTGACGAAGTACAATTTCTTAACGCGCTCATTCGCGTCTCTAGTGATGCCGCAGGATTAGTCTGCTTTACTGATGGACATATAGAGAGTAACCCATTTAGTTTTCAATCTCATGACCATATCGAAAATAATGATCACGGCCATGATCATTCGTTTGGTGGGCGACCACTTACCCTGCATGAAAGGCATGGGATGGGAATGGCCAAGAACGCGCTAGAGACGATGGGATATAAGGTTGAACAGAGGTTGCTGCTTGGAGGACCGAATGCTTTAGCGGATTGCTCTGTTGCAGTTGTCGCGTCGCCTCAGGCAGCTTTTTCTCCGAGAGAGAGCGCACAACTTGATACATATCTTAGAAATGGTGGACATGGCCTGTTTATGCTGGAACCACTTATCGAGAACGGATTGGATGAGCTGCTGGAAACTTATGGCATTGCTGTGTCGTTGAACAGAATCGTAGATTCGAAAAACTACTACTGGACTGACCCGGGCACCCCTGCTGTGACAAACTATGAGAGGCATCGTCTCACTCGGAACTTGCCACTTTCTTTTTTCCCAGGGGTGGCTGAAATCAAGCCTGCTGCCAATGGCATTCCCACCGATGTTTCGATAGCACCGCTGATAAATACGAGCGAAGACTCGGTTATCGCTAATCAAGATGAGAGCCAAGCCCGACCCCGAACAATTATGGTACTCGCGTCGAGAGAAATGAGCGAGGGAAAGGTCATTGTTATTGGCGACGGAGACTTTTCTACTAACTCCTTCTTTGGGGCTCTTGGTAACGGACAATTGTTTCTCAATAGTGTCAGCGAGTTATTGGATCAGAATAAGTTGGTCGATGTAGTGCCGAGAAATTACGAATTGGGTACGATGCGTTTAAGTAATAGCCAGCTAAAGAGTGTTTTTATCATCACGATCGTAGTGATTCCTTTTGGTTTGGTCATGATTGGTTTGCTTGTTTGGCGCAGCCGGAGGTAACGGTGGGATATCTATGGACGCTTTTGCTGTGCATTGGAGTATTTTTGGCGTTCGATTCTTTTCGATCCGAGCCGCATCTGGATGAAGAGCATTATCATGGCATGCAGGATGCTGGGCAACTTTTATTATCTCGCCCATTAGAAATTTCGATTATCTTAGAAGCCAAACAATTTACCTTCGTACAAGAAGGCGATGATTGGATATATGTGACCCAAGAAGCATACGGTAACAGTCTACAAGACTTTTTTAATGCTGCTTTAACATTACTTTTAGTTACCAAGGTCGAGAGAACTTTTTCTGTGCCTAAAACCGAGTTAAGTGACTACGGCATTAACAAGGAGGCACTTACCCTAGTGGCGACCGCTGAAAATGCAGACTTAAGTATCAGACAACGGTTTAAGTTCGGTAATGTTACACCAGATCTTTTTGGGCAATACGTTTACGACGAGCAGGGCGCAGTAATTCATATTATTCCTGAGTATCAAGGTCAGAATTTGAGAGATCTAATACTCCGCGTATCAGATATAACTAAGTACTGACGTATTTTCAGTTTGTAAAACTACGTTTAAAAACATTTTAGGATGGTATGGACTTATAGCTGAGAATTGACCCATAATTAGTATTTCACAAAATAGATTTGCGATAGGGGAGATTGGGGTGAAGTTTGCATCAAGACTGGTTTTAATCGTTACGTCAATATTATTCAGTTCCGGAGTTTACTCCTCCGAAGACGGCAAGGCCATCTACGACAAGCAATGTGCAAGCTGCCACGATAATGCCGCTGGTCGAACACCTACAAAAAAAATGCTAAATGATCTCTCGGCGCAAGCCATCGTTACATCCCTGGAGACGGGTGTTATGCGTGTGATAGGTCAGTGGAATATGGACGGAAGTCAAAGGGTGGCGGTAGCTGAATATTTGTCTGGGGAAAAATACGATGCGGCCTGGGCTGCTGATGATAGTAATAGCTGCGCGTCGTCCGCTCTGGTATCTAACGATCCTTTTGAAAAACCACATTGGAATGGCTGGGGGAATGGTGATGAGAATGCTCGTTTTCAACGTGCGGATATGGCGGGATTAACTAAGGCAGATGTGGCTAATTTAGAGCTAGATTGGGTGTTCGCCTTTCCGGGCGAGACTAATGTCGAGAGTCAACCGACAGTGGTCGACAATCGGATTTATATGGGTAGTAAAAGCGGCTTGTTATATATGTTGGATGCCCGAAGCGGTTGCACATATTGGACGTTCCAAGCCGGCAGCAGTATTAAGAACTCAGTACTGATTAAGCAGGTTGGAGACGATGACAGGCTGATGGCATTCTTCGGAGACATTTCTGGTTGGATTTACTCACTAGATGCGATAACTGGTGAATTAATTTGGAAAATTAGAGGGGACTCTCACCCTGCTGCCCGAATAGTAGGTGGAATACAGCATCATGATGGTTCCTTGTATGTGGGCATGACGTCGCTAGAGGAAGGGCTTGCTATAGACCCCAATTATTCTTGTTGCTCCTTTCGTGGAACAATTTTAAAAGTTGACGCTGCCACTGGGCGAACTATTTGGCAAACATACACAATTGATGAGACGCCAATAGCGCGTGGTAAAAACAAGCGCGGCAATACTGTTATGGGTCCCTCTGGGGCAACGGTTTGGTCGGCAGTCACTTTAGATAAGAAGTTAAACCGACTGTATGCGGCTACAAGTGATAACTATTCTCAACCCGCTACGGGTACTTCCGACTCTATCGTCGCTTTATCAATGAGTACCGGTAAGATCGAATGGGTTTATCAGGGACTTGTGGGCGATGCTTGGAACGCAGCTTGTCAGAATGGTACAGGTGAAAATTGTCCCGATGACGCAGGTCCTGATGAGGATATGGGCTCGTCTCCAATGCTCATGACTTTGCCGTCGGGGAAAAGGATTTTGGCGGCTGGTCAGAAGACCGGCGTCTTGCATGTTATGGATCCTGACAACAATGGAAAACTGTTGTGGCAAAAGAAGTTGGCGGAGGGGGGTATCTTAGGCGGTATCGAGTGGGGTCCCGCGAATGATGGAGAGCAGATTTATGTGGCTGCGGCAGACGCTACTTGGCGAGAGCAAAGATTTCTTTCCGCCGATACTGAACTGAACCCCGAGACAGGAGGTGGTATGTTCGCGCTTGATCCCGCAAGCGGTAAAATCAATTGGGAGGCTCCTCCCGGCAGCTGTGAGGGTCGCATCGAATCTCCGAATAAGTGCAGTCCTGCCCAAAATGCTGGAGTAACCGCAATTCCGGGTGTCGTTTTTTCGGGAGCTTTAAGTGGAATTCTAAAGGCTTACGACACCGAAAACGGCCAGGTCGTCTGGGAGTACGATACTGTCAGAGATTTCAGTTCGGTCAATGGTGCGAAAGCTCGAGGAGGGGCACTAGATGGCCCAGGCACTGTCGTGGTGGATGGTACAGTTTTTGTGACATCCGGGTACGCTAAATTTGGTGCGCATGGAGGCAATGTGTTGCTGGCGTTTAAGCCAAAAAATCAATTGACGATGAACGACTAAATTAGTTTTAGAACAGCTCTGCTAGGCCCAATGGTCTTTGTTCTGCGTCGCCCTCGAAAGGAGCTTCATCTTCAAATGGCATACTCGATTGGCCACAAACGAACTGACTAGTAATGCACGCTATGTGAACACCGTGGAGGCGAGCTGTTTCTCGATCACTTTGGGGTGGGGCTATTTCAGATGACTCATCAATGTTAGCCTGCGCCATCACGCCGACATAGCCGCCAATACGATTTAGGTCCTTTTCGCTACCTTCAGAGGAGTAGTGGCCACCCAATATAGGTTGTGGAACCCAAATCATTGCCATTTGACTTGCAAAAATAAACATTTGATTTAGACAATTAAGTTTGTCTCCAGAGCGTCCTGCCGAGACGGTGAAACCAGAAGCGATTTTATTTTTCCACATCCTTTTTAACCAGACTTCTCCTGCTAGTTTTTCTACGAATAGTTTGAACTTGCCAGAGACGCTTCCAATATAGGTGGGAGAACCAAAAACTATCGCTTGTGAACCGTGCAGCAGCGGCCAATTTTCCTCAACTTTATCAACGTGTACTAGGTGACCAGAAGCATTCTTTATAGAATTAATACCAGATGCTATCGAGTTAGCCAGAACTTCAGTTTGGCCCTTAAAATTGCTGTCATATACGATACTTATGTTAATCACTTCTTTCCTGCCACGAATATTTTACAAGGGCCCAGTATCAGAGGTTTCTAGCATGGGGTCTACTGTTTCGGGCAATATAGCTGAGTAGACGCTGTGCGAGTTATATCGACAAGTCCGTTTAACGTATATATGTTGACTATTTGTCCTTAAGTAGCAATTATTAAGTTTATTGGCGTTTTTTTGTATAGAGGAATTATGGACAGGTGGACCGAGATACGTACCGCTTACCACGTCGCAAAATTTGGCACGGTAAGTGCTGCAGCTGCTAACTTGGGGATCCACCGAGCTACAGTGATTCGACATATTGATGCCTTAGAGGCTGAGCTTGGTGGTAAGGTTTTTCAGCGTCACGCGCGCGGATATACAGTCACCGAAGTTGGTGAAGACTTGATGCGAGTGGCGCAGCGAACGGAAGAGCATTTCGAAGGCTTAGCTGGGCGAACTAGGGGCAGGGCTGGGGAAATGACCGGGGAGCTAATAGTGACCTCACCCGAGGGAATTAGCTCCGTGTTGTTGCCGGTCATACGCTCTTTTCAGCATCTGAATCCTCAAATGAGAGTTAATTATCGTACCAGCCCTGAACTTTTCAGGTTGGAATATGGCGAGGCCCATGTAGCAGTGAGAGCTGGACGTAAGCCCACTGATCTGGATAACGTCGTGTTACCTTTTTTAGCCATTCGAAGAGCATTGTATGCGCACAAGAATTACTTGCAGTCATTCGACATGAAGATACCTAAAAATAAAGACGAATATGCGAAACATACTCTCGTGACGACTGACGGGAATACTTTCGTGCACGATCTTTTCAAGAGTTGGATTTCTGACAATATCCCGAACGAGACGAGACGTTTTGTCAGCACCAGTTATCTGATTGGCGAGGAGGCTGTGTACAATGGAATTGGAATAGGATTTTGTCCTACTTTTGTGGCCGCAGAGAAACCTGACCTAATAATGATCGCTCCACCGCGTGAAGAATGGGATGTGAACCTTTGGATCTTGTCTCACGGGGATGTATTTCGAACTGCAAAAGTTCAAAGCTTTTTAAAGCTTCTCAGGGATGATGACTATCTTTCGAGCTTTTCGTTCGCCTAGTAATGTAAAGAGAGCTTACGATGAGCTTAATCGAACTGGCAATTCCGTTTTTCTTAATCGCAATCGTTGTGGAGATTTGCTACGGATTACTAGTGAAATGTCAGACTTACAACTTTAGTGACAGCATAAGTAGTCTGCAACTAGGTATGATCAGCAGACTTGTTGGGTTGCTGCGCCTAAGCTTTGCTGGCTCTGTGATTGCTCAATTAGTGTCTGTTTTTGATATTACATCATATTATGGAGAGAGTTGGTTAATCTGGCTTGTCTACTTTGTTTTGTATGATTTTTTATATTACTGGAAGCACCGATGCGGCCACTATTGGCGTATTATGTGGGCGTCTCACGTGGCCCATCACCAAAGCGAGGAATTTAATTTAAGTACCGCGCTTAGACAGACCGGTACTGACTACTTAGGTTTTGTATTTTTTATACCTCTTTTCTTTTTAGGTATTTCGAGTAGTGCGTTTATCTTGATTGCTAGTGTGAATTTGATTTATCAGTTTTGGGTACACACTGAGCATATAAAACGATTGGGTTATTTAGATAGGGTGTTGGTAACACCCTCCAATCATCGTGTTCACCATGCCACCAATACTGAGTATCTTGATAAGAATTTTGGCGGAGTATTCATAGTTTGGGATAGGCTTTTTGGTACATTCTGCGAGGAGAAGACAGATCGTGTGTGTGCCTATGGTATTAAAAATCCACTCCGTAATTGGGACCCCCTCTGGGCTAATGTCCATGTTTGGGTAGATACTATTTCGGTGTGCTTCAAAACCAGTGGATTTTGGCAGAAAGTATCAGTTTGGTTTCGCGCTCCAAGTTGGACACCCGACGATATTAGTGACTCGTCCACCCTGGAGGAAACGGGGGGCAAATACAGACCAAAGGTTAGCTTTAGGGCTCAACTGTTTGTCGGCATACAGTTTTCCGTGACTTCCCTAGCGGGTATTTGGCTACTGATGAATCAGACGCTTTTGTCTACAGAGGCGTCTTTTCTATCATTTCTTGTCGTTCTCGTCTCTTACAGTTTACAAAGTATGACGCTGCAAAAGGATAAGTTTGTGTGCCTTTGGGAGTGTGTTCGATTACTGTTTATTTGGCTTATTTTTCTATATTTAATGCATTCAGATTTGGCTTTTGCGCAATTAGTGGAAACCATCCTCGGCTATTACCTCCTCGGTTCGTTTTGTTTAGTATTGGTTTTGGCTTGTATTGAATTATTCGATAGCTCAAAGTATCAACAAGCGTAGACTTTTATTGATATGACTTTGAGCATAGAAAGAAATTGACAAAATCCATTTTATGGAGGCAGACTAGTCTTCAGTGATTTCTCTGCAGGTGTGTGGAGGAATAGGGAGCACTGCGTTTTTTGTTGTTAAGCCTTGTGCTGGCCCATTGCTCTCGACCAAATTTTTTAACTTGTTTGAATTTGTGAAGGGTGACAATTATGGGGCGTAAAACAGGTGTGCAGGAAAACAGAAGTCATGTGCAATCCGATGACTTTATTACTCGAACTCATGTTCTTCCTCTGTTGGTCGACAAAAATAAGCGCAAAGAACTTATCGAAGAGCATCGTAAAAATCCAATAGGTTTTCCTGGCAAGGGAGGGCAAGCCGCAGTCCGCCATAGCGCAGATCTGGCGCGCGTGATAGATAAATTCCGGCGCCAAGGGATGGATGGCAAATACGTTCGGGTATGCGTGACGCCGCATACCGGTTATAAGATCGGGATCACTTCGGGAATAAGAGGCGTGCCAGTTAAAATATTAAGCAAGATCTATCCTTCAGAGGACGCGTGTGAGCATGCTATTTTCAAGAAGCGCGTAACTGACTTACTTAAGAAATATAAGTGCTTATAAAAAGTTCCATATATGCGAACCAATTCAAACAATTTAATCTAAAGCGTTTTCAAAGAGGGGAGCTTTAATGTTAAGAATTACAGGTTATAGCGA
>Ga0315315_10006419_pt1 | contig 10873 bp, 3 predicted proteins | sample M140m3416metaG_FD_203699 | JGI IMG/M metagenome (GOLD analysis project Ga0315315, IMG submission 203699) | Ammonia-oxidizing marine archaeal communities from Monterey Bay, California, United States - M1 40m 3416 | ecosystem: Environmental > Aquatic > Marine > Intertidal zone | place: USA... | reverse complement strand
TGCCTGTTTGATAGGGTTGGATGGATATATATTTTGAAAACATACCAACCAACTCTCTTTTGTTCCATAATCATAATCGGGAAATACCTTTTGAATTTCTTCCAAAGATGGGTCATATTTATTTTTGAAATAGTTTGACATTTTTATTATCATAAGTTTTTATTTTTAAGTTTTTTTCAATTTTTTTAATAGTTTAATATTTTTAGTTATTAAAAAATATTTTTTTATATTTTATATATGGTTAATATTGAATATGGTGAGGCACTCCGCGTAGATGAATCTGGTAAAAACGTTTTTAAGGAGTTAGCATTGGATAAAATTACAAAAAATGAGACAAATCAAATGACCGACGAACAAAGAAAAAAATTTTACAAAGCAGGGATAGAAAAATATGGAACAAAAGAATGGGAAAGAAGGATAATAGATATAGATTATATTGAATTAAATAAAGAAGACGAATTGGATGTGGAAAATTATACCATAAATGATTTATTTGATCTTTTAGATTTAGAAGAAGAAGGACCATTAGATGGAAATTTTGAAGATTATATTAAGAATGCTGTTGATGAAATGAAAGAAACATTAGAAAAAAATAGCAATAGTGATAATATGGAGAATATCAAAAAATATATAAAATTTTTTGAAGATGCTGGTGAAAAATTAATAGAATTCAAAATAAATGGAACAACAGAAACCTCTGATAATTTAATACAAACACCAGATATTAGCAAAATAAAAAGAAATTTAATATCTTGTTCACAAACAGTGACGGTAAATAGTAATTTTGATATTCCACAAAAAGTTATTTCAACAATATGTCCGGATGGATCATTTCAATATAATGTAGATAGATATCAAAAGACCAATTTTGAAGTATTTTTAGAATTTAAACTTTCAGATACTAGTAAACTTATTTTGGGTAATGTTATAATACCTCTATCTGGATATTTTTCAATTGATTCGGCATATAATACAAATTCATTTACTATTAAAGATATTAGTAATAATAAAACAACTTGTATTGAACTCCCACCTCAACAACCAAAACCAGGTGATTCTTCTATAAAGGCTTTTGTTGGTTTTATAGCTAGTTTTCAGGAATCTTTAACTTCAGTTAATATAACTGATGTATCTTTAAACGTTGGCACTGGTAGCAATACTGGCTTCTTTGAAATATCTACCACCAGTGTTAGTGGATATGAAATTGATTGGTTAGCTGGTGATTGTGATACTTTACAGTGTATAGGTCAAAAATCTAATCCCACTACTAGGGATAGACCTACTAGTACATTGGGTTTTTTAATGGGATTTAATACGGACCAAAATGGGGGGAAAATTATTATTACAAATGCCAAAAAAGCAAGAGCAGAAAGAGGTTATAGTTCAATGATTGGTAGTAAAATGTTTTATTTACAATTAACAGATTATACTGGCAGTACTATAAATTATAATAAAGTTCATATTTCTAAACCCATACAAACATTTAAACAACCATATTATTTTAATTCTATAAAAACTAGAATAGGTATTGATAATTCTTTAAATTTTTGTGAAAAATATAAAGAAACAAATAAAAGGTCTAGTCGTAAAGGTACTGCTAATAATACTGATATAAATATTATGGATACATTATCACAAGCTCAAAAATATACAATGAAAGCAATTGAAGCTGCTAATAATAAAATAAATGGAAATACCAATGACCCACGTGGTGCTAGTGGTCCTGGTGGTCCTGGTGGCGGTACCGGTGGTCGTCCTGGTGGTGGTACAGGTGGTGGTAAAACTATTCAATTTCCTATACCTCGTGGAGAATTTGGTGGACCACCAGACTCACTGGTACACCCAATAAGATTTAGTGGTCGTAGAGATAATGTATGTCCTATTTTATTTACTGGAATAACAGACATTATTAAAATAGGTATAGCGTTACTTGATGAAAATGGATTTTTAGTTGATTTACATGGTGAGGGAATCATCGTTACATTTAATACAGACCAAAAAAAAACGGAAATTGGTAAATCATGAAATACAACAACAACATGTACTATTCTTTTGTTTTTTTTTCTTTGTTAACTTTTTATTATTTATATTTATACCTACCATATCTCTATCCATATTATTATAAATATCCACTATAAATTTATCTAGAAAATCATCAGTATTTATACCCATTTTGGCACTTGTCTCTATATATGACATTCCATTTTCTAAAGCAAAATTTTCGGCTTTTTCTCTAGAAACATTCGATGATTTATCTATTTTATTTCCTATAAGTATGGAAGGTGTTTTAATATTCCCATGTACTTCATTCATCCAATATTTAATATTTTTAAAAGAATTTTTATTTCCTTTATCAAATACATATATTATACCTGCAGAACGTTTATAATATTCTTTCAATATACCTGAAAAACATCTCTGTCCTGCCGTATCCCATATATGTGTCTTTACCACACTACCATCACTCATACTATTTATTTTAGTTATAAAATCTACACCTATTGTCGCATCATAACGTTCAGTAAATGTATTATAACACGATTTATTTAGTAATGATGTTTTACCTGTAAAAGAATCACCAACAATAATTATTTTAAAAATAAAATCAGGTATATCCATATATATATATAAATAAAATATAAATATAATATAATGAAAAAAACTAAAAAAATTAAAGATGGGTATGGAGATAAAAAATTTATATCCTCACAGGAATATGAAGCTATTAAATTCATAGATAATGGTGGTAAACCTAATTCTAAAAAAAAGACCTACAAAATTGTAGTAAAGGAATATAAAAGACATTTTAATTTACTTATAATTTGGTTTATTAAAAAATATCCTTCATTAAGGTCCAATATATCAAAAAAAATACAAGTTAAAAATTCAATTGATATAATTTCTTCTAAATTAAAAAAAATCGGTTGGAAAAAAATTGAAAAAATATATGAAATATGTTTAGAATATTCTAAACAAAGAAAAACTAGAAAATTAGTAAAGTAATCACTATATTTATAATTTTTAAAATATAGTTATTTAATCTAAGTTATTTAATCTAAGTTAATCTAAGTTATTTATTCTAGCCCAGCTATTTTAGCCGATTTAAATCTGTTCATTTCACTTTTTGCCTCACGACTTTCGTTTCTCTTGGCAAACGTACCAGCTTCACCAATAGTACCTGTACCAGCCGCTCTCTTCCTTGTGGAGAAAAATTCAATTGTCTTCCAATAATTAGCTTGATTGTCGGCTGACATATATGCTCTCATTGGATTCGCACCATCACTGTTTCGCCAATTATCCCCCTGCTGTTTGTTGATCCAATTATCTGGCACAGTGGCCAGCGTCAACGTTTTCTTGTGAACGGCAAAAGTTGGAGCAATACTGACATTTTTATTTTTCAGTGTTGGTGTCTCTTTAGTGTCAAGTTTTACCGGTAAACCGGCGGTCGATGATCCATATGTTGAACCATTCCATCTATATCTTGAATTATCTACATAACCATCGCCAAAAGAAAACGAAGTTTTTCCATATATATCTTCCCAAACCATTGAAGTATCATTCTGAAGATGGGATTTTAGATCATTATTCACAACGCTACCGGAAACATCTATAAAATTATTGGCCCCCTTATCTGTACGGGTTGTGGATTGACCATTTGGTGCAAATTTGTAAGAAATATATTCCATCGTAAATGGAAGAGAGTCGTAGTAGGAAGTATATGTTGTATCATTGGCTACGTTCCTATCTTTGGCACCACCCGTCCAAATCATTGTATTTTGTCTACCCAAAGTACTATCGATCATTAAAGTTGGTGAGAAAACATATTTACTTGGATGGACTACTCTGGAACCATCAAGCGCTTCGTATGAAGTATTGGAACCAGCAAAGTTACCCATCCTTTTCAAATATGCACCACTGATGTCCAACCCAGGGCGGCGCCCGATAGTTTTGAAGTGAGGAAAGAATAGATATGAATTACTTTTACTCTTATCATATTTACCGTAATTATCGTCACCTGCGACCAGATTGAGTTTAATATGTCTTTCACCCGTTGTGTTGTAGGCTAAACGGAATTGCTTTCTATGATTACCACCAACAAAATCACCAGAATCTTTTAATCTACTTTCATTTGGATATCCAACACAACCGGCACCAGTTGTAGGGTCATCCAAAGTTGTATAACCACCATAGTGTAAATGTTGAATTGGATTATTGAGTAACGCGACGTTATTTGATGCGTCTAAGTAGTTGTGGGTTGTCGTTGTCAATGTACCGTTTGGATTGTATAAGTGTGGGTTACCAGATAAATCCCAAGGACATTGGTTAGAGATATCTAATAAATATTTACCATGAAATCCCTTTGTCTTCCCTTGGATATCTAAATCACCATGGTATTTATCTGCGTCACCCAAATCATCCATTGCGAGGGCATAATTATCAGGTGGATCACCAAGAACTTCACATAATCTAAAGAACCTTTGTCTACTCATCATATTACCCTCATAATCAACCCAACCTTTACCTATATCAGAAAGAACAAGAATTGGTTTTCCTATTTCACTTATATTTGCAGGTTGAAGTGGCATTTCAGCGAGGTTGGTTGAGACAAAATCACTATCGCTCAACGTCGTAATATGCGAAACCTTGACTCTCTTGGTCGGGTTCGGAGCAAGTCTATGTGTCCATTGGACTCCACTAGAATCAAATGTTGTATTGAGAAGAGCAAGTAAATCAAGAGAGTAAATACTAGCTTTCTGGAAGAGAAAGACGTCTTTGGATTTGTCGGTGGCATGGAGTTTGCCGTCCGGATGACGCCATATATTCGACGAAGCATCGTGTGCAACACCAGTTAATTGTGACTGACGGATATCATGAATAACAGCAGATAAATCAATAGCACCATCAGTACCATCCATAGTTTTAAAATGTGGGTGACCTGTGGCTACCGCTGCCGTTTGTGCGCTGGAAGCGGTTTCGTCTTTTGGGTTTATTGCTTGAACTGTCATTCCCGTGCCTAAATCTTGGGCGCTGCCAACAACTAACCCTTGGAAATTAGAATACGTGTTTGAAATCTCATCACCACTGATATCGGCAGTTTTTCGCCCAACATAGTAACTGAACTTTCCTTCAGGGTTGGTGGCGTGGCCATTAATAAAATCATTACCACTCATGTCCATTACGATCAATTCTTCTGTAGTGGTGGTTGCAACTGCAGTGTTGATGACATATAGCTGTGTAGACAGAGATGTGGCTCCAGGCGCTTTGATCCTGATTTCCGACGACGCGGAGATCAAACTTGCAGCTGATATTCCTGGTTCCAATGTGATTGCGCATGCTGTTAATGAAGAGCTAGTTACGCCTGTAGTTATTATACCGATCATGTGACGAAGGTTACTTGTCCACACTTCATCACCTTTGGCCCATATTCCGGTGGGGGTCGTGCCAACTTTGGTAACATCAAAAATGACTTTAGCAAGATAATCTTTTTCAACCCTAGCAATATTATCACCATCGCTGGTATTATTTTCATGTTGTCTAATAAGAGATCCTTTAAGAAGTGTTGGTAAGCGGTCAGCCCCATTTGTTGCGCTGACAGGTGTGTTCGTCAACTTAAAGTGGGCTCTTTTAACGGATTTTCTAGCCTGGGACATATAGTTAGTCCAATTGTGATTATCAGCAGAGATACGGATATAGTATGAGTAATTAATAGGTCTTATTTCAAAATGGTCTTCTCCACCCGCAACAGGGTTAAGCACAAGATTAAGAGGTTGGAAAAATGTACGAGGTTGTTCCACACCATCAATTTTAATATTAGCCCCTCCTGGTTTACTTGGTAATAATACAGGCATTTGGAAACTGGTATTGGGAGGTGGTTGGTATCTACTAGCAATTGCTGCTGTATATGGTTCAAGTAATCTTTCATTGAGTTGTGCGACTTGTGAACGTTGGAGAGCATCATGTAAATTATGAAGAATTTTCTGTTTTGTAATAGGTGGGAAGCTGCCACCGGTAGTTTTCTCGTTACCAATCCAATCTCTTATTTTAAATACAAGATAATCTCTGTTATATTCCGGGTCCATGAAGAAAGCGTGTGAATCTTCAAGAGCTGCTTCAAGAGGTATTTTACATCGAATTAATCCACCACCCTGTGTTGGTAATCCAATATCGAGCGAGAAACGCATATTAGGTGTTGCTCCACCACCAGCAGTAGCAATATCCTTTTGAGTTGGGTTCAGTATTTCTTTTCCACTTACTTTATCAATAATAATCATATTATCCTTTCTAATACAAACCATATTTTGTGATGGTACATCAGGATCCATGGGTCTTCCATCAAATCTTCTAGGTATCAATACAGAGCCTTGTGATTTTAAATTTTCTGTAAAATTAGCATTTATTTGTATCGGTTTAGCAACCATCATTTGGTCTACATCATTTTGTGCTTTTTGTGTGGTAGTTGTCGCTGTCGCCTCATCCCAGAACAGTTTATAATTTTCATATTCATATCGGAGTTCATTATTTGGATCAAATATATCTTTCAGTGGTAATCTTTTATCATCTTTAACTTCAAAAGCAGTTACTTGATCGGAAGACAATTGTGAGATTCTAATATCATTATATTCTTTATGATGACCGCCTTCATTATCTAATTTATATTTAATTGTAAATGAACGAGTAATAAACTTTTGATAATATGTGTCAATTGGTTCGGCTGAAAGAGTATGTGCTAAATATGCAGCACGAGAAGTCCAAGTGGGGTCATCTTGGTGGTGTCCGTTGGATTGTATTACATTTCCCTTAGCACCTCCGGGATTTATTTTATTATTCATACCAAGATATGCGTAATATGCTTCAAGTGAATTATTACAATTATTACCACCACCAGGACTTCCCCACAAGCCACTTGCATCATCATCACCATAAACTTCGTTCGCCTTTTGTCCACGTATATTTAGGCCGCTGTAGTTCTTTTGGATCTCGATACCGTTATGAACGATTTCAAAGTTGGAGTTTGCACCGGTTGCGAGTGCGACACTTCCTTTCCCATAGTTTGGATCGGTTTTATCAGTAATGGCGCTGCCATCGGCGTTTACTGTATAGTTTTTACTTCTCCATTCAAGAACCTTTAATTTCTCATAAGGACCAAGTTCTGGTGCGACAAGTAGATTAGCACAATCATAATATAAACCTTTTTTAGTAGAAGGTACATCAATATCACTGATATCGGTATTTATACCATGTCCTGTAATTGATGGGAAATTATCAAACGCGGTAGATTCTATTGTGTCAGGCATAATACCATCCGGGTCATCAACATCAGCATTGTTACCTGGGACATCACCCATTCCTTGTGTATTATTAATATTTAATCTATTCTTAGACTGATCAAATGTCGTTTTGGTTCCATTGTGAGCCCATCCTTTAATTTCGTTTGTAATGTCTTGCAAGACTTCGGCGAAATTTTTCTCGGCTCCAGCGATAGATTCGATTGGGTCTTTCAGAGAACCATCGTTTGTTACAATAATACTAAGAGTATCTGTACTCATAAGTGGAAGCATATAAATAGGATATGTTTTACAAAGATCCGTATGTTCAATGTATGAATTCCACCCAGCTATTCCAGAGGTTGTATCTGCGCTTGCTTTCATTAATCCTTCTTCATTTCCCCAGTAAGTTGAATCGGCAGTTGAAAGAGTACCATTGTTTCGAAGACCTTTATGTCTACCAAGTTGAGATCCAGATAGCTGCATTGGTGCATTACCTTCAGTAAGGTGAAGTGTTGGTCCATATTTTGCTATTAGGCCATTATTAACATTCGCACCACCACGAGAATGTCCTGCAGCAAAGGCATCATTATTGACATCATTACCCAAATCATCAATACCTTCTTTGGTTGTATCCGATGATCGACCTTTCAAAAATTCACCAGAAACATCAATAGCAGCAGCTGTTAATGTATTCTTGGATAAATCTAGAGCGGTCATTACACAGTGATCTAAATCTAAACCTCTAATACATAAAGCGAGTGGGTGTGCTGATTTAGGTTCTTGTTTCTGCGCTACACTTGGTACATCCCAGTTCTTGTCTCTTCCAAGAGGAGGTAAGCATTCCAAAGCAATGGGTTTAGAAACAACACTCTTAGTGGTGGAATCGGAGACCACATCAATTGGATCTGCATTTAATAATTTTTCATCGGTTGGCTTACCAATATCGATAGCACTTACTCTCCACTGTTTATAAGCTTTATTATATTTATGTGAACCCTTCTGTGTAAAATCACTATGTCTATCTGCTTCTTTTTCATTTAATATAAAACGCTGAGGATCATTGGATAATAATTGTTGTAAGACATATTGCATAGCAACGAAACCACCTTTATAAGGTTTTTTCAAATCTACCGCTTTCTTTTCTTGTAATTTAAGATACATAAATTGTTGTGGGTTCATGACTACTTGGAGAAAGGGTGAATTAGTATGAACGGTAGCACCACTAGTACCAGCTACACCTGCGGTGGTAGTGAAGTCTGATGCAAGATGCGACCATATACTTGTATGGACTGGGTGAGGAAGTTTCGCAACACCATTACTACTCGCATCAAATGCCATATATACACCACCATTGATTTGATCAGCGATATTTTGCTCGCTTATTAATATTTTATCATCTTCTGGTCTACCTACTAAACCTGATTTAATCATTCGAATTATTTGACATGCGAAAGTACCATTTGTATTTGGGACAGACTCAGCAAAAATAGGTACATTAGCGTCATAATCAAATCGGATACCTGGATATCTATAGTCTCTAAGTTGACCTCGTGCAGAATCATCTTGTTGTACATTTGATAATTTAAGTCTACCAAATTGATTATCTGCGATTATACTCATGAGAGGTTTACTTTTCATGTGATGTGATTTAGGGTAATTAGCTGTTACCACACCACCTGTTCCGGAACCCATCTTATCATTATATGGTATATTACCTGATTCTCTTGTGTTTCTATTAAATGATGGGAAATCTTGTTTACCAAATACTATAGTAGAAAGTCGTTCTGCTAACCAGGCAGATCTTACAAAACCACCAGTATTTTGGGTAGGGTGTAAATGTTGTCTATGTGCCCCCCAAACACCAGAAGCTCTAGCACCTCTTCCGTTCGCATTAGGACTGGTGCTCCATAGTGATGATCCTGATGCATCAAATCCTTTCGTTTTATTTGCAAGCATTCCAAATTGTTCGATAAACCAACTTCCATAAGTATTAGTGGTAGAAGTATCCTTGGTTCCAAGCACACTATCATTAGCCGCAACAGCAAGTTGTTGTGAACGACCAGATATATCAAGATGTCCACCTGTAAATCCCAAACGTTCCCCCATACCTTTCAAACACCAACCCATACCAGACCATGTTCTATCATCATACAAGTTTGTTACATATGGATCAACACCTCTTACTACACCTCCATCTGTATGTTTAAGAGTTTGAAGCACCATTTCTTCTACTTTACTTGTTTTTGTAAGTTTTTGTTTTAAAATAGGTTCATAATCATTACTAAGAAGAATTCCCGGATTGTTTCTAAATAATGGTACACGCGCTACCTCCGTTGGTGATAATACAATTCTATTACCAGCTTCATCAATTCTATACCATATATTATTCATCAATGACATAACATCCATCTTATTCAAAGTTTCCAATAAGTAATCTGTCTTAATTGTAACCTTTCTAGCTTTAACAGTCTCAATCTTTTCAGCCTTTGTTTTAATCATAATAGGAAGAAATAAGGTCTGTGCGTTACCCACAGGATTAATTGTATCTAAAGTAAGAAGGTTATTATCAGAAAATTCAACCTCTTTAATTTCAAATGCGGTACACTCTTTAAGAAGATTAATATCTAAGCGAACAGTATTTAATTTTAATTGAAAGTTCTGGATATCAAATTTATTCTTAAATGTATTTACATGAGAACCAATAATAATGTCCGGTTGAATAGTTATTGAAGATAATGCATTTGTCAATGGATTATTTATGCTTTCCCGCTGTGCTAATTCAAAAAGAATTTCAAGTAATGGGGTCCATACTTGAATTACTCCTGTGTTTTTTATATAACCACTATCGCCACCAAGTGTTCTGGGTTTATTGTCCTTGACTTTTACAAGTTTTCCACCAGCACCAAAAACATTTTCAAGGATGGATTGTGCACCAACAGTGGTTCTTTCTTTGACGAGATCGACAAATTTGGATCCAGCTTTTAAAAGTCTCTCGTGAAATTCTTCTACTCTTTTGAAAGGAGTTGCCTTTACGAAACCGAAACCTATTACTGGATCTAAAAGATCTCTTATAAATTCATCTCCAAAATAATCCAAAGCAAATGAATAATTTATTTTTTCTTCATATACCATCTTGCTTTGCCCGTCAATAGTATTTCCTTCTTCTTTCCATGAAGGGAAGACAAGATTTTGGTTATTATCATCTAAATAAACATATAATGGGAATTTAGCTAGGTTTTTTATGAGTTGTGTATTTCCATTACTGTCTCGGTATGATTTGTCAATTAATTGATTTCTAAAAGTAGCACAGAATTCAAGTTGTGGAAAAGCATTATATACCTTACCTTTTTCTTTCCACGCCGCCGGTGGTCTTCTATTGAGTACTTTAGTAATAAATCTACCCCTGGTATCAGGCATTGAAGAAATTAAAGTTGATACTAAACACTTCCTATAAGAACGCATCTTTTCTCGTAAGTGTTTATTCTTATCTTTTAACTCAGTCGGCATTCTTGTCCATTCACCTGCTTGGATATCTCTGATCTTCCAAAACGCATTTGTCAAATTATCTGCACCATCTAATAATGGTCGTGTTAATAATGAGGTGA
>Ga0315315_10006417_pt1 | contig 10875 bp, 5 predicted proteins | sample M140m3416metaG_FD_203699 | JGI IMG/M metagenome (GOLD analysis project Ga0315315, IMG submission 203699) | Ammonia-oxidizing marine archaeal communities from Monterey Bay, California, United States - M1 40m 3416 | ecosystem: Environmental > Aquatic > Marine > Intertidal zone | place: USA... | reverse complement strand
AAAAATATAATAGTCCATATCATCACCTGTATGAATATTTGTGGACGGTATATAATATGATTCAGTATCGTTATTAAACTCAGGATAAAACTCATATGCAGTAGAAACTGAATTATTAGGCTCATAAACATCTGGTGCTAAAGGTTGAGCTTGAACGTTAACATAAACTGGGTTTTGAAAACTAGTACTTCCTGCATAATACCAATTTTCAGTTCCGCTGTATTGGTAGGCGAGAATAAGTAAATATGTCCCTGGAGCTGCGCTTACATTACCGTTAAAATCTATTCCCTCATATGAATAATTTGGTGGTAAACCATTATTTTCATTTAAAATTTGAATATCTTGAACGGCCGTACCGTCAAGAGTAGAAAGGAGTAAGCGGTAACTTCCAAAGAAAGTATCTTGCCCAGTATTAATAATATCAACATTTATAGTTACATCATCGCCTTGGTAAACATTATCTTCTGAGTTACCAACAAGTGAGAAATTTGAATTTAATTCAATATCAGCTGAATAGTTAATATCAAAAGTTATGAAATTATTATAATCACCATTTGAAACTGAAGTCCAATCAACATCTGTATTTCTGTAGTAAACTTGAGCGTAATATGAACCGGGGACTAATATAATTCCAGATTGATTATTCAAATCATAAGATAGAAAAGTTAAACTTGGTAGTGTTGAAGCTTGTATTTGATTAAAAGTTATAAAGTTACCATTAACATCAAATATAGCTGCACCTATTTCACCATCAAATTGCAAAGAGCCATAATTAGCTACATCGAAAGCTAAATTAAAGTCATTGGTAAATCCAACAGGGTTTTCAGAAACACTAATTTCAGAGTACAGTCTTAGGTCAAATTCGTCATCAGGCTGATCAATATTCATTGGCTGGATTCCAATCAAAACCTGCTGTGTATCATTATAACCTCCTGTTCCACCACCAATTCCTGTACCACTAGGGTTAAGTGAATTTAATGAAAAATATCCATCGTAAGCACCGCCCCAGCCCCAATTCATATGAAAAAAATCATCGCCATCATATCCATCACATACCCATGTGTGTCCACCTCCACCTCCAAAACCTGCATATTGGATAGGGCGACTATTGTTTAATTCATCTTTTATTAGATTAATCCATTCTGAATCGGAATAGTTTTCAACAAGATTACCATTTTGATCTGTATAAGACCGAATGATACCTTCTAATGTGTCAGGATTATAGCCAAAATACGTTTTATAGGCGTTTTCACATGTTTGTTCTATTGTAGGGCTATAATTTTCTAGAACATAAGAGCCACTGACTGTTGGACCGTAACCCATTTCTACAGCAACACCACAATGATACATAAGCTCAGCTACAGCTTGGTTCGGATTGTTAACATATGTTGGCATAGAACTCCAATTATAATACGTACCACCAAAATTTGCAGATAAAGTTCCATATGTTTCGTGGTCATAGGATTTGAATCCTGTTCCTTGTTCAGGATAGTTCCAATATTTCATTATTTGAGCCATAGCTGTTGCTGGACATCCTGTCACTGCGCGGTATCCATTTTGTTCAATTCCATTTTCTTCATCAATTGGACATTGGTCATTAACAAATGGAGCTTGATTCCATTTAACAGAAACAAGAGGTTCTACTATCGAAAATTGAGTGCTTAATTGATTTAACCGAAAGGTGTTTTTATCTAATAATTCATTCCATGAGTTTTCAATATCTTCTGTAGCTTTAATATTATTTTGAATCACATTTGAAATCTGATTTTTGTAGTTATCCAAAAACTTTACCAATGCCGGGTTCTCTATTTCAGGAACAAAAATGCCTTCATTGGAATATCCCAAGATTGGATACACATCGTCATCACCCGAAACAATAACATAACCTGAGTCATTGAAATTAAAAACGTAAAAGTAATTAACATTGTTATTTTGATTGATATAAACCAACTGAGCTCTTGAGCTGTCCGTATTTAAACCTGTTTTTTTATTTATAAAACTAATAGCAGCATCCATTGCGGTCTCTAACGGAATTTGATCTGCATAGGAAAATAATGACAGAAAAAGGGATATTAATACAATGTAAATTCTTTTCATGATTTTTATTTTTATTTCAATACAAACATACAAATTTAATTGAAAGTAAATTAGCACATTAAGGCTCTGCTCAAGTAGCAAATAAACAACTTGGTCTTGGTGGGTGCAAAGCAAGTGAAGTTTCAAGTGAAATGGAGGATTGCTTAAAATATTGGTGTGATTATTTTCAATCTGAGCTCCACGATGAAGCGACCTGGCGCAACCAGGGATTAAAATAAGAAAATCTGCCAAGCTTGCTTTAGCAGATTTTTAGTTTAAGAACTCTGGACTGCAAGGACAGCGCCAGGGCATTTCCTTAGCGGAAGGTTAGAGAAAAACATACGGTTATTCTCGGCGTCTCCACGGCAATCTTCCCAAAAATAAAATTTATTTTAGGGAATGTTTTTTATATTAGATAATCCAATTATCCATCTTTTGAAAAAGTTTCTACTGTTCATATTACTATCAATCATTTCGTGCTCAAAAGACGAGACTCAAATTAGCCAGCCTATAGTCAACAACATGTATTTCCCAAGCATAGATTCCGACCAATGGGAAACTATAAATCCTGAGGAACTAAACTGGGATTCCGTTAGTATCGATAATCTTTATAATTTTCTTCAACTTAACAACACCCGTGCTTTTATAGTTTTAAAAGATGGTAAAATCGTTTTAGAGAATTATTGGGGCAATAACATTCAAAATACAGGTCTTTTTGATAAAAACTCAAATTGGTATTGGGCTTCTGCTGGAAAGACACTCACTGCCTTTTTAGTAGGCATCGCTCAAGACAATGGACTTTTGTCTGTGGAGGACAAAAGTGCTACATATCTTGGCAATGGTTGGACCAATTTAACAGCAAACCAAGAGAGTTTGATTAAAATTAAGCACCAATTGACCATGACTACTGGTTTAGACTATGAAGTGGATGACCTTAATTGCACAACACCTAATTGCCTGACCTATAAAAACACCCCTGGGACAAGCTGGTTTTATCACAACGCCACATACTCACTCCTAAAAGATATCATCGAAAACTCATCTGGAATTACATACAATGATTTTACCAACCAAAAAGTAAAAATGAAAATTGGAATGGGTGGTAGTTGGATTCAATCAAACTATAATAATATTTACTGGAGCACCGCACGGGATATGGCTAGGTTTGGGTTGTTGATATTAAATGAAGGTGTTTGGGGTGAGCAAGTGATTTTGAGTGATGCAAATTATTTTTCAAATATGATAAATACATCTCAACAAATTAATGAATCCTATGGATATCTTTGATGGCTCAATGGTAAAGATAGTTTGATTCCTCCAGGCATAACGATTCCAATACAGACTTCTTTGGCCTCCAACGCGCCTGATGATTTAATTGCAGGGATGGGTAAAAACGGTCAATACCTCGATGTTATTCCTAGTCAAAATCTAGTAATAATTCGCATGGGTGAAGCTCCTAATGCCGATAATTTAGTCCCCATTAATTTCCACAACGAAATGTGGAGTTATTTAAACGATATTTTATTCTAATAATCCTAAATCCGCCCCAAAATAGTTCGATTTTACTCCTGTTGGCTCCACTTTTTATTCCTAAGAATAATTTTTTATCCTTGGGAATATTTTTTTTAGTTTTACTTAAAGATTTGATTTAATTTTACAAATAAGAAGAAACCTTTATATATAAAAAATAAACATAGACATTTATGAAACGTGTATTAACCATTTTACTTTTAGTATATCTGAGTTATCCAATCTACGGTCAAACTATTGAAAAAGAAAGACCAGAAGACTTAATGTACTTATCTGCACCAGATTCAACTGGCTACAGAAGACCCCTAAAAACACCAATAATACACGATACAGAAAGAAAAATTGTAAACAATTTATCTGAACTGCCTTATCCAATAATATTTATTCATGGCCTGAATTCTGAGGCGGATGCATGGAATGATTTTACAAACGCCTTAGATGAAGAATATGGTATGTTATTTGGTGGTCGAAAAGATTATTGTTTAAATTATGATGGTGACAACTCTATTGCAAATACTAATTTATATCCTGAAAATGGTGCAGATATTGTAAGATGGGTTGGTCCTACAATAAATTTTTCTGGAGATTATTTTTACTTAAACTTTGATGTAGGAATTGACGGTTCTTTTGATCCATGGTATTTAGATTCATCAAATGTTTTAAGTAATCAAGCAGCAGTAGTTAAACAAAGTGTAGCTCTAAAGAATATGATTCAATATATTTTAAACGGAACAGGAAAATCAAAAGTCATTTTGTTCGGACATAGCATGGGCGGATTAGCTGCAAGAGAATATTTACAAAATCCATTAATTTGGCAAAATGATGGACAGCATCATGTGGCCAAACTAATCACAACAGGTACTCCTCATGGAGGTAGTAATGCGTCAGGAAGTACATTATCTTTGGCGTTTGGGATCGATGAAAGTAGTGATGCGGTTAGAGATTTGCGTACAACATATTCTGAAAGTGGTAATTTAGGTGTTTATCTTAACGGCGGTTTTGAAGATTTGGATTGGATGGATGATTCATTATTTTCTTTTAATGCATTTTATAACACAGACGTAAATTGTAATACAATAAACGATGAATTTATAACAGGTCTGAATTCTAAAGAAAACCCAAATGATTTAGATTTTGCATGTATAATTGGAAGTTATTTAGGGGGTTCTTCTGACGGAGTTGTGAACCAAGTATCTGCTAACTTATTTAATTACATTGACTTCAACTCTAACACAGTTAATAATATATTCAACACGAATTCTTCTCATATATCATTGCAAGGCAAATTTCTTGAGAACATGCAAGGTTTGGATGAACCTAATGAATATGAACTAAGTTACGAGATTGAATTAAATAAAAACTACAGCGGATTTGTAACTCCACAACCTATTAATGGATACGATTATGATTATGACGACTTCAAATTTACAATAGAGGAAAATGGAGTTTATGAGCTTAAAATTACTAGTACAATTTTGAGTGAACTAAATTATTATCTCTTAGATAGTGAACTTAATATTTTGTTCAGCGGTACTATCGACCAAGAACCTATTAATGAAGATAGCATTCAAATTTCATTAAATAGTGGTCAATATTTTTTAGAATTTAAAGCTAGTCCAAATGAGATGAGCCCTCCTAAGTCATATAATTTTTCCATCGAAACCAATTTATCTATCCCTAACAATGTTACAGAAACTCAAATTTCAGTATATCCAAATCCAACAAATTCTATTATTAATATAGATTCAAAAATAAAATTTGACCAAGCTCAGATTTACAGTGTGTTAGGTCAGGAAATTTTCTCAAAAAAACTGGATTTAAATCAAATAATAGATTTGAGTGAATTGAGTGCAGGCTTTTACAATTTGATATTAAAAAATAGTGACCAAATTCAAAGTGTAAAGATTTTAAAAGAATAATAACTGAATCAGAGAATACGAACTTTAAAATTTAGTTTTAATTATTTCAAAAAAGTAATTCTTAAACATTAAATACTTTTAAATCATAACCAAAATAGTTCGACTTCGCTCCCTTTGGCTCCAGCATCTTAAAAGAATTAATTTTATCTCGAAAGGATGATTTTATGAGTATAAAGATCATTGATTTTCAAAAAATAAATACCCTCTTCATAGGAACTTACATCTAGAGTTTTTTCTCTTGAGTTATTAACCTTAAAACTTTTAACCTTTTGTAGTAAAACATTGTACAATTCCAAATGCTTGATCCTGTTATTTTTTAAGGAAACAACAACTTTTTCATTTGCAGGGTTGGGATAGACAGCCACATCATTTTTATTGAAAATAAAGTTATCGTTGTTGAGGGTTCCTGATTCTCTGACTATAAAAAAACCCCTGTTTATATCGCTAATAATGATATTACCACTATCAAAGTAGGGGTAAACACTCCATGCACCATTAAAACTTGTATTGTTATTTTCTGGGCGCGTGTCAAAATAACCCAACTCAGTGATATTATCAATGTCAGAGATATCTAAAACTCTCAACCCGGCTGTGTAATTGGCTTGGTAAACCAAGTTGCCCTTGACATAGAGATTATGATCTATTGCCTGATTGTCTCCACTGTATTCTGAATGAAATAATGGGTTGTCTAAATCTAATAGGTCGAATACAATTGTTCTTGTATTCATTCCAAAATTAATTTCATCATCTTCATCATTCACAAAAAAATACCTCATATCTGATGAAAACCAGCCTTGATGTGTATAAGCAGCATTGCTATAGCTAGCCTCAGAAATTTTTACGGGATCTGTCGGTATGCTAACATCAATAATAACAATTTTATCTTCATTGCTTGAAATCATAATTTCTTTACCAATATATGAGGAATCAGGACCCGCATAGGTCACTACTTGTGCATCATGTGTGTAGCCCTCGTCATTGTATTCTCCTATAGCTTCTGGGTTGACTGGGTCACTAATGTCAATAAATATGGGACCACCACCATTGGCACTTTGACAACCAACTAAGTAAGCCATTGCATTGGTCTCATTAATAACAATATTATGGCAACTTCTAATAGTAGAACCATCCCATCCGTTTGTTAGTACCGTTTCTGCTGTAAAGCTTTCTGGCGGACTCGCAACATTTCTTAAACGCGTCAAATCAAATACTTGCATGCCGTGAGCACCAACATTATCAGCCACAATAAACGCGTGATTTTCATAAACTTTAACATCTCGCCAATAATTTGAACCAGCGTTTGAATTTAAAAACCCTAGGTAGATAGGATTTATTGGGTCTGTTATATTTAGAAAGCAAGTTTTATCTTCAAAAGTAACAATCGCATATTCATTGTTATCTAAAGGGTCTGTCCAACCCCATATATCACTGCCATCTTTATTGCTCAAAGTGGCTTTATCAAAATGATTCATTAAATCATAATTGTTACAAGGAAACACAGCTGACGTGCCTCCCTCACACAAAGATTGAGAAAAAATCAAACAAGGTGTAAATTGCAAAAAGATAAAAAAAAGGAATTTTTTGATGTTAAGAATGGTTTGGGATTATATTTAACATCAAATATAGTTAATTATATATATTTTAATTCCAGATGTCTATTGTTTTTCATCGGTTAGTTACAAAAAACTAAATTTATTTTTTATGCTTACTAGGATAGATTAATTTTTTAATTATTATTTTTAGAGTTCAATATTTTAACCTTTTTGACGCCTATGAGATCCTGCTATTTACTGTTAATCATTGGTTTAATTTCCATTAAACTACAAAGTCAAAATAGAATTGAATTTTTCAAAACAGTTCCTATTGTTGACACTGATACGCCAAATTGGGCCAAATTAATGTATTCTGACAATCCGAATGTTGGTGAGGTCGAAGATTTATACAGCGCTTACTACAAGAATAATAAATTTGTAAAAACAATTCACACCCAAAATCATAAGCACTGGATAAAGATAGTTGAACCCATGTTAGATGATAATGGTTTTATTAAGCAACTGAATCAGTTAGAAGAAGAAAAGAAATTTGAGTCGCTTAAAAAAAAACGTGAACCACAAATTGGATTTAGAGTTCCAGGATCTGATGCTGGTTGGGTTGCCATGGGACCATTCGAGACTTTTGGAACCAACCCAGCTATACCTATTTCATGGCATAAAAATGTTTATGCTATTGACCAGTCATTATCAGATCCTAATGTTCTTATTTGCGGAACTGAAGCAGGTGGGATTTATAAATCTACAGATAAGGCCAATAATTGGACACTTATTTCATTGGGGGAAGTTTTCGCTGGAGGTAATGCAGCAGTTAAAATTCATCCTACCAATTCAAATAATTATTTAGTTTCTTCTAATAACAGAATTTACCAATCTATTGATGGTGGAGTAACATGGTTAGAACGCCATTTCACAAATGGAACTGGCCATGAATTTGCATATTCTCCGTCGAACAATAACATAATATTTCATGCCTCATCATCAGGTTTATTTAAAACTATTAATGGGGGTTCAAGTTGGACACAAATTTACTCCAATAGTTGTTGGGACATTGATTTTCATCCCAACAATCCCAATATTGTTTATTTACTAAAGTCTAACCCTACTGCAAAGCGCAGTGAACTTTTTAGAAGTGATGATAATGGTAATACATGGACTCTAAAAGACAATGGATGGTATGTGCCTTTTGATTTTATTTATTCAAATGACCAAGGTGGTAAAATTGCTGTGACAGCTGCATCTCCAGATCTAGTTTATGTATGTCTTATTGGAGAATCAAAAACTGATGACAATGGTTGGATAGGTGTCTACAAAAGCAATGACAAAGGTGATAATTGGAGCAATCCAAGTGGACAAAATGGAGGTCCCTATGGACAAATAAATGGGGATGATGTTTGGAATGTGGCAGCCTACAGTGATGGTTACCACCAAGGCTTCTACAACTTTGATATGGAAGCAAGCAATGTTGACGCCAATAAAATATGGATCGCTTCCATCCGATTAACAGAATCTAGCGATGGCGGACAAACGTTCAAATCCATTGGCGCGGCAAACTCAACGCGTTTGAATTATATCCATGCGGATGTTCAAGACATTGAGGTGAATGGAGATGATATTTGGATTGCTACAGATGGTGGAATTGACTATTCAGATGATGAATTAATGACACACCAAGCGTTAAATCGTGGAATTCAAGCTGCTGACTTTTGGGGTTTTAACACAGGATGGAATGAAGATACTTTTACAGGTGGTAAATATCACGATGGAACAAGCGGATGGTTCGAAAATTATGGCTTAGTAAAAACTTACAATATTGGAGGGGTTGAAGAAGCTTCAGGCTATGTGCATCCTGTAGAGAGTAGGAAATTAATGTTTCGAACGCACTACGCTAGCGATAACACTTCTGTAAAAACAATCCCTGAAATTTTTGGGAATGAGGTAATCAATCACCCCTCTCTTCCCATTCGGCCAAACGAATCTTATTTACCCGCTGAACGAAGCGGTGTCTATTTTGATCCAAGATATGCAGATCATATATATGTTGGTCTTGGAAATTCGGTTTATAAATCCACAAATGGAGGCACTAACTTTGATGTAATTTACTCTTTTCCAAGTGGTTTGGTTTTTGAAATGGAAATATCAAGAAGCAATCCAAATGTTATCTACGCAGTATTAAATCCATCAGGTGGGTACTGGGATCCATGTGAAATTTGGAAATCTACAGATGCAGGAATCTCATGGAATAAAACAATTACTGACCCTGGTGGAAATCGCAGGCGTTTTAGAATTTCTATTCATCCTGAAGATGAAAATAAACTGTGGGTAGCTACCCCAAGAGGTCAAGAGGGCTCAAAAGTTTACTACACTGAAAATGGAGGTGTTACATGGCAAAATAAAACAACTTCAACTCTTAACGGTCAAGATGTTGCTGATATTCTATACCAAGGAGGCACTAATAATGTGGTTTATTTAGCCACGCGTTATGGGGTGTTTTATTGGGATGAAAACTCAGCGGATTGGATAAATTATTCCGCAGACTTACCATTGGTAACAAAATCATTACAAATTAATCCTTTTTATCGCGATTCAGAATTACGCTTGGGCACCAACGGACGTGGTGTTTGGGGAAGAAAAATGCAAAAGACAGACTTTTTACCAATTGCACAACCAATCACCTATTCTGATCGTGTAGAATGTCTTATGGATCCAGTACAATTTGATTGTTATTCTATATTAAATCATCAAGGGGCTTCTTGGGAATGGACAATAACACCCCAACCGCAATCAATTTCTTCTAATACGGCTAGAAATCCAATTGTAGTTTTTGGAAATGAAGGCAATTATGATGTAAGTCTTAGAGTTACGGATGGATTTGGCAATTCAGATACAAAAACAATAACAGACATGATATCGGTTGTAGATGACTGCCCTGCTTGTGAATCTTTTGGAAACATGTCATGGGATACAGCCATTACTCTTGTTAATTTCAATGGCATATTTAACGGTACTGGAAAAACAAGCCCCTATTCTGACTTCACAGAAACTTTTTCATCTACAGTTCAAATTGGAAATGATTATAATCTGAGTGTAAATCTAGACACTGATGGGAATTATAGTGTTTACTCCACTGCTTGGATTGATTGGAATCAGGATGATGATTTTGATGATGAGGGCGAAACCTACAATTTAGGATTTGCAGTAAACACAACTAATGGCATTACGAGTTTATCTCCACTTTCAATTACTGTGCCCAACAATGCACAAGAAGGGGAAACAGTATTGAGAGTAGCAGCGAAATTTGGCGCTTATCCTGATCAATGTGAGACTGACTTTGATGGTGAAGTTGAAGATTATACCATTTTTGTTGCACCTTCTTTGGGAATCGTTCATAACAATTTCCAAATCACTCCTGTAATATATCCAAATCCAACAAGTGGAAATTTATTAATTGACATGCAAAAAAACTTTGAAAAAGTCAATATAACAATCACAGATTTAAATGGTAAGCAAATTCAATCCAGTTCATATTACAACACCCAGTTGTTAAAAATTGCTCTAAATGAAGCGGCAGGTTTGTATTTGGTCAATATTAAATCAGAAAATTCTAGAGCAGTTTTTAAATTATTGATTGAGTGATAAAACATAAAATAAATAATATGATTAATAATGAATTATTATTTATTTTATGTTTTTTTTTAATAATATTTATTTTTATTTGTTAAATTGTTAATTATTAATTAATTACTTTCAATAAAATGAAAACAAAACTTATTTATTTAATGTCAATTATATTCTCTTTA
>Ga0315315_10006414_pt1 | contig 10876 bp, 8 predicted proteins | sample M140m3416metaG_FD_203699 | JGI IMG/M metagenome (GOLD analysis project Ga0315315, IMG submission 203699) | Ammonia-oxidizing marine archaeal communities from Monterey Bay, California, United States - M1 40m 3416 | ecosystem: Environmental > Aquatic > Marine > Intertidal zone | place: USA... | reverse complement strand
TCCACCTGGGGTGACCCCAGGTGGACGACTTCCGGACATGAATAGAGGTCCGACCGCCCAGCTAGAGGTCCGACCACCTGCCTAATTTGGGTGTGTGTGTACACGTGGGCGTTTTGGGCAGTGTGCTTTTTGTAAACCGCGATGTATCGGCGCCGGAAGTAAACAAGGTTCACGGCAGTCTGTATATTCGTTAAACAGAGCGACTTAAACTGAATAGAAGATATTAACAATGCCAGTTTTGACTTCCGGCGCCGGTGATACTCGAAAAATGTACTACAAGAAGCACTTTCCGCACGAAGTCGCGTGTAAACTCCTCGGAAGAGCATGGAGAGGTGTTGACGCACTATACCTCCGCGAGGTGGCCGTCGAGACGAACGACGATGTCTACATTCGATGGCTGAGTGTGTCATCACCCGCCGAACTACGCAACACACTGGCAGCCAAGAACACATGCAAGGTGCATATTGGGGCAATCTTTGATGCACAACCAATTCATCGGAAACGGACGCCTAACATTAAGGCGACACAGCGCGAACTTGTTTTTGACATTGATGTCAACGATTATGGCAATATCGGAGCGGATGCAAATGACGTGGACACGTGCGACACTGCATGGCCGGTGGTGGCATTCGGCATGATGGTTGTCAAAGCCGTCATGCGTGACAAGTTTGGTTTTGCTAATATGCTGACCGTTTACAGCGGTCGCCGTGGCGCCCACCTGACGGTGTACGACGCGCGAGCGTGTGAGTTGTCTGACGAGTCAAGGGCCTCCATTGTCGCGTACATGCAGCCGTCCGACAAGCAGACAGAAAGTGGCCGTCCCGTGTATGGCAATATCATGTCGGATGCTTTCTTTGGCGAACTTTGGGACACGCATATCTTGCCGTTCTGGACAAATTACTGCATCAAATCAAAGGACAGTGGGGGTGGTGGCTTCCTCGACCAGCTGATTGACTGCGAGGACTTTATGCAGATACTTGATATCAACGACACGAAACAGAAACTTAGCGTCGCCACCATGCGAGGCGACAAACTGTGGGCCTTCATTTGGCAGTACGCGCTCAAGTCCAAGTTCAAGGACAAAACCATAGAAAGGGTCAAGCATACCGTTCTCTCGTACGTGTGGCCACGGCTCGACGCCAACGTGAGCACGAAGCGCAACCACCTTGCAAAGGCGTGGTTTAGCTTACATCCGAAGACTGGACGTTTGTGTGTGCCTATATTCGGCAATCCCGGCTTGTTCGACCCAGCAAAGTGCCCTCGCCTCGAAGAAGTCGTGGCAGGAAATCCCACTCATTGTCAGGCGTTCCAACACGCAGTCTCTGGTTTCAGCAAATTTGTGGAGCGCTTAGAACAATCTTCCAGCGAGACATGGAAACCACCACGAATCCAGATGCCGCTGCCGCGCGTTTACTCCATGGTATCGCAGAAGCGCAGTCGCGACGAACCGTGCTGTGACTATGTTTTCACAAACAGCAGGCGCATCTGCTACAGCGTGGAGCGCGTTTTCTGCGCCATTGCCCACACGGCGGAGCCAAACCAGGTCAGTTTCATGTGGCATACGGTTCCTACGACCGAGGCCCCCGAGGAAAGCGTGTCTGTGATTTATCCAGGTTATTCACCTCCATGCCGGAGCACTGTCAATTTCCCGATGCACAAGTTCCTGGCCGCCGTCGACAAGGCGTCGCAAACGCCCGATGAAGCGATCGAGTGTGACCGCGCGTACGTGTGCGTGCTTCTGCATCCGCGCAATCAGGACATGGATCGGGCTGTCCAGCGCTTCAAACGCATGTGTCCGGGGCTTACGAAACACAATTTGTTGGGCAGTGTCAATTTCAAATGGGACTCCTTGTCCAAGGAAGCCGTAGTGAAGACCATGGTGAGGCCGGTGTGGGACACTGGACAGATTCATCTCTGAACACTCTCACCAACTCTATGGGCAAATGGTACCAACAAGCTCCCAGCCCACCTCAATTAAATCTCTACACGAACTGCGATTGTGGGGGGGCGGGCGGTGATGCCGGTGGCGTGACGGTGTTGCGCGAGAGTCTTCCCATGCAAGTTTTTCGCGTAGTTGTCGAGCTGGCGCAGAAGTAACACCCGTGGTGATTGTGCAGCGTACACTTGGCATCGTAGGCGTCGTAAAAGTCCGTACCAAGGTAGATTATCTCCGTCTTTCGACTCGTGAGCGTCGGGTCCACGCTCGCGCCCGGCGCCTCAAAGTTTAATACGAGTGTGTCGAGACCCTTGTTTCGCATGAGCTGGTGGATCAGCTCGTTCAGGCACCCGGAGCCCGAGACGTAGCTTTGAATGGCTTTTAGGTCGCTGTAGACCAGACTGCGAGTGGTGAGCGTGCGAGGAAGTATCTGCATCGCGGCCATCTCGATGGCGTGTGCGCACCGGTCGCCCATTGCCTTTGCGGGTTTGGCATTCGACATGCGTCGCACAGCGTCCAGCCGATCGTGGGCAACCAGTCCGGTGCTCTCGTTGACGCGAATGTAGGTGTCCGAGCAGCCCTCGCCATGGTAGTAGAAACGGATCGACAGATCGTCTTCCGTGCGAAGCACCGGAACTCGTGTTGTGACGTTGGTAAATGCGGGGAAGCGCCTCGGCGGTCGCAGAAATCCAACCGCAGGTGGGGTGAACATCGGTCGGTACGTGTTGGCATGTCCGTACGGCGCACAGTACGTCGAGTTCGAATGGTGGCGGGCAACCGGCATCGTCCGTCGACCTGTAAACCAAAAGGCCACTCCCCTATTTCTCCCACAACCAACTCCCAACAAGCTCCCAACCAACTCTCAAGCACCACTTCCGACGTCGTCACACCACTCTGTCAAATTAAACGCCGTAAAACCGCCACTGCCGACGTCACCATCTTCGCCGGCTAGCGACACTGCCTCGTTGAAAGAAGCCTTGGCAATCACATTGATGTACAAGAGTGAGCCAAGATATACCTTGCTCGTGGCCTGCACACAAAAGGTTTGGTAAGACAATGTCGAGAGAAGGCATAGGGTGAGCTGCGCACCGACAAGATGCAGTACCACACTTCCGTACGCCAATAGTGTTTTGGAGCGGTCCATTGGTACCTGCATGGCGGGTATGTAGGAGTAAGCGCGTTGTGGTGAAGGTGAAATGCGTTGAAATATGGCAAGGAGTGCGTGCATACCGCCATTGCACGCACGTAAAAAGTGAGAAGATTGCAGCGCTGCCGTAGATGATCCACGGAACAAAAGCGGGCATCCGATCTTTAAGACCTTGACAAAGATCATCGATCTGCTCAAAGAAGTTCGTCAGGATTATCCACCACGCGGCAGTGTAAGGAAAGCAGCCGAGGAAATGCGGAAGCATTCGACGAGCGTAGTTTTTCACCCTTGCCCACGTGTATGAATTTAGCTCTCGGTTGTAAATGTCTTGTTGGTCTTTGGTGGCATTTTCTGGCGGCTTAATCGGCGGACTGGGGTCGCCAGCCCACATCTCTCGATTGTACGTGCCATCTGCGTTTAATGCCGGCCGCGAAACCAACTCCGTAAAGTAGCCACACCACATGGTACTGAACGACAAGAATGTGATGGCGACTAGTGTGTTCTGGTCGCGGATTGCCGTCGTGACGGCTATGCCGACGAACATTAAGCTCGCTGAAAAGCTATACTCAAACCATCTCCAAACACAGATGCAGTCGTCGAGTTGATTCCAAAGCAGGCGTTTTGACCAACTCCATGGGCTGAAAAACACCCAAATTCCGTGCATCAAGGCACTGAATCCAAAAAAGAGTGCAGTAACGACGTGGATATGCAGGAATTGATGCTTTGCGGGCACTATCTCGTAGCCGTAGCCACCGCCCCTGTCTTCCCACGAAGGTTTTATTCTGTAGATTTCAACGAGCATGTCGCTTTCCATTCCTGCAGTGTACGCCGCGATCGCCCAGCCTAAGTGGATGCAAAAGCATAAAAAGTGCAAGTACCAGAGCCACCGATCGCGACCCAGTTTCACTTCGAAGCAAATCAGCCCCGGAAAGCAGAAGCTCTTGCCACAGTAGCCACTGAAGCAGCAAAAACACGCGTTGTAAAAACAGCACCCAAACAGGTAGATGCTGGCCGACGCTTTAATCACGGAATAGCTGTTTTCACGCTTGGGCTGCTGTTGAACGTTCTGCAAAGTGCGGTCTACTGGAAGCAGTGTAAATTTGAACCCAGGCGCCGACATCGCCAAAGTGTAGTCTAAGCAGACCTTACACTTCACTCAAAAACTGCTCACTGTGCCTTATTTAAAAGACAAATGTCGACAACGCCCCGCTAGGCTGAGCGACTCGGACACTCAGCATATCAACCAAGAAAACTGCACAACCACCAGACACACAATGCCTAAAGCAACCGCCTCGAAGCGCAAGCAGACTGAGGACGACGACGTCGACGACGTGCCGGAAGCGGCGCCGGTGGTTCTACCGAAGCCCTCGGGTGGCAAGAAGAAGAGCAACAAGAAGACGGAAGATGAGCCAGAGAAGCAGGAGATCGCACAGGAAGAAGACGAGGCTCCGCCAGTGCCGGCTAAAAAGAAGTCCAAAAAGAAGGCTGCAGAGCCGGAGCCCGAGCCGGAGGAGGAAGACGGGAACGATGAGGATGACGAAGAGACCAATCGTAAGAAGAACCGGGCGAAGATGCGCCGCAACAAGAAGGCGAAGCTGGTTGGCTACCGCTCGCTCGCGCGCATGGCTGGTTACAACGACCGCATCAAGGGCGACACGGTGACCGCCGCTGGCATCGACGGCATGAGCTGCCTCACCTCGATTTCTGACGCAAAACGGCTCATGCGCTTCACGCCCGCAACCGCCGGTTCGACCAACTTCGGCTTGGAAGAGTACACCAAGCGCCATGGTCTTTTCAAGAACGGCGTGCCAGCGTCGGCGGCTCGCGAGACGCAGGCGCGCTGCGACGCGGCCCTGCGCGCGGCCATGAACCAGGCTGTCCTGCGCGCCGCGGAGACGGGCAAGAAGACGATCTCCGCGAGCATGATGATGTCTGTGCTCCGGCCGTACTCTGAGAAGATGCTCTTTACCGCTGTGGTGCCACCGATTGGCCTGATCCGCCACGCACAGGACGAAGGTATCATCAAGGCGACGGAGAGCGACGTCCAGGCCAAGGCGGAAGAGAAGAAGGAGAACCTTAAGACCAAGAAAATCTGGGAAGACTTTGAGAAGTCCGAGAACGAGCGCCTCGCCGCGCGCTCGGCCGCCAAGAAGACAGCCGCGTAGGCGACACAAAGACTTCTCGCATCGGTAGACGGTAGCGGCGGCGGTGGAGGCCGCTCGCGTGGCTGCGTCGACGGTGGACGGTTGGTGAATACGAGCCCTTTGGCGGCGTGGGTAGCATCGGTTGGGAAAACAAGAGTTTTAGGCACGATCAAATGTTATTCAATTTTTCGGCAAAATAAAAGTGCTACCAGTAAAAAATCACTCTTCCATCTTGTTGCGAACAGTATACTGGAACTCTTTGATAGTTTTGTCAACCTCCTCCTTCGTGTAAAGATCTCTGAAATCTTTCTCGCCCAAGAAGTCTTCGAGTAGAGTCTCGAAATCCTCTTTCTCCATACCATCGATCAACCATACGACACCATCGACTTTATCAGTAGTGTAGATGCGACTGTACTCTTCCCATTCCTTGCCATAATCCTTGGCAAGAACGAAAACCATTGGAAACTCCTTTTCCATGTTGTAGCCAGCTCCTTTCCAGTCGCCTTCCTCAACGCCTGGATACTGAGGAAGCATTTCAACTGCACGCGTTTCCCAAAGAGATTGCAGTTCATCAGCAACCATCGACTCAAGGAACGCATCCAGCTTTTCTTTTGGGACAACTTTTTCATCAACTGTGCTGCGCCGGCGTTTTGCCGCCGGCCCGGAGACGACGGCGAGTCCGCTGAGGTTCGGCAGCATAGGGCGATATTCCCTACAATAGTACTGCAAAGTCTACTTATTTACAGTCGAGCAAGCAAGACCGGGGCGCCGGCGTTCGGCGCCGATGTTCGGCGCCGGGTTCGGGTGTGGAATGTGGGAGAATGTGTGCTGTACTCGGGTGTAAATCGATCTGTTAAACTAAACAAAATACGTTGAGTCCTGTATCCAACGTCAACGAAGACAATGCAGACATCATCCGATCGGCGCCGACGAGGTGGCGGTTCCTCAAAAAAAAAGAACAAAGGCGGCGCCGCGGCTGCCGTTGACAAGGTACCGGCCTCTCGCAACGGCAAGGAGGCACAGGCCATGCCGACGGACGAGCAGTTCTGGCCCAATCCCGTCCTCAAACCTGGTGTGAGAGAGAGGTGTGGCAACATGCAAGGCCCAGAGCTCATCCGCGAGCTGCTACGCTCTGGCCTCAATATCGCGGAAACTGATGACTACGACAGCGTTGTGAGCACAAATCTAAAGGATCTCGTCGAGTACAGTACAAGGTACCCGTTTCCCAATGCGCCGATGGCAGATAGTTCGGACGGCTTAAAGATACACGATCCGACGCCAGTCCTCATGGTTGCCGCATTTGTGAAGAACACGATCAATACCAAGACAAAGAAGACCAAAACCGGGAATATTATACTCAACGGCACGGTCACGTTCGACAAGATTGGTTCGTTGTTCACCCATCTCGCCACCGACTCCGTCTACCCAGACAAGGACACTGCGCACAAAATGGTGTTGCAAACCCCAGGCTCTCTCCTCAAGGCCGTCTATGAGAATCCACACATGACCGATATTCTAAGAATAGTGAGCAGCAGCATCGAAATGACCAAGATCAGCTTCTTAATGCAGAACCTCGTCCCAGATGGTCTTTCCAAGGTTCGCGTCGGGGCGTCCATCGTCCACGGGAACGGCGTCTTTGCAGAGCATCAGATCAACGCGGGCGATGTTATTACAATGTATCCATGTGATATAATCGCTCTCGATAATCCCGGTGGAGGAATGCGCCTCTACCGCGCCGATGGCAAGGACCTCACGCGTACCGAGGCAAACGTCTATATCGCATACTTGTGCAAGGTGCAGGGTACGCGCATCGCCATTGCCGGCGACCCTGACAAATACTGCCCGGCCGCATGTGCGCACATTATCAACGACGGTGCGTACATCGACAAGGCAGATTTCACCCTCGACGAGGCTGTGCAGTACACAGAGAAATCGTGCAATACGCAGAACTGCCACTTCGTCTCAGTCGCAGACTGCGCCATGGTGGCGATTGCGACAAAAGTCATCCAGAAGGACGAGGAGGTCTTTGCCGGATATGGGGCTGAGTTTTGGGGACACATTGCAAAACGTGGAAATCTTTAGATAGATCATGCACAACACGAAGCCACTGCGCGACAGTCCTTTGCAAACCCACTTAAATCGTTATCAGAGGTAGTCCTTCGTACTTGGGCCCTTTTGGTCTTGAGCTCAGCGTCAATCCCCTCCCACACACACACTGTAAGCACACACAGAAACAAAAGGACGCTACAAATGTTCCAAGCAACACCCCGAACCACACGCCAACTGAAAAGCGAGACGCGTGTAATGTATGCTGTAGTTTATGCACAATAAAACCGTCCAGTTTTAGGATGTCCGTGGTGTTGTCAATGCTGCGGTTCATATTTGTAGTAGCTAATGTGACAGAATTCACACGGAAAGAGTGTTAGCGAGTTCTTCATTCGTCGCCTCCTGCAGGTTTCTGCGTGCCTGTGCCACGACCGCGGCCTGCCCCAGGGCGGTCGGCTTGAAGAAGCTGGCGCTCTCGAGATTCCGCTGCTAGAATCTGAGAACAAAACAAATACACGTAAGTGGACAGAACGGAAAAAGCGTGGCGAATAGAATGGCTTACTTTAAGTGCAAGTTCTGCGTTGTTCTTGTCCAGAGTACGCTCGCCATTATCATTTCGAACTAGCACTGCCTCGACTTGGCAGCGCATGGCTGTGAGTGTGTTGATCATTGCAGTTCTGCCGACTACAGAACTGGTCGTGTGAAGCCGGAAGTGGTTCGCGATATCACGCCACTGCCAGTCCACCACGTGCACGCCCTCTTTGCGCGCGGGCTCAACAACCTCTCTTTTCCACGTAAGCGAGGCAAACTTCCAAAGAGCGTGCTCTGCCTGGCGGCCCACGTTGGCCATGACAAAGCGTTCGACAGGGCCGATTCGATTTGCAAGCGCACAGCCGACACACGTGACGCCTTTCACCGGGAAAGCCTGACAATACGCATCTTTTCTTCGCTTGGAACTGGTGCGCGAAACCTGCGATTCGTCATCTGACGTAACGTCACCAAAAAGGCGAGGACGACCGCCACCAAACGCAGCCGCCGCCATCATGTCGCCAGCTGACATTGCAGCCTTGTCAGCTTTTGTCTTCGGGCGCTTTGCCTTAGGGCGACGCGATTGAAATACACTCTTTTCTGATTTTTCGTCGTCGGAGGAGGAGGCGAGCGCACTCAGACCGTCGGCGTCGCGCCTGTCAGCTTCAGCTGGATCTTCATACGAATCGTCGCCATCACTGTCGTCGCGATCTCCGCTACGCTTTCGATCGTCGCCACTTTCTCCACCTTCTTCCGAAAAGAGTGCAGAATCGGCACCGTCGCCGCCGGTAGCGCAACCTTGCAGCTCGGCTGCAAGCAACGAGATTCGCTCATATCTGGTTGTGCTTTCTTCATCGACTTGAGGCTGTGCACCCCTTCCTGCGCGACCGCGTCCTGCGGCGCCGCCCCTTCCTCTCGCCGCTGGCGGTCCCATGCCGCCGCCCTTTCCCGCGGCTTGCGCCCACAGCGGGTGCGCGTGCAGCTGTGCGGCGGGCTGTGCCTGGGCTACTGGATGCGGTGCTGCTTCGGATAAAGAAGGAGAATTCGGGTCGTTCATAATGTTCAATTTTCTTGACTATGTCGTGTCGCAGACACAGAGCGAAATTAGCGAGGTAACCCATCCAACCAATCAAAACATACCGGCGCCGAAATCAGCTAAACATGGTCTTTGCGGCAGTTAATTTATTAAACAAATGACGGAACGCTTAAGTGCAATCGTTAGGCCACGAGGGGAACCCCGTCAATTGGTGTGTGGCATGCCGATATTTTCGGCGCCGAAAAACACAGATGAAAAGATTGAAATTTGCACTTTAACAAACAACAAGAAAGAGAATTTTCGCGGCGGTTCTGCTTGCAAGGCGCGCTCGATTCCTCGAATGGCAAAAATCAAAATCCTGTGCATTTTTTATCCGAAGACGCAACCTGGGTGGAAAGACGAGATTCCCGTCGCAATAAGCGGCGGCTCAGACGTTTGGCTATTTAAACCCGTCAGATGGCTGGATGACGTCAAAGATTTCTGGCTTGGCGGTGGTCGAACTGTTTGCTTAACACAAGCAGAAAAGCAGATGATCGAAAACTTGCCGTGGTTTTTGCCATGGCTTGGCAAGATCCAAGACAAAAGACAGAAGAAGCGCAAACGCGAAGAGTACGACGAAAGCGATGAAGACGACGAATGCCAACCTGTAGTTGGCCCTGTTTCTTTTGAAGGCACAGAAACAATGCCGGCTGAACTCGCACTTAGTGAGGACGAGGATATAGATTGAAGTCAAAGAACGTGCCGCTAAGCATGTTGTGTTTGCATTTAAGGGCCGTGTAAAGCAGAATATTAAAAGTGCCCTTCTAATGGAGGTGGAAAACGCAAACACGGTAAGAATTGGAGAAGCGCACGAATGTGGAGTCTTCGAAGCAAATGGTTTTGTTTATGCGACCATTTTGGGCGGCACATCTCAGCGGAAACCTCAGCTTACTCAAAACATTATTACAAAGAACTACTACATTACAAAAAACAACACGAACAATGACAACAGCGTAACAAACAACACCACCAACAACGACAACCGCGTCACGAACAACAACATCACGTACAACGTTCGCACGAAGGGCAATAAGCCGCCGGACCACTGGATCGACGCAAAGACGGGTCTTCCGAAGACAAACGTGGCGAGGGTGAGCTGGAACAAGCGAGACGGCAAGTGGATGGTTCATGCGGTCGACGCCGAGACGAAGAAGCTGAAGCACGTCGGGTTCAGGGAGGACTGGCACGACGCGGTCCGCCTCCGCGAGGAGGCGCAGAAGACGGAGGGGACGATGAAGGGGACGTTTGGACCGGGGGAGCTCGAGTTCACCGAGGACGGCGAGGCGGTCGTCGCGTGTGGCAACTGCCGCCGCACCTTTGGGATCGCGTCGTACGCCCCCGAGCCGTGCCACTACAAGAAGGAGTTTGCGCAGTTCGAGAAGGTGTGCGTCGAGATCGGCAGCGACGACCCGAAGGTGGCCGCCGAGGCGGAGGCGACACTCGCGGTGATGCCAAAGGGGAGGGGGAACAAGGCGCTGCGCAAGTCGAACTGCCGAGGGTGCCGCGAGTCCCTTCGCAAGTCGAACACGGTGGGCCCGGACAGCAATAGAGCCAGGTGCCGCGACGCGTCGATCGAGATCGGCAAGGACAAGGCGAAGCGGGGGTGCCGCGACTGCGGCGAGGACCGGCCCGAGTGCTTCACGAGCGAGCACGCCGACCGCGAGGGGAAGCCGGAGGGGTGCCACAGCATCATGGACTGGCAATGGTTCGCAAAGAAGTACAAGGAGCGAGGGCCGGAAGAGATGTGGAAGGCCTACCGCGACGAGCACGTCGTCCCCCTCTGCAGGTGCTGCCACGCCATCCAGACGACGCACAGCGGCGCGAGGGGAGCGGACTCGTCGACGCTGGAGGATGGGTCGGATGCGAAGCGACGGCGCGAGTACAAAGAGGCGAAGACGGCGCACAACAACAAGCGCAAGCGCGAGTTTGTCAACGTCAAGGAGGACGGCAGGGAGCTCCCCCCCGGCCAGTGCTACTACTGCGAGGACGAATTCGTCGTC
>Ga0315315_10006413_pt1 | contig 10877 bp, 2 predicted proteins | sample M140m3416metaG_FD_203699 | JGI IMG/M metagenome (GOLD analysis project Ga0315315, IMG submission 203699) | Ammonia-oxidizing marine archaeal communities from Monterey Bay, California, United States - M1 40m 3416 | ecosystem: Environmental > Aquatic > Marine > Intertidal zone | place: USA... | reverse complement strand
CGGTAGCAGCAGTGGTATCACAAGAAAATCAAGATAGTGAAATGAAACAATTTTTGAAACAAATATACAATGAAGGTAAAGTAGAAAAACTTGAAGATAAAGAAGAAGAAAAAGGTTGGTTAACATCGCTTTATGACTATTTATGGGGAGACGATAGTGATGAAGAGGAGGAATCTCAAGAAGTAACGGAAGAAGTAACAGAAGAAGTAGATGAATCTAAATTATATAATGAAGTAGAGGATACAAACAAGAAAATTGAAAAGACTTTAAGAGAATAAAGTATGCTACTATAAACATGGTAAGAACAGCTTGGGCAAAACATTTATACAACGCTTATAATAGCGTTAAATCGGGAGATTATGTATATGATGCTAGTGGAAATCTATTAGGACAAAACGATGGTTGTTTTGCACGGCCAACAGACAGAAGTCCTGGAAGTGTTTGTTTAGTTCGTAGGGGAAAATTCATATGGATATCAGGAGATGTAGAAAAACGTGAAAATGGTTGGACCATAGCAGAAGATTGTAAAGTAGGATAAAAAGATTTAATATATAATAAATTTTTTTATACACGTTCTAATTCGGGAGCACTGTCTTGATGAGTAATGATAGCTTTAATAGTAGTAGGAGTAACTAATGTATGTGAAGATCCGTCAATTCCTTGTATTACAACACTATAATCTTGTGTAGTAGATAATACAATTTGTTCGCCATTTTCAAAAACTCTTCCAACAGGTCTATTTTTTGCTAATCTATATTGATTTATAAAATTAGATAACGAAGGCATAATAGAAGAAAGTTGAATAGTCCAACTTTGTAAGACACTAATACCTTCATATGTAGCCAATATACTATTAATAGTGGCAGCTTTTCCTGATTCTATTTTTGCTGGTGTTAAAGTAGCACTAAGATTATCGGCATTTTCAGCAGTTAAAACAGGTGTTTGTTCTACATCCCAATAAGCATAATTTACAGTATCAGCAGTGTCCTGTATATAACCAATTGTCTCAGTGCCCTTAATTTCGTGTGTAGTAGATAAAGTGCCTGTATTATCAACAGAAACAGTAACATCAAGATTATATGTATTAAGTAGTGTAGAACCTTGTCTAGCATCAAAATTCATCATAGTTATAGTAGTATTTCCGGTAGGAAGTTTATAATTAATATTGTAATGTGTATTAGTATGTCTTATAATACCTCCATTAATTCCAGTATTACCATTAACAAGAGAAATATTATCATTTAAGTTTACTGTAGCTTCTATGTAGTAAGGTATATTATCTTGTATTGTATAATTATAAACAATTTTTTCAATAATAATATTAACAGTATCATCAGTAACATTATCATATGTATCCCTAACAATAACAGTAATAGGGTCAACAGTTTCAGCATCAGTTGTAGTGGAATAATTATACGTTTTTTGAAATAAAAAGTTGTTTCCAGTCTGAGAAACAAAGGAAGCACCAGGAATAGAAATAGTATCTATAAGAAAATTATCAGTAGCAGTAATAGTAAAAGATATAGTAGCAGTATCAGCATTTTGAGTTAAAACAACATTTGTAATATCAGATAGAAATGAAGAAATAACAGGAGGAATTTCATCTTGTTTATCTACATTAACACTGATAGAATCTGTTACTTGATTTCCAGCAGCGTCGCTAACAACAACATTAAAAGTATCTGTAAAAGTTCCGATAGTATAATCTTGTAAATTATATGTTTTTTGAAAAATATATGTGTTTCCACTTACTAAAATTTGTGTCCCCCCAGAAACAGTAACACTATCTATAGATTGATTATCACTACAAACAACAGATATTTGTAAATTTTGGGATGAATTAGATGAATTCAAAATGACGGAATTTTGATTTGTAGTGACTGACGAAATAACAGGATCTTCATTATCATATTTATTCACAGTAATATTAATAGAAGAAGATGATGTATTCCCATCTCCGTCAGTGGCGACAGCAGTAATCGAATTAACAGTTTCTCCATATGCGTAATTAATATAATTGAATGATTTTTGAAATGTATAGACTGAACTATTTTGACTTATAAATGTTGCTCCGCTTATACTTACACCAGAAACACTAACATTATCAGTAGCAGTAACATAAAAATAAACCAAAACAGTTTTAACAGTGCTATATAAATTAACAATAGTTTTACTGGAAGTAAAAGATGAAATAGTAGGAGATAAATCGTCACCTTTTACAATATCTATTTCAATACTTTGAACAGTAGAATTGTTATTAGTATCAATAGCAGTAAGAGATAATGTATCTTTTACAGTTCCAAAATCATAATTACTATAACTATATGATTTAGTCCAAGTATAATTTCCTCCTATTACGCTTACAAATGTAGCACCACTCAATAATACAGCGGAAAGAGCAATATTATCAGTAACATTAGCAGTAAATGTAACTGTTTTATTTTGATTTGAAGTGGTTAAATTAACAGTAGATGGGTTAGCCGTAAAATTAGAAATAACGGGACCAGTATCGTCTGTTTTATTTATAAATACAGTAACCTTTTTTGTTGAAACATTATTAGCAGTATCAGTAGCAGTAAGAGTAAGTTCGTCTATATTATTTCCAATAGTAAAATCATCTAATAAATAATTTTTAGTAAACGTGTAAATAGAACCATTATTATTAATAAGACTAGTTCCTGGAAAACTTACAGAAGACAAAGATACATTATCTATAACAATACCAGTAAAAGTAACTAATTCGCTATTATTACTACTACTGAGACTAATAACAGGCTTATCTGCCGTTAAACTAACAATACTAGGTGGAGCATCATCAACTTTATTAATAACAATGATAATTGCAGCGGTAGAGGTATTACCTATAAAATCAGTTACAGTGCATATTACATTATCTTCATTTTCACCATAAACATAATTATCATAATTATAAATTTTTTGAAATCGAAAGGTATTAAAAGTTCCAGGTGTGGTATCTCCTTGTCCTAATGTAATACTTTCTTGAACTACCTTATTTTCATCAATTATAATTTCATCATCATCATCATCTGGAATATCTAATATTGGAGTAGCACCTGAAACAGTAACAGTTTTAACGAATACATTATCAGCAACCACAACAGTAAAAATAACAGTTTTAGTTTTTAATAGTGAACTAACAGTAATAGAAGTAAAATTAGATAAAAAAGCACTAATAACAGGACCGGTATTATCATCTTTCACAATAGTTAAGGTAACAGAAGATGAAGAAGAATTACTATTGGAATCAGTAGCAGAAAATGTATAAGTCTCTAATGTATTACCAAAAGTATAATTATCACTATCGAATAACTTTGAATATGTATAAGTATTACCGGAAGAACCTACTAAATTTGTATTAGGAAGAGTTACACTACTAATCGCAACATTATCGGTTACAACAGCAGTAAATGTAACAGTTTGAGCACTTGTTGCTCCTTCTGTAGTTAAATTAATAATTGTATCATCTCCGCTAAAAGAAGAAATAATAGGACCTTGATTATCTGTTTTTGTTATATTAATAGTAAGATTAGCAGTAGATGAATTATCATTCATATCAGTAACAGTACAAATAACATTGTCTGACCCCGAACCATAAGTATAATCAACATATCTATAAATCTTGGAAAATCTAAAAGTATTAGAAGTCCCAGGAGTAGTATCTGTGGGTTCAAGTTGTATGATTTGTTCATTAATTCTATTATCATCAATGATAATTTCATCATCATCGTCACTAGGAACGTCAGGAATTGGAGTAGCTCCAGAAACTGTAATAGTTTTAACAGCAACATTATCAGCAACGACGACAGTAAACGTAACAGTTTTGGTTTGAGAAGTGCTAAGTAATGTAAAGTTAGTAGAACTTGCTATAAATGATGAAATAGAAGGACCAGTAGAGTCTGTTTTGGTTATAGTTATAGTTTGAGTATCTGTACTAGTATATCCATTATGATCTCTAACAGTTAATGTATAAGTTTGAGAAGTAGTTCCAAATGAAAAATGGTCGGCATCAAATAATTTATTCCAACTATAATTTCCACCGATAGAACTAACTAAACTAACCAATGGACTAATAGTAACAGAACTAATACTAACATTATCACTTACAATAGCAGAAAAGCCGACTATTTGAGAGGTGCTATCACTACTATTAAGCATAACAGTATTATCATCAACACTAAAAAGTGATATAACAGGAGGAGTATTATCAGTATGTATAGTTGTAATGGTAAGATTATCAGTAGAAGAATTACCAGCAGCATCTTGAACGGTTAAAGTAAGTGTATTATTAGTGGAATTGTTAAGAGTAGGTCTAGAAAATGATTTGGTAAAAGTATAAGTATTACCACTAACATTGGTTTGTGTAGCACCATTTACGGAAACACTATCAATGCCTCTATTATCAGAAACTTGTGCGGTTAATGTTGCTATTTTATCAGATGAATCAGAATCAGAAGAAAACCAAGTAAGAGTAGAAGTATTAGTGGAAAAAGAAGAAATAGATGGAGCCTGTGTATCTACTTTTGTAAAATTAATAATAAGATTAGAAGTAGAAATATTATCGTTTAAATCAGTAACAGTAGCAACAACATTATCACTATTGGCACCAAAATTATAATCACTGTATTGATATGTTTTCACAAAGTAAAATGTATTTTGTGTTCCAGAAGTAGTATCATCAGGTGATAATTGAATAGCATCTTCATTAATTTTATTTTCATCAATAATAATATCATCACCAGGTCCATCTATGGGTGGATCAATAGGGGGATTTCCAATAAATGGTATTGCTCCAGAAACAGTAATAGTTTTAACACTAACATTATCAGCAACAACAACAGTAAACATAACAATTTTTGAAGTGAGAGAAGTAGTTAAAAGGAAATTATTAAAATTGGAAGTAAATGATGAGATAGTTGGCCCAGTAGTATCGGATTTTGTTATAGTAAGTGTTTCTGTAGATGTAGTAGAATTTCCTAATGTATCAGTAGCAGTTAATGTATAAGATTGTGTAGTATTTCCATATGAAAATTGGTCTTGATCTAATAATTTAGAATAAGTATATGAATTTCCAGATGAACTAACAAAAGTAGTATTTGGTAGACTAACATTATTTATAGAAAGATTATCAGTAACCGTAGCAGTAAATGTGATGGTTTGAGTTTGTGATGAAGTAGTATTTAATGAAATAGAAGTATTATTAGCTGAAAAAGAAGAAATAACAGGAGGTGTATTGTCTACGTGATTAGTAGTAACATAAATAGTATTTGACGAACTATTCGAAGCAACATCTTGAACGGTTAAAGTAACAGCATTACTTATAGAATTACTAAGAGTAGGTCTAGAAAACGATTTGGTAAAAGTATACGTATTACCACTAACATTAGTTTGCGTGCCACCATTAATGGAAATAGAATTAATTCCAACATTATCAGAAACGACAGCAGTAAACGTAGCAGTTTTATTAGAAGAACTACTAGAAGAATACCAAGTAAGAGTAGAAGTGTTTACAGAAAAAGATGAAATAGTAGGAGACTGTGTATCAGTTTTTGTAAAATTAATAGCTAGCGTAGCAGTAACAGAATTATCATTCATATCAGTAACGGTAGCAACAACATTATCAGTATTAGAACCGAAACTATAATTACCGTAAGTGTATATTTTGGAAAAATAGAAAGTGTTGGAAGTCCCAGGAGTGCTATCTTCAAGGTCTAATTCAATAGTATCTTCATTAATTTTATTTTCATCAATAATAATTTCATCTCCGGGACCACCTCCACCACCACCACCTCCACCACCACCGCCTCCACCTCCACCTCCACCTCCGGAAGTAATGGGAGTGGCTCCAGAAACAGTAATACTTTTAACAGCAAGATTATCATTAACAACAACAGTAAATGTAACAATTTTGGAAGTATTTGTTGTAGTAAGACTAAAATTATTATTATTAGATGTAAATGAAGTAATATTAGGCCCAGAAGTGTCTGTTTTACTAATAGTAATAGATTCAGTAGCAGTTGTTGAATTTCCAGCGTTATCAAGAGCAGTTAATGTATAAGTTTGTAAAGTATTACCAAAAGAGAATTGGTCCTGGTCAAATAGCTTTGAAAAAGTATAGGTATTACCTGAGGAAGAAACAAAAGAAGAATTGGGTAAAGAAACAGATTTAACAGCAAGATTATCAGTAACGGTAGCAGTAAAAGTAACAAGTTGTGTTTGTGTATTAGAAGTATTTAAAGTAATAGTAGTATCATTAGCAGAAAAGGAACTAACAACAGGGCTTTCAGTATCAGTTTTACTAATAGAAATTTGTATATTATCAGTAACACTATTACCTGCGTTATCTGTAATAGTAAGTGTTCTAGTATCAGTAGAATTACCAAATGAATATTGTGAATAATAATAGGTTTTTGTAAAAATATAGGTATTATTATATGTATACATAAGGGAAGTTCCAGGTAAATCTACAGAACTAATTCCAACATTATCAGTAACGGTAGCAGTAAAAGTAACTGCTTGACTTTGAGAATTAGTAGATAAGGCAATAGTGCTATTATCTACAGTAAAGGTGGATATAACAGGAGCCTGAGTATCATTTTTAGTAATTGTAATATTAAGAGATTTTGTAGATAAATTACCAGCATCATCAGCAGCAACTAATGTAAAAGTATCAGTAGTATCGCCAAAACTATAATCATTAAAAGAAAAGGTTTTTGTAAAATAATAATTATCACCAGATTTACTGTAAAATGTGGCGTTACTAACAGTATAAATACTAACAGATGTATCGTCAACAATATTAGCAGTAAATGTGACTGTAACAGAAGTTTGTGAATTATTTAATGTAATAGAATTATTATCTACTGTGAAAGAATAAATCGAAGGAGGATTGGTATCTTTTACAACTTGAGACGCAGCGTTAACAGTTAATGAAATAGAACTAGTGCTAGATAAATTTTCAGAATTTGTAGCATAAACAGTTAAATTTTCACTATGAGTTCCCGCGGAATAATTAGAATAATAATAAGTTTTATTCCATGTATAATTAAAATAACTTATAGTAGAAGCTCCTAAACCGTTTAAATGAACGTTAGTAACGACAGATTCAAAATCAGTAACAGTACAAGTAATAGTAACAATTTCTGAAGGATTGGAAGAGGATAGATTAATGGTAGATGGAGTAATATTAATATTAGTAATAACAGGAGGAGTAGTATCATTTTGAGGAGGGTCTTCTATAGGTGGTGGAACAACACCGCCACCACCCCCCAAATCATCACCACCATCTTTAATTATATTTTTATCTGGATCTCGTGGAAACATTATATATATATAATTTTTAATATTAATTTAAGTATTAAATTAAAATTAAATATTAATTTTTTTTATTTAGTTTTGAGTTGTTCCAGTAAAGGCACCAGTAGCGGTTTGTTCTAATACACCAAAAACATTACCAGAAGCAAGTGTTTGTAATGTATTATTATGGTCGGTAAAGGTTGGATTATAACTGGATGACCCACTTGTAAATATTTTATCACCTTGTCTGAAAACAGTAGTAGTATCAGGTGAAGCTAATCTTCCAATTCGAGCACGAGCGTGTTTAGTAAGGGCGGAATCGGGAGATGGTGTAATAGCATTGAATGTAACAGACCACGATGAAAGGGTAGCTTCTCCATTAAATGAATCATTTGTAGCAGCAATTTCAGAAGAGAATCTAGTAGCAATTTCAGTTGAAGTCAAGACAGTGCTAAGGTTATCTTCAAGAGCATCTCTATCAGCAGAGGAGGTGGCTCCTTTCCATGAAGAACTAGGTTGTTTATCAGCACCAACAAGTGTATTACTATCGGTTGTATTATTATTTTCAGAGAAATGTAAATAAGAAGCATAGTGGGCACTATCTACAATATTAGCAGATTGACTTGTAGCATTATCACTTAATTGAACTTGACAACTGGATGAAAGATTACCATTGGTATCAGTGCTAATAGTCATCATAACATCAAAGTTCTGTAAACTTACACCGCTTCCCAATGAAGATGAAATATTACTATCGTCAACAGTAATTTGCCCAACCTTGAATGTTCCAGTTTGTGCTGGTAAGGTTGTAGAAACTTCATTTCCACAAACATCTTGATTAGTAAATGTAATAGAATCAAGACCCCATGCATCATCAGGAGATCCAGTAGCTCTACCAAGATTACTTGAAGCCTTAGTAATATATGAATTAAGATTAACAGGTATTTTAATGTAGTAATCGGGTAAATTATCACCACCAAATAATACAGCACTACGTTCATGACGCGATTCAAGTAGATAAACATCTTCATCCATTGTTGTGAGATTAGCAGAAGTAGTAAGACTTACACTACCAGGAACCATTAAAGCACTTAGTGTAGCAATAACAACACTTATTTCTTCAGAAGCAGTATTGCCGGCAGCATCTGTGCTAGAAACAGTGAAGTTTTGAACATGATTATTACCAGAATAATCAGTTAATGTGTATGTTTTTGTCCAAGTATAGACACCATTAGTAACGGAACCAGCACCAAGAGAAACATCGTCACCATCAACCAATGAATAACTAGATATAGCTACATTATCATTCATTGTAGCACTAAATGTGACGGTTTGAGATGTATTATCAGGACCTAAATCAAATGAGTTAGGGCTAGCAGTAAATGAACTAATATAAGGAGATTCATCATCAAATTTTCTAACAGTAAGACTCAAGTTATCTGTAGTTCTATTTCCAGCGGCATCAGTAGCAATGACTTCAATAGCATCACTAGTATTTCCATAACTATAGTCATCGTAATCATATGTCTTTGTCCAAGTATAAACACCATTACTTACACTACTAAAGTTAGCTCCTTGAACGGAATATGTTGAAATACCAACATTATCTGAAAGAGTAGCGGTGATTGTAATGCTTTGTGTTTGCGCGGATGTATAAAGATTAACAGTAGAAGCAGAAATAGAAAAGTTTGAAATAGTTGGAGCAATGTTATCACTCTTAGTTATAGAAATATTAACAGATTCAGTAGTGCTATTTCCAGCAGCATCTTGGACGGTAAGTGTTAATGTATCAGTCGCAGTTCCATATGAATAATCACTATAACTATAAGATTTAGTCCAACTGTAGACACCATCTGTTAGCGATTGATAAGTAGCTCCTGGAAGATTATAACTAGAAACTGCTCTATTATCAGTAAATGAAGCATAGAAAGTTACACTATCTGATTGTGAACTACTTGTTAATGAAACAGCATTTTTACTGCTAGTAAATGAGCTAATAGAAGGAGATTCATCGTCAACCTTTGATACTGTAATAGTAAGAGTGTCAGTTGAAGTATTTCCAGCAGTATCGGTAACAGTCAAAGTAAAAGTTTCAGTTGTTGAACCATAACTATAATCATCATAATCGTATAATTTTGTATAAGTAGATGTAGCACCGTTAGAAGATGAAAATGTAGTTCCTGGAAGACCAACACTTTGGACGGAAACATTATCACTTGCTACAACAGTAAATGTAACAGTTTGAGTCTTAGCAGATGATTTAAGTTCAACTGAAGTATCATCAGCACTAAAACTAGTAATGATTGGGTCTTGATCGTCTGTCTTAACAATACTTACAGTAACAGTATCAGTAACAGTATTACCCGCGCCATCAACAACAGTAGCTGTGAAAGTTTCACTTACGGTTCCGTAATTATAATCATCATAATCATATAATTTTGTAAATATTCTATCATTACCTGATGTAGATGAATAAGTAGTTCCAGGCAATGAAACAGAACCAATAGAAGCATTATCACTAGCAGTAACCGTAAATGTAACAGTCTGTGTTTGTGATGAAGTCTTAAGCTCAACAGAAGTATCATCAGCACTTACAGAGACAGTAGGGTCTTGATCGTCGCTCTTAGTAATACTAATAGTTTCAGTATCGGTTATACTATTCCCGGTAGTATCAGTTACAGTTAATGTTAATGTATCGCTACTGTTACCATAACTGTAATCATCATAGTCATATTCTTTTGTAAATGTATAAGTTCCAGAATTAGAACTACTTAATGTAGTTCCTGGGAGAGAAACACTATTAATTGCGACATTATCACTCACAACGGCAGTAAACGTAACAGTTTGGGTTTGTGATGAAGTTTTAAGTTCGACAGTAGTATCATTCGCACTGAAACTAGTAATAGATGGATTTTGGTCGTCTGCCTTACTAATACTAATAGTAACTGTATCTGTTGCTGTAAGGTTAGAACTATCAGTAACGGTAGCAGTTAATGTCTCACTACTATTTCCATAACTAAGGTCATCATAGTCGTATTCCTTAGTGAATGTGTAATTGGAACCTGATACAGAACCAGCAGTAGTTCCTGGAATACTTACACTACTAACAGCAACATTATCACTAGCTACAACAGTAAAGGTTACGGTTTGTGTTTTTGCAGAAGTCTTAACTTCAACACTAGTATCATTCGCACTAAAACTACTAATAGCAGGATTCTGGTCGTCGGCTTTATTAACACTAATAGAAACACTATCAGTAGCACTATTACCTGCTGTATCAGTAACAGTAGCCGTTAAGGTTTCTGAAGTATCACCAAAACTATAGTCATCATAGTCATATGTTTTTCTAAAGACGTATTGTGTATTGGCCCCACTTGTTGTAGAATAAAAGAGTGAAGTGCCTGGAAGACTAACTGTATTAATAGCTACATTATCACTCACGGTAACAGTGAATGATACAATTTGTGTTTGTGATGAAGTCTTAAGCTCAACAGTAGTATCGTTGGCGCTAATATTACAAGTAGGATCCTGGTCGTCTACCTTGCTAATACTAATAGTAATAT
>Ga0315315_10006412_pt1 | contig 10878 bp, 10 predicted proteins | sample M140m3416metaG_FD_203699 | JGI IMG/M metagenome (GOLD analysis project Ga0315315, IMG submission 203699) | Ammonia-oxidizing marine archaeal communities from Monterey Bay, California, United States - M1 40m 3416 | ecosystem: Environmental > Aquatic > Marine > Intertidal zone | place: USA... | reverse complement strand
AACTTCAGTCAAAAGTGAATACCACAATCTTGTGATTTTTAATCGGGTAATCATGAAACTCTGAGATGGGAACTTTAACGAATTTTGGTTTGTTAAGAGAGAAAAATTTAGGTTTAAAAATGTGGGCATAGCCATAACCTTGGCTCAATAAAAACGTTAGTATGCTTGAAGCCTTTGATCTATCTCTTTTTACATGCAGTTCAAGAGCTAGAATAGGTTGATGTCTTTGCAATGTGTCTGACGCTCCTTCAAGAGCTTTGAGTTCGTATCCTCCAGCCGCCATTTTTATGAAACTTATAGGTTTGGGAGCTGCACTCAATAGGTATTCATCTAGGGCCACCAGTGAAAATTTTTCATTGGCATTGTCTTCACTTGTGAGCCTTGCGCCACCAAAATTTAAATTATCCACTTTTGCAGGGATATCTCCTGTTTCATCACTTAGGCCAATATTCACGGCGGTAACATTGCTAGTAAGGCCGGCATTAATAGTTAAAAGTTGACAGATTTTTGGATTAGGTTCGAAGCTGATGACCTCTTCAAAAAGACTAGAAAAAAACAGCGCATGATTACCAATATTGCCACCAACATCTAAGCAGGTGTCTCGGCCATATGGTTCTGATAACAAAAATGACTTTAATGCCAATAGTTCATTTTTCTCATGTAGGCCATCAATCATTATTTTGCGAGAGATTGAATCATGCGCGAAACAGACCACTTGAGGATGGTTGTGAATGCTTTTTTTGGCAGCGCGCTCTAAACCAAATTTTAGAATCTGCCGCAGAATAATATTCATATTAGAATTCATTGTTTTAGCGGAGTATACACAAGTTGCAGCTAACTCAATATCTACTTTTCTTTTGTCATAATGTAGAATAGAGCTTAGCAAAGGAGACAGATTATGAATCTATTCTTTCTCTGTAATCGTCTCGATTCCTTTTGCCCAATTTACTTTATTTTAGGTGATTTAGAAAATCTATGGCATACGCGGTTAAAGAAATTTTTTATTCACTTCAGGGGGAGGGTGCTCATGCTGGGCGCCCAGCTATTTTCTGTCGTTTCGCAGGTTGTAACCTCTGGAGCGGGAAAGAGAAGCATCGAGCTGATGCTATATGCTCGTTCTGCGATACTGATTTTGTTGGAACAGATGGTGAAGGTGGTGGTAACTTCGAGAGTGCTGAAATTTTGGCAAAAGAAATCAAGTCGTTTTGGCCGGAGAGCCTCTCTGACTCCGTAAGGCCATACGTCATTTGTACCGGGGGTGAACCCCTTCTCCAATTGAATGATGAATTAATCAATGCCTTTCATTCAGAGGATATGGAAGTTGCTATCGAGACAAACGGTACACTCCCTGTCCCAGAAGGAGTGGATTGGGTGTGCGTAAGTCCAAAATCAGGTTCGGAGGTTATTGTGCATTCTGGTAATGAAATTAAGTTAGTCTTTCCGCAGGTTGGTCATCAACCCGCAGATTTTATTAACCGCCAATTTGATTATTTCTTTTTACAGCCAATGTTTGAGGAACGTCAAAATACGAATATTGAACAAACTGTTAAATATTGTCTTGATCATCCAAGGTGGAGCTTAAGCCTTCAGACCCACAAGCTTTTAGGCTTGCAGTAGAGAAAATTTTTCTAGAATTGTAAGGCTATCGCAGCAGTGCCTACGGCGAAGCAGTAGTAGGAGAAGTACTTTAATTGAGCATTGCGAACCAATTTAATCATCCATTGGCAGGCAAGAAGCCCTGTGATAAATGCTGCTAGAAAGCCAGCCGCTAAAACACTAACTTGATCATCATTTATATGTAAGTTACCGTCGAACATATCTTTGGCAATCTTTCCCAGTATAAGCGGGACAACCATTAAGAATGAAAAGCGTGCCGCGTTGTTGCGATCAATACCTAAGATTACCGATGTCGAAATTGTTGCGCCTGAACGAGAGATCCCTGGGAGTATCGCAATAGCCTGAGCAGTTCCTATAATAATGGCATCTTTAGAAGTTACTTCTTTACTTGTACTTTTTGAGTTATCCGCGATGACAAGTAAAATTCCGGTAATCCAGAGCATTACGCCCACCAAAAGAATTTGCTGAGTGAAGAGAGCTTCAATTTGTTTTGAAAAAAGGACGCCAACCGCTGCCGCAGGGATCATACTTATGAGAATTTTCACCGAGAATTTAAATTCATCATTATTTCTTCGAAGCATCAGACCTTTGGCGATATCACTAACTTCGGAGCGATACACGACTAAAGTTGCAAGAGCTGTTGCGAAATGAACAACTATAGTGAACATCATGCTTTCCTGAGGAATACTGGTGTCACCCAGTAAGGCTTTACCAAGCTCGAGATGACCACTGCTACTTACAGGCAGGAACTCAGTCAGCCCTTGAACGATGCCGAGGATTACGGCCTCAAAAAATGACAAATAGATACCCCCGAAATTTGGAAATTAGTCAAATGACCTAATTTGCCATGCAAACAAACGTTATTTAACGTAGCTCCAAGTTTTATTCATACCTGAGAGCATCAATTGGATCGAGTTTTGCAGCTTTAGCCGCAGGTACGATACCAAAAATCAGGCCAATACCGGCACTAAACCCAAATGCTAGCAAAACTGCCCAGAAAGGAACGGAGGCCGCTGGTAAATCAGTAATATCACTGATGAGGGTTCCTGCACCAAAGCCAAGCAACAAGCCAATTAAACCACCTAGCATGCAAAGAAATACTGCTTCAATTAAAAATTGCAAAAGTATATCAAAACGAGTTGCGCCTAAAGCCTTCTGGATACCGATTTCACGAGTTCTTTCGGTAACTGATACAAGCATTATATTCATAATGCCGATTCCACCCACAAGAAGAGAAATACTTACAATCCCGGCTAATACGAGAGTTGTACTTCCAATAATTGAATCGAAGGTCTCCAGCATTTGGTCAGCGGAGCTAATTTCAAAGTCATTTGCATCTCCGGGGTTAAGATTATGAGCTCGTCGCAACACGCGAGTAATATTCTGCTTAACCTGGGGCAGTTGCTCTGTAGTATCTACCGCAAGACTGATTTGGATATTCGCCCACCATTGGCCGCTACCCATTAGGGACTGGGCGGTACTGAATGGAATCACCGCAAAGTCATCTTGGTCAAACCCAAAAAGTTTACCCTTCTGTTCAGCGACACAAATAACCTTAAACCACTCTCCAGCTATCCCAATATACTGACCAACAGGACTACCTTTTATATCCAATTTTTTGACTAGGGATGGACCTAATAAGGCTACTCTTCGCCGACTATTATCATCTGTGGGATTAAAGAATCTCCCATCTTCACAGTAAACTGCGTTGAGCTTTTGATATGAGGATGAGGTCCCAAACACTCGAGTGGAAATTGATTGATCGCGATATGTTACACCGTTATATGATCCTCTTACTTGAAGGTTTGGAGTTACATGACTTACCCCTGGAATCTGGTACTTAAGTTTTAAGTAGTCCTCGTACGTCAGCCTCGCCCACTTGCCTTGAAGACGAGATTTAGGAGGCGTATACGCGTCTATGTTAACTACATTGGTACCAATATCATCAAATTGAGCACTAATACTGGCACTGAAACCCTGAACTACTGACACAACGGCAATAACTGAAGCTACACCAATAATGATACCTAGCGTCGTTAAAAAGCTTCGAAATCGATGAGCGAAAACAGACTGAGCGGCTGACCGGGTACTCTCCATCACTTTGAATCGTACGTTAGACATGGGATACCTCATCTGCTTTTTGCTTCACGTTACTGATGGGATTATTCTTGTCTGAAATAAGGTGTCCATCTTTGAGTGTTATGACGCGATGACATCGATCCGCAATTTCTTTTTCATGGGTCACGATAATAAGTGTTTGTCCCTCCTCATGGAGGCGATCAAACAATGCCATAATTTCAATCGTTGTTGCAGAATCTAAATTACCAGTGGGCTCGTCTGCGAGGAGAATAGAGGGCTTTGTCACCAGAGCTCTTGCGATGGCAACACGTTGTCTCTGGCCGCCTGAAAGTTGATTAGGAACGTGGTGCATTCGATCTGTCAGGCCAACCATTTGCAGTGCTTCCTCAGCCATTTCCTTTCGCTGACTCTTTGCTAATCCTTGATAAACAAGTGGCTGCATTACGTTCTGCAGGGCAGTGGCTCTTGGAAGAAGATTAAAATTTTGAAAGATGAATCCAATTTCTCGATTCCTAATTTCGGCCAGTCGATTTTCATCCAGCGTTGCAACGTTTGTATTTTTAAGTGTGTATTGACCGGATGTTGGATAGTCAAGGCAACCTAGCAGATTCATCAGTGTGGATTTACCTGATCCAGAGGAACCCACAATCGCCAAATAATCGTTTAAACGGATATCTAGGTCGATCCCATCTAGGGCGTAAAATCCACCTTCACCCATCATGTAGCGTTTGGCAATCTTTCTCAGCTCAATTATTGTTGGCTTGGGCATTAACTCGCTTTTCCTTTCCTGATAGAGACCGTATCTCCATCATTGAGTTTGTTGAGCAATCTGGCTGGACCAATAACCACAACATCGCCTTCATCTATGCCCTCGGTGATTCCTTGCAGTTCATCATTGGATATTCCAAGCTTAACCTCGCGCTTTGAGGCTATTCCATCAACTACAACAAATACATGACTTGTCATTTTGAGATTATTTCTGGCACCAAATCTAACACCTCTTGAACTCCCTCTGACCTTCACCTCTGAGTCGTCGGCCTCCACCTCGTCATAAACGACAGCCTGCATTGGAATGGCAATAGTATCTCCCTTAACCTTTGTAAATATTTCGGCTCGACAGCTCATCCCGGGGCGCACATCAATGGATTCATCGTTTTCTAATAATATTTTCACTGTAAAACTGAGTCCGTCCCTGCTACTTGCTCTCTTGGCTGACGTTGCAATAGATGTAACACGCCCCTTTAGAGGGTCATCAGGGAAAGCTACCGCAAAGACATCGACATTTTGGTCCAATCGGATGTTGGCAATGTCAGCCTCATCAACTTCAACCTCAACTTGAATAGAAGCAGGATCAGCGATAGTGATTAGATTAGAACCAGCAATATTAGTTGTGCCGCTTATTGCTGTCTCACCAATTTTTATATCGACTGATGTTGCGATGCCATCAATGGGCGATCGAAATATGGTCTTTTCTAATCGTTCAAGTGACTTGTCCAGAGTTGCTTGCGCTTGAGTGAGGCCTTCCTCTCGTGAACGCAAATCTATCTTTGCTAGATCGTGTTGATTATCAATGAGTTCAAATGCATCCTGCCCGATCATTTTTCGTTCAAAAAGATTTTTATTGCGCAGCCATTTCGCATGAGTATTTTCCAATTGTTTTTTCTGACGCTCTATCGCAATAGTTTGTATTCTTACATAGGCTTGCTGCTGCTCTACATCAGCGCTAAAACTCCTTTGATCAAGCACCATAAGTACTTGGTTTTTCTTTACCGAATTTCCCTCTTCAATGAATAGCTCATTTACCTGGCCGATGACCTCTGAACGCAATTGAACTTGATCTTTATAGATAAGGGTGCCTGAGGCAAGGATAGATGTTTTAATTTCCTCAATCTTTGCTACCTCGGTCCTCACAAAAACTTCAGAGGAATTTTTTGATTGGTTGAAATAGAAAACTGTTGCGATAACAATTAAAAAAATACCGAGTAAGAGTTTCTTTTTCATTCTTTAATTGTTCCTCATGCAAGAGAGATAGTTCATCTCTCAGTGATTATATTTGAGACCATAGGGTACATATTATTTAAATTGATTCTCGTGACCTACAATCCCTTGTCCAGACGAATTAGCTATTCCTTACTACTTTCGTCTTACTTTAGTTTTCATGCTAGAGAGATTAGTTCGCGAAGTCAAAGCTTGAATTTTTGAACATCAACGTCATTGGACTCAAATGGTTTACTTGTCTAGGAAATTTTGTGTTTAAAGTTCGTCTAAAAGTATAAAAACTGAAAAACTCGACCAAGAAGGAGATTGTTGCGATTAAAACAGGCTTAAATTTAGCACAGCTATTGCATCAATCTGTTGACCAACATATCCTCCATTGCGAGTTAAAAACATCAATAAAATTTTTTAATATTGGGGCGTACCGATGGCAGGTTCAAATTCGAATGACACAGAAACAACTGTAGTTGGGGGTCAACCTCAAGAGACACAAACCTTCGCATTTGTTGCGATGACATGTCTATTCTTCTTTTGGGGTTTCATTACAGTTCTTAATGATATTTTGATTCCATTTCTCAAGGAGTCTTTTGATCTAAATTACACTCAGGCGATGTTAGTGCAGTTTTGTTTTTTTGGCGCATATTTCATTGTATCCCCGTTTGCAGGTAAATTAATTGACCGGGTGGGTTTTCAGGTTGGAATTGTCATTGGACTTATCATTACTGCGCTAGGCTGCATACTTTTTTATCCCGCTGCGGATTTGAATGGCTATGCTTTATTCCTTGCTGCCTTATTTGTGTTGGGCGGAGGCATTACAGTTCTTCAGGTTGCAGCGAATCCCTATGTTGCGGCATTAGGCCCAGAGAAAACTGCTGCTAGCCGCCTTAACTTGGCGCAGGCGGCTAATTCACTTGGTACTACGGTAGGTCCCGTCATTGGTTCTATCCTGATTCTCGGGGCAGTTGCTGCAGACGCTTCCGCCGTTCAAATGCCGTATCTGGGGATGGGATTAGTTCTTTTGGTCGCCGCGGCTGTATTTAAGATCATTAGTCTCCCAAAGCTTGCCCATGTGGAGTCAGAGGATTCCTCAGCAGAAGATAGCTTAAAGATCCATATCCTCGTGTCTGTGGCTGTGGTTGCGGCTATGGCTTTTGGCCAATACATGGCCGCTGGTGTTATCGTTATTATTGCATTTGCATACAATTTGTTTGGGTTGTCACAGCACCGTTCAATGGTTCTGGGGGCGCTAGCGATTTTTCTCTATGTTGGAGGAGAGGTTGCTATCGGAAGCTTCTTGGTCAACTATTTAGCTGAAAGTGAGATTGCTGGGATGGAGATTGCAGAGGCTGGGGAAATGGTCGGCTACTATTGGGGCGCGGCTATGGTAGGCAGATTAGTAGGCGCCTTCCTAATGAATTACATCGCTTCTACCAAATATCTAGCTGCTAACGCTGTCATCGCTATTTTGATGATAATTGTTAGCATGAACACTTCTGGTGATGTAGCTATGTGGTCAATCCTTGCCGTAGGGTTCTTCAATTCTATTATGTTCCCGACAATTTTCACCCTTGCAGTCAAGGGTCTAGGATCCATGACTAGTAAGGGCTCTGGTCTAGTTTGTCAGGGGATAGTGGGAGGCGCTCTGATTCCGGTTATACAAGGTGTTGCGGCTGATAGCGTTGGTATTCAGTTGAGTTTTGTTGTTCCTATGCTTTGCTATATATACATAGGTTGGTACGCCTTGAGGGGTGCTGATCAGTCGTAAAAGTGAGGTTAGAAGAGCTTTTAAATGGCGGTCTTGAGAGTTTCAAGGCTGCCATTTTTTGCTTTATAGGCACCGTCAAATGAAGAAGCTAGCGGTTTTATTTTACGTCTTATTAACGATTGGCTGTGGTGGTGGCACCTCGAGTGTGCCTCCCCAAAATATGTTACCTCCTACATCAACACCTAATAATCCAGATATCCCGCTTTCTGAAGTTAAGACTATTGCCCAGTCAATAGATGGCCAGATCATTAATCGTCCCTATCTCGTGCGCTATCCTGAGGATGCCACAAAGAATAGCTACCCAGTAATTTTCTTTTTCCATGGCGCAGGGGGTAATGGCGAGGGTTTGTTGAATGGGAGCTACTCGATCTCAACATTAATTGATGAGGAAAAGTTTATTGGGATTTTTCCAGACGGCTACCAGAATCGATGGAATGTAAGTTCCGAGACTAATGCGGATGACGTGGAATTTGCCCGCTTGATTTTTAGTGAGCTTAGTAACTTCGAGATATTTAATACAGATAAGATTTACGGAATTGGAATTTCAAATGGAGCCGGTATTGCCAACAAAATAGCTAAGGAGACAACTATTTTTCAGGGGATTGCTCCAATAATAAGTCAGCAAACAGTGCAGGTGGGGGAAATAACTCCCTCTCAATCGGTGTCAGTATTTCAAGTTAATGGCACTGAAGACGAGTTGGTGCCGTTAGTTGGTGGTGATGGAGTTGCTGGCAATATCTTCATGTCTGCTAGGGCAAGTGCTGAAAATTGGGCGCTCAACGCTGGCTGTAATGAGACTCCAGACGAGACTATGTTGAAATGGGGCGATTACTCGGTAAGGCAATATGAATTCGACGATTGTCTAGATGATCGTAGAGTAAAGTACTTTATCGTCGAAGGAGCTGGTCATACAGCTTACTTTGGTGGAAAGATTGATCTGTATGGATTGGTGTGGCAGTTTTTTAACTCCACTGATGCCAGTCAAGCTGGCAGAAACTTCAAAATTTTAGCACTTGGAGATAGCTATACAATTGGTGAGAGTGTGTGTAGGACCTGTAGTTTTCCTGAGCAATTAAAAGAGCGTCTAACAGCAGAATTTTCCGATCAAGATGTGTTTGAGTTAGAGGTATTGGCGCGGACCGGATGGACCACCACAGATCTTAAAAATGCTATTGATGAAGAGAGCCCTTTGAACGATTTTGATTTGGTCACTCTATTAATTGGTGTGAATAATCAATTTCAAAATCGACCTTTTAGTTTATATGAGACTGAATTTGAGGAGCTGGTCAATTCTGCAATATCTTTTGGTGAGGGTAATGCGGAAAATGTGATTATTTTATCAATACCTGATTATTCATATACACCATTTGGACAGAATTTTAATACACCGACAATAAGATCCGAAATAACGGCTTATAATGAATTTAGTCAGGAGTATTGCGAATCAAATCAACTATCTTATATCTACATCACCGATATCACCGATCAGGGATTAGACAATGCCTTTCTTGTCGCCTCTGATGGATTGCATCCATCAACTCTTGCCTACAGCCAGTTTGTAGACAGACTAATGCCTCTGGCACTTACAAAGCTTGATAGATGAGTCTGTCGATATGAGCCTTAAATGCTAATCAAAATTTATAATGGAAATGTGAGGATCGCCTACAGAATGAGTTAACAGTAATATTAGCTCATCCCTCCCGTCACTATTTAAATCTTCAATAATGAATCCATCTCTACTTTTGGGTAACTCAAGTTTCAACCTGATGGCTTTTTTTGAAAACAACTGTGAACTCTTCTCAGCCAGATAAACAAGTAGCGTATCTGTTCCTCGTTGGACCAAGAGATCTTTCAAGCCATCCCCATTGATATCTGCACTCAAGACAGCTGGAACAAATAGCTCACCATTACTAAAGTCGAAACTCACTGACACCGATTTGGATATACTTGGTCGATCTTCAAATACCTGTCCCACCATTTTATATATGGATACATCAGTCGATACAGAGCGTGTTAGTAGCGCCTTGATAATAGTCCCAATTCCTACATCCACAGAGGTAATAACAAACTCTTGCTTGCCATCACCGGTTAGATCAGAGTAGTCATTACTAAGCTGATAACCTCTCGTTTTTATCGTAGAGGAGGCAGCTGTCTCAAAGCCTAATAATCCATTATTATCATTGATCCCTCTGTATATTTCGTACTGAGATTCCCAGCCAAAGATTCCCTCAGCTTTGATATTTTTTAAAATAAGATCCTTGAGTCCATCGCCATCGACGTCCTCGACGCCATCTAGGAGCCTGGACATCCCCTCGCGGTTATCCGCGTTTTCTCCTAAATCGATTTGAAAGTAGTCCCCAAGAACATCATTTTGCTTGGGATCAAGGGCTATTGGATCTTCACTAAATGAACCATCTATCTTTTGTAAATAAACTGAGAATTTGCCATTAATCCAAAACGCCAGATCAGCCATTCCATCGATATTTGCGTCGATCCCAAAAGGAGAATTGGACCGATATCCTACATATTCAACGTTGTCTCTGTAACTCATTCTCGGCAGAGGGCCGAGGGTTTGGAGTGATTTAAACTCTCCATTCTTTGATACAGCTACTTCCCATCCCGAAAAACTGGGCATCAGAAAGTCATCATAACCATCTTCATTGAGATCCAAAAACATCTGTGTTTTAGGTGATGAGGTCCAGTTGCGGCCAACAAACATTGAGGAGCTGCTGAGTAAGTATTCAAACATACCAGACTCAATATTTAGTCGCATTATTTTTCCATCTTGGAGTCCTGCCAAGGATTTATTTTCTGAAGTTTCTATTACATCAACTAGATCCATGGAGGAGGGAAGTGCTTTGCTTAGCTCTAGAAACCAAACCTCATCGCGTTTGGTAAATATTTTTACTCTGCGCTCCGGTTCGGCTTGTAAATTAAGCAGCTGGGTTTCGCGCTCATCGATGCTTGGAGTTTCAATAATTAGCAGTTTGCCGCTATTATATTTTTTGCTCTTCATAGAGATCACGTCGATGCTATGCTTTGGGCTCATAGGTATCGTTTCAACAGTAAATTCCAAATTTAATGCAAGGGATGGAGAGCTCAGTAGAGCTAGTAGGCAGGTTATCTTTAGAAGACCAAATTTTATTTTGTCGCGCATCTTAGCATTCTGTTTAAGGAAGTTTATCTTTGGTTCGGGGATCTGCATTAACAATAAAATTTTGCATCGTCGTGCCGTGCAATTTTGTAAAAATCCTAAGCTTATCGCAATAGGATTCTTTAAATATCGGAAAGTAACTCCTATTTATCCAAAATAGAACCTGTTCCTCAAGTCTGGTCGGCTTTAACATAAAGTTCGAGAAATCCTGAGAATGATGCGTGCGCCGTAATAAACATGTTGTCGATCACTTCCTTGGCTATGTCAG
>Ga0315315_10006411_pt1 | contig 10880 bp, 11 predicted proteins | sample M140m3416metaG_FD_203699 | JGI IMG/M metagenome (GOLD analysis project Ga0315315, IMG submission 203699) | Ammonia-oxidizing marine archaeal communities from Monterey Bay, California, United States - M1 40m 3416 | ecosystem: Environmental > Aquatic > Marine > Intertidal zone | place: USA... | reverse complement strand
CTTCCAATATCCTAATTATGTCTGTCATAGGAATTTTTTTAGGTGCTTTTAAAAGGTAATACCCTCCACCCTTTCCTTTCTTCGAACTTAAAACTCCTGACTTACGAAGTGTTAACAAAATACTTTCCAAATACTTGTGAGAAATATTTTCATTTGCAGCTATTTCGGCAATCTGGATCGGATCATTATTTTCTTGTTTTGCTATATAAGCAAGAGCTTTCAGTCCATATTTAGTTTTCTTCGATAGCATTATATTATCATGCCTGCCCCAACAGTATTATTGGTTGCTTCATCAATTAAGATTAAACTACCTGTATTTCGGTTTCTACTGTATTGGTCGATAAATAAAGGAGAAGTGGTGCGCAAAGTTACTCTAGCAATATCATTGCTAGAAATAATCTTATCCGCTTCATCTCTATGAAGGGTATTTATATCAACCTTATACTTTATTTCTTTAACCATGCAACGCGCATCTTTAGAAGTATGCTTAAGGGCATATTTGCCTTTTTCTTTCAGAGGGCTGTCGCCCATCCAGCAGATCATAGCTTCAATATCTTGAGAAACTTCAGGTTTGTTGTTTTCTCGAACAATCATGTCTCCTCTGCTAACATCAATATCATCTTCAAGTGTTATTGTTACTGACATGGGAGCAAACGCTTCATCAATTTCACCACCAAAGGTGTCAATTGATTTTATTTTTGATGTAAAACCAGAAGGCAACACCATTATCTCGTCTCCTTTTTTAAAAACACCTCCGGCAATTCTTCCAGCGTACCCTCTGTAGTCATGGTGCTCAGTAGTTTGAGGGCGAATAACGTTTTGAACAGGGAATCGACAATCAATATGGTTGTGATCAGAAGCAATATGAACTGTTTCTAACGTATGCATTAAAGTAGCTCCTTCAAACCAATCCATATTTTCTGATCGGTGCACAACATTGTCTCCCATCAGCGCACTTATAGGTATGAACCGAACATCTTTTGTTTCTAGTTTAGCACTAAAAGCTTCTAAATCATTTACTACCTTATCGTAAACTTCTTGACTATAGCCAACCAAATCCATTTTATTAATACAATAAACAATGTGCGGTATACCCAATAATGAAGCAATAAAAGAGTGTCTTTTTGTTTGCTCAACAATTCCATGTCGGGCATCAATTAGAATTATAGCCAAATTAGCTGTAGAAGCTCCAGTAACCATATTTCTTGTGTATTGAATGTGTCCAGGGGTATCTGCAATGATGAATTTTCTTTGCGGTGTTGCAAAGTATCTGTAAGCAACATCTATGGTAATTCCTTGTTCTCTTTCATCTCGAAGTCCATCAGTAAGTAAGGCTAAGTTCACATGCTCTTCTCCCTTTCGCTCACTAACTTGCTGAATAGCTTCCATTTGATCTTCAAAAATAGATTTACTATCGTAAAGTAACCTTCCAATCAACGTGCTTTTTCCGTCGTCTACACTCCCTGCAGTTGTGAACCTTAACAGGTCCATATTTAAATATGATTTTTCCATATTAGTAAATGTAAAGTTGGTATTAAAAATATCCTTCTTTTTTTCTGTCTTCCATAGCAGCCTCAGATCTTTTGTCATCAGATCTTCCTCCTCTTTCCGTTATGCGAGTTGAAGCAACTTCTTCAATGATTTCTTCTAAAGTTTTTGCCGTTGAGGCAACTGCACCGGTGCAAGTTGCATCACCAATAGTTCTAAATCTAACTACCATTGGTTTCACTTCTTCGGTGTCTTTGGTTTCAACAAAGTCAGTTTTTCCTAAAATGATCCCGTCCCGCACAAAACACTCTCTTGTGTGCGAGAAATATATAGATGGAATGTCTATGTTTTCGGCTAGAATATATTGCCAAATATCCATTTCAGTCCAATTGCTGATCGGAAAAACTCGAAAGTGTTCTCCCATATTTTTCCTTCCGTTAAAGGTATTCCATAATTCTGGACGTTGATTTTTTGGGTCCCATTGCCCAAAGTCATCTCGATGGGAAAAGAATCGTTCTTTAGCTCTTGCCTTTTCTTCATCTCTTCTTGCTCCGCCCATTGCGCAATCGAATTTATTTTCTTCTATCGCATCCAAAAGAGTAACTGTTTGTAGTTTATTTCGGCTAGCATTAATTCCTTTTTCTTCAGTAGATTTTCCCTCGTTAATTGATTGTTGAACGGATCCAACAATTAATCGAGCTCCTGTTTCTTCAACTAATTTATCTCTAAATTGAATTGTTTCTGGAAAATTGTGACCTGTGTCAATGTGCATCAATGGAAATGGAACTTTAGCGGGATAAAATGCTTTTCTTGCCAAGTGATAACAAACGATAGAATCCTTTCCTCCTGAAAAAAGTAATACAGGGTTTTCAAATTGAGCCACAACTTCTCTAATTACAAAAATTGCTTCGGCCTCTAGTTCTTTTAAGTGTGTTAAATTATATGAACCCATTTAGTAGCTTATTTTATTTATCACAAAGCGATACAATATATCACCACTTTGTTCAATTGTGTTTTTCTCTGTATCAATTATTAAAGCTGGATTTTTTGGTGCTTCAAAAGGTGCGCTAATTCCAGTGAAGTTGGGGATTTCTCCCTTTCGTGCTTTTTTATAAAGGCCTTTTACGTCTCTTTTTTCGCATTCTTCCAAAGAAGTATTTATATAAACTTCCAAAAAGTTCTCTTTACCAATTATTTCTTTTGCCAAGTCCCTAATATTTTCGGTTGGGCTCACAAAACTATTTATTGTAATGATTCCACAATTTAAAAACAACTTAGAAACCTCCGAGATTCTTCTAATATTCTCTAATCTATCTTCTTTTGTAAAGGCTAAATTATTGTTTATTCCTGATCTTACGTTGTCTCCATCCAATACCTGAGTTAAATATCCTTCATCATTCAGCTTTTTCTCCAACCAAGCAGCTATAGAAGTTTTTCCAGAACCTGAAAGACCCGTGAGCCAGATTACTTTGCTATGCTGGTTTAGCAAAGCTTCTTTATCTGCTCTCTTAAGAAGTTTTTCAAAGACTGCATGGATATTATTACCTTCCTCTTTCATAGACTTTTAAATCGGAAGACAAAGTAACTTAAAATACAAAGACAATAAGCGAAAACCCCATTACTTTTTTAATGGATTTCACCTATAATGGGTCAATTGACCATATTCTAAAATGAAATTCGTATGTTTGGTGCTAAAACCGAATGTAAATAATGGTAGAAAAAGACTATAGATTATCGCCAAGAGTAGACCAAGTCGGCATCCAAGATCGAGTGGATAGATTTACCAAAAGAAGTGTCAAAAACGAAGCCAAAAAGAAAGGCTTGTACATGACACTTAATATGATTGATTTAACAACTTTGGAAGGAGCAGATACCGAGTTTAAAATTAAACAATTGTGCTATAAGGCGCAACACCTTCATGATTCTTTCCCCGGCTTACCAACTACTGCTGCGGTTTGCGTGTACCCAAATTTTGTAAAAACAGCAGTAAATGAAGTAAAAGGGTCTGGGGTTAAAGTTGCATCTGTAGCAACTGCTTTTCCAAGCGGTCACTCCAGCTCAGAAATAAAGTTGTTGGACACTAAAATTGCTGTAGATAATGGGGCACACGAAGTAGACATGGTGATTAGTCGTGGAAAATTCCATAGTGGAGAATACAATTTTGTGCATGATGAAATTGCTGCAATTAAAGAGGCGTGTGGAAAGGCAAGGTTAAAAGTTATCTTGGAAACAGGAGAGCTTGGCACTTTTGATAAAGTCAGAAGAGCAAGTGATATTGCAATGGATGCTGGAGCCGATTTTATTAAAACATCTACCGGTAAAATAAGCCCAGCTGCAACTTTACCTGTAACTTTGGTTATGTTGGAAGCAATAAAAGACTATTACTATGAAACCGGTAAAATGGTTGGAATGAAGCCCGCGGGAGGTATATCTAATTCGAAGCTGGCGTTACAATATTTATTAATGGTAAAAGAAACGTTAGGTGGAAAATGGTTAAGCAACCAATGGTTCCGTTTTGGAGCAAGCAGTTTAGCAAATGATGTTTTAATGCAAATAATGAAACAAGAATCAGGAATTTACCAATCGAAAGATTATTTCTCTAAAGATTAAAAAACTAAGATGAAGAATAAAATAGATTATAACTCTGATTGGAATTTGGATCCAGCCCCAGAAAGTACAGGTCATATTAACGTGAAGAGTAAATACGACTTATTTATTGGAGGGAAATGGGTAAAACCAAAATCAGAGAAATACTTTGCAACAATTAACCCTGCAACGGAGCAGAAGATAGCGGACATAGCAGAAGCAGGACAGGCTGATGTGGATGCCGCGGTTAAAGCTGCAAAAAAGGCATATGATACGGTTTGGTCAAAATTATCCGGTAAAGAAAGAGGTAAGTATATTTATCGTATTGCAAGATTAATTCAAGAGAAAGCGCGTGAGTTTTCAGTAATAGAATCGTTAGATAGTGGAAAAGTGATTCGAGAATCACGAGATATTGATATTCCATTGGCGGCAGCCCATTTTTTCTATTATGCTGGTTGGGCAGATAAGTTAGAATATGCTTTCCCAAATAGACAGCCAAATTCATTAGGCGTAGCAGCGCAAATAACACCTTGGAATTTCCCAATGTTGATGATAGCATGGAAAATTGCCCCAGCTTTAGCGGCTGGAAACACAGTGGTATTAAAACCTGCTGAAACTACGTCATTAACTGCTTTAAAATTGGCTGAAGTAATTCAAGAGGCAGGCCTTCCAGATGGAGTAGTAAACATCGTAACAGGATATGGTAAAACAGGAGCGATGATGGTAGAGCACAAGGATGTTGCTAAAGTTGCTTTTACCGGTTCAACAGGTGTTGGAAAAATTATTATGAAGGCCATTGCTGGAACCAACAAAAAGTCTACTATGGAGTTGGGCGGTAAAGCCGCCAATATTATTTTTGAAGATGCTCCATTAGACCAAGCGGTTGAAGGAATTATTAATGGGATCTATTTTAACCAAGGCCACGTATGTTGTGCAGGTTCTCGGTTGTTCGTTCAGGAGTCTGTTTATGAGGTTGTGCTTCGTAAATTAAAAGATAGAATGGAGTCATTGTATATCGGAGATCCAATGGATAAGAATACGGACATAGGTGCGATTAACTCCAAAAAACAATTGGATGTGATTAATAATTACATTAAGATAGGTAAAGCAGAAGGAGCAGAGATTTATCAACCTAAATGTAAAACTCCGAAAAAAGGATTTTGGTGTAAGCCGACTTTATTCACTAATGTGGCACAATCAAATAGAATTGCCCAAGAAGAAATTTTTGGTCCAGTATTAGCGATTCAAACCTTTAGAACGGTAGATGAAGTAATTACGAAAGCCAATAATACTCCCTATGGTTTATCTGCTGGGGTATGGACGGATAAAGGATCAAAGATATTTAACCTCACATCTCAATTAAAAGCAGGAGTAGTTTGGGCTAATACGTATAACAAATTTGACCCAACCTCTCCATTTGGAGGATACAAAGAAAGTGGACATGGAAGGGAAGGTGGTCTTCATGGTTTGGAGCCATATTTAAAATTTGATTAATAGATTAAAGCAATATAAATGTCAAGAATTGAAGTTTTGAAAACGTATAAAATATATATCGGAGGTAAATTTCCCAGAACAGAATCTGGAAGGTATTATCAACCAAAAGCGAATGGAAAAGTTTTAGGTAACATTTGTTTATCCTCTCGAAAAGATTTTAGAAATGCTATAGTTGCTGCTCGTTCAGCTCAAGGTGGGTGGGCTGCAAAATCGGCTTATAATAGAAGTCAAATTTTATATAGAATCGCCGAAATACTAGAAGGTAGACGAACACAGTTTATTGAGGAACTTATTCAACAAGGAAGTAAAAAGCCTCAAGCAGAAAAAGAAGTTAACCTTTCTATCGATCGACTTATTTACTTTGCTGGTTGGTGCGATAAATATACCCAGATTTTTAGTTCTGTAAATCCTGTTGCTTCTAGCCATTTTAATTTTTCAGTACCGGAGCCTACTGGAGTAGTTGCAATAGTGGCTCCCGAAGAAAGTGGGTTATTAGGCTTAGTTTCTCAGGTTGCTCCCACAATTGCGGGAGGCAATACGTGTGTTGTTTTAGCATCAGAAAACAAACCACTTTGTTCAATTACACTTGCAGAAGTACTCTCAACATCCGATGTGCCCGGAGGAGTAATCAATATATTGACTGGAAACAGGAAAGAATTAATTCCGCATTTTGCAGCTCATATGGATGTTAATGCTTTGGTTTATTGCGGAAATAATTCAGCTGAAATAAAAATGATTCATGAAGCCGCTGTCGGCAATCTAAAGCGTGTTATACATAGAGATAGCGGGAGTTATATAAGTGATAAGTATGAGAGCCCATACCTCATATCTAGCTTACAAGAAATCAAAACAACTTGGCATCCAGTTGAAAAAATTGGCGCAGCGGGTAGTGGCTATTAGAACGTAATTTAGAAATGTTTTTGCTTAAAAAATGTTTTTTGTAAAAATATTAAACTACTTTAGCCCGCTCGAAGCTAAAACCTAGTGGTTTTGCTAGGAGTGAAAAGAAAAAAACCATAAAAAATCAAATCATGAAAAATTTAAACAAATTAAGCGTTGCTCTAATGTTAGCTTTAGGAACTACATTTGCAATGACTAGCTGTGGAGAAGCTACTGAAGAAGCTGCTCACACTGAAGAAGCTCATGCTGAAGAAGCTCATGCTGAAGAAGCTCATGCTGAAGAAGCTCATGCTGAAGAAGCTCATGCTGAAGAAGTTGCTACTGAGGAAGTTGCTGATACTACTGCTACTGAAGAAGTTGCTACTGAAGAGGTTGCTACTGAAGAGGTTGCTACTGAAGAAACAGAAGAAGCTGCTCACTAAGAAATACTTAGACATTTGAAAAAGCTGTTCTTATGGAACGGCTTTTTTTATGCTTCTTTGTTTTTGGCGATTGCGTTAGACTTCCTTATAATAAAATCTATTGACTTTTTTCAATTAGAAAGAGCAAATTATTTGCCATAACCAAAACCTAAAGAAAGCCCCATTCTAAAGTTGATAAATGGTAAACTAACTTCCGAAAATTCACGCATACTGAAATAACGCTTAGATGAAAATTTAACACTTTCTCTTTCGATCTCAATATTAGGATTGTTTATAAAAAATTCTGCATCATTTCTTATATCTTCCTCATAGTCCCTAAAGTCAAAATTTCCTGAAGTATTTTCAACGTCAATCTCAGCTGAAACAAGCACGCCGTTTAACCCTATTCCTAAAATGGTCCAATCTAAGGTTAAACCATTCTTCCAAATTTTTTGTGTTCCAATTTGAATTCCAGCACCAAGATTTGACATTTTATACCGGGTTTGCGCCTCTCCATAATATAACATGCCATTACCATCAAATCCTTCTACATAATCTCTTTTTGATTCAAGTTCATAGGTCATGATATGCAAATATGGTCCCCAATAAAAACCGCTCAAACCTTCTTTCTCTTTGCCGTAAATTTTCAAGTCGAGAAACGCTCCCAATCCTGAAAATGTTGGTTCAGCCCATGGGTTATAATCTTCATCATTGTATTCCACTGTTGTGATACTATCTAAAATCCCATTCATTTTTGTTGGAAGGTACCTAATGGTTGCTTGAAGCGACATTCTTTCATTTAATTTTCTTTCCTGAGAAAAACTTATTGTTCCATTAAATAACTCCATGATTCCTTTGGTGACATCATCACCCACTATAGGTGTAGGGGAATACCTTATCTTACTTACATTGTTTTGGCCGTTAACAATTGATAATGATGATATTAAAAGAATGAATATCCCTGTTTTTTTCATAGTTAAATAAGTTTGATTTGACATAAAGGTAAGTATTTCAAGAAGACTTTTAGCGAGGACCGTGAAATGAGAAATATTTCTCCAAATATAATTACAGCTTTTCAAACAAGTGTTTACACTCCTTCCATCATAGTTTTCAGCTTTTTAAAGATATTCCTAAACTATAGGCAAAGTAAATGTCAAAGTAAAGCATAAAGCTCTGTTATTTTGTTTGTATGTTTGTTAAGTGATAAAGGAGGAAGATGAGATACAAGCAGACTACAAGTGGGAACTTTCTCGTAAAGAGTTCATTCGCTCGTTACTTGTTATTGGAGTATCGACAAGTATTCCTTTTCTTACAAGTTGCGAAACCAAAGAAGAACCAGAAGTTTTTGATTGCTCTCCTTTGTCTGCAGAACAATTAAAAGTATTGCAAGCAGTTCAATTAGTATTATTTCCAAAAGAAGGGAATGGCCCTTCAGCTCTTCAGATAAATGCAGATAAATGGATTGTTTATGTGTTGAATGATCCGAGAGATCCTCAAAGAGAGAAAGATTTTATCCTTGAGAACCTTAAGAGGTTAAACCAGTTTTCCAAAGAAACGCATGATAAAGCCTACGATTTATTAAGTACAGATCAACAAGAGAATCTTTTGGACCTTTTTTTTCAAGATAGGAACCAAAAAAGATGGGGTAGTAGAATGCTAACATTAATTTTTGAAGCATTACTTCTGGATCCTATATATGGAGTTAATCCGGATAGTATTGGTTGGGATTGGTTAAATCATAATCCAGGAATGCCCCGACCAAATAACCATAACATTTATCCAACTATATATAATACGATAAATGAAGTATGATGTTTGCATAATAGGAAGTGGCGCTGGAGCTGGTCCCATAATATATGAGCTGTCAAAAGCTGGTTACAAAGTTGTAGTTCTTGAAAAAGGCCCATGGGTAAAAACGGAGGACTTCAACAAGGATGAAATGACAGCTACACGCCGCGATTCATTTAGGCCCGCACTGAAAGACGAGTGCCATACCGTTGTTAAGAAAAACAAAGCAGGTAAATGGATGAAACGTTCTACATATGATTCTGGCAGAAGTTTTTGGAATGGAAACTGTGTGGGTGGTTCTTCCAATTTTATGAGCGGATACTTTCATCGTTTAAAACCAATAGATTTTAATTTGCTTTCAGAATTTGGTCCAATAGAAGGAGCAAATGTTGTTGATTGGCCGATTAATTATGAGGATTTAGAAGCGTATTACGAAAAAACAGAAAGAATAGTTGGAGTCTCAGGAAAGGTGGTGAATCATTCATTTTTAGAGCCACGTTCCACGCCTGATTTTCCTTTTCCTCCATTGCAAGAAAATATCTTTGCTTCCTGGTTAGATAAGGGAGCAAAGCAACTTAACTATGAGATATTCCCTACCCCAAGGGGAATAATATCAGAGTCAAAAGAAGGAAGAAACGCATGTTATTATTCGAATTACTGCGGTAGTTATGGCTGTTCCTCTGATGCCAAAAGTAGTTCGCGAGTTGCACTTATTGAGTCTGCGGTTAAAACAGGAAATTGTATAATTTTGCCAAACTCAAAAGTGTTTCATCTAGAAACGAATGGCGAAGGAAGAATTATTAAAGCGAATTATTACGATGTAAACGATGAAAAACAATCTATCGGAGCAACTATTTTTGTGGTTGCTGCTCAAGCTGTAGAGACTTCACGTTTATTGTTGATGAGTGAGAATACTGAATTTCCAAATGGGTTAGCAAATAATTCGGGACAGGTAGGAAAGAATATGGTTTATTCTAGTGGCGGAGTTGGTTCTGGACAGCTATATTTTTCGGATTTGAATAAAGAAGATGCTGAAGCATTGGATACTCCAGGTTTGTTTATCAATAGGGCAATTCAACAATGGTATGAAATAGATCATCCAGAGTTAGGAAGAGTAAAGGGAGGAACAGTTGATTTTGTTTCTGAGCATGCAAATGGAATTACAAAAGCTATTAAACTCAAAAAGACATCTGGCGGAAAGCTGTTATATGGAAGTGCATTGAAAAAAAGGCTTTTTGACTATTTTACAAAACAGCGTAAGTTGAAATTTGAAATATTTGTTGATTGGTTGCCGAATGATAAATGCTATGTAACTCTTGACGATGAAGTAAAGGACAAGTGGGGAGATCCTGTTGCTAAAATTTGGGCAGGACATCATGAGCATGATAATAAAGTTGCCAGATATTTAGCGGATAAAACTGAGCGACTTTTCAAAGAAATTGGGATGAAGAATGTTAGCACTGGCATTGGAAGTTCTCCTCCTGCCAATCTTCAAGCTGGTGGTTGTCGTTTTGGAGATAACCCAAAAACATCCGTTTTAGATAAAAACTGTAAAGCTCATGAAGTTGATAACTTGTACGTGTCTGATGGGAGTTTTATGCCTACAGGAGGAAGTGTTACCTATACTTTTTCGATTTATGCGAACTCATTTCGAGTAGCAGACAAAATTAAAGCTGATTTAGAACAGAATTATTAATCAATGCAGCGTATTTTTGTAGTTTAATTTATAAGAATGAAAGTCGAAATCTCTAGAAAACGACATATAGTCAAAACCATCACTTGGCGTGTCATTGCATCAACAACAACATTTTTGTTGGCTTGGCTATTTTTTCAGGATGATGCACAGGCAGTGAAAAAAGCAACTGGTATTGCAATTGCTGAATCAGCGATAAAAATGGTGTTTTATTATTTTCATGAGCGCGCCTGGTATAACTCGAATTTCGGAATAAAAAATCGAAATCAAGATAAAATAAAGAAAGATGAATCTCAATAAATTATTAGAGGTAGTTAAAGAAGCTGCTTTAAGGGGCGGTGAGGAAATTTTGAAAATTTACGAAACTGATTTTTCTGTTGAGGAAAAAGACGACAATAGCCCCCTGACCCAAGCGGATAAAAATGCGAACATGGTAATTGAAGAGATACTTAAAGAAACCAATATTCCGATATTAAGTGAAGAGGGAAGAGGAATTGATTATTCTGAAAGAAAGGATTGGGAGTACTTGT
>Ga0315315_10006408_pt1 | contig 10882 bp, 12 predicted proteins | sample M140m3416metaG_FD_203699 | JGI IMG/M metagenome (GOLD analysis project Ga0315315, IMG submission 203699) | Ammonia-oxidizing marine archaeal communities from Monterey Bay, California, United States - M1 40m 3416 | ecosystem: Environmental > Aquatic > Marine > Intertidal zone | place: USA... | reverse complement strand
CTCGCCCTCGCCGCCGCCGCCGAGCCCTCCGCCGCCGAGCCCGCCGCCGCCTTCGCCTTCGCCGCCGCCGCCGAGCCCGCCGCCGCCTTCGCCTCCGCCGCCTCTTGCGCCGCCTCTTGCGCCGCCGTCGACGCCGCCGTCGACGCCGCCGTCGACGCCGCCTTCGCCGTCGTCGCTCACAGTACCCGAGCGTGCAGGCTCGTGCTGTTCGGGATGCGTCACCGTCGGAGGCGGTCCTGCGGATTGCACCGTCGGCCCGCTGCTGCCGGTGCCGACCGACGTGTGGAGCGTGTACGCGGCCAAAGACAGTGTCCAAAACTACACGTGCGGGGCGCGCATCGGGTACTCGCATTCGCAGATGCAGCTACCGCTGCGCGATGCGTGCAAAAGGGTGGCGGAGGAGGCGTTCGTAGACGGTTTCGTGTGCGCCACGTGCTACACCCCGTTTCCGGCCCCTCCGAGCTCGCCGCCCGCTTCGCCTTCGCCGCCGTCGTCGCCGCCGCCGCCGTCGCTCCCGCCGCCGCTCCCTCCCTCGCCACCGCCCCCGTCGCCGCCTCCCAGTCCGCCTCCGCACCCGCCGGGAGCGGCGCCGTGGCCGCCGCCCGCCACGCCGCCGTCCCAGCTTCTCACCAACGCGCCCGACTGCGTCGTGGGCGCGGGCGTCGTCGCGCACATCAACGGCACGTTCACCGAGTGCAACTCCATCACGGTCGAAGGGGAGCTGCACGTGGCGAACAACTCGTACGTGCGCACGAGAAGCCTCCTCGTGGCGCCCTCCGGTTTGTTTGTGATGGGAACGGCCGCCGACCCTGCGCACAATGTCACTCTGTACCTCGACCACGACGACTGTGATCACCTTGTTCACCTTAACCGTATCGACTGGAAGAACGACGCGCGGGCCCGCGCCTGCCTGCGGGACGGCACGATTGAGATCCTGGGCGCGTGGGAGTCGCACGGCGCGCCGGTGACGCCGTGGACGCTCCTCGCCGCCGACTGCGCGGCGTGCGACACGATCGAGGTCGAGGCCTGCGACGGGTGGGCAGAGGGCGACACAATCGTCATCGCGCCCAACGCCGGTCGCGGCGCTGGCAAGGACACTGCTTACGCACCGACGCGCACGATCCACCGTGTTCTTCCAGGGACGGACGTGGAACCCTGCTTAGTCGAGCTCAACGCCAGCCTCGAGACGACGCATCGCGGCACCAGCCTGTTCGTCAACGACGCAAACGGTACGCCCGTCCGGCTGCAGGCGGAGGTGATGCACTTCGATCGGTCTATTCGGATCACCGGACCTGCGTACGCGCGCACGCGGTACACGCCGTGCGAAGCGGCGAGACCGTGCAACGCGAGCCAGGGCGCATACGGTTTCCAGGGCATCTCGACCATTGCACAAGCGGGCGCGCGCGTCTCAATGAAGTGGCACCAGATGACCAACTGCGGGCGCGTGCTGCTGGGCGCGTACTGCCACCACCTCCACCTGCAAGGCGCGGCGGGCGGCACGTTCGTGGGCGTCGCGACGATGCACTCCGTGAACAAGGTGTGGACCGTCCACGGCACCAGCCAGTCGACAATTCGGGACTCGGTCGCGTTCCACCACCGCGGCGCAGTGGTCTACTATCAGGCGCGCGCGCACACAGGCGCCCGCGCGCGCCCGCGCGCATGCATCGTTTCAACGCGCGTGCCGCAGAACGGCGCCGAATTCAACAACACGCTGATGGGCAACGTGTTTGGATGCGAATGGATGCTCACGGCAGCGGACCAAGTCGGCTCCTCGAAGTGCGCGCTGGGGGACGGCGTCGCTCTGCAGAAGGACGCCGACCTCGGCGAGCAGTCGGCCATCTATCAGACGTCCTCCTACTCGGCTGACGTCATCGGCAATCGCATTTTCGGGTTTGACAACGCTCACTTTGCGAACCAACCCAACAATGTGTACGGGTCGGACGTCGCCGCCTACCGGGTGGCGCCGAAAGTGATGCCGAACGCGCGGTGGGAGTACAACGTCTTCCACACGAACGCCGGATTCGGATGGTACTGGAACAGTGCGCTGAGAGCGCCGCCGCCTCCTTCACCCCCTCCCCTCCACCCTCCATCCCACCCTCCCTCCCTCACTTCTCCCACCCTTCCCATCTCCTCTACCTCGCCATCTCCTGCTCCCTCTCATTTTCTCAGTCTCTCTCTCTCCTTTCTCGTGCACGCCGTTAACCTGCGCGCCCGCTCATCGCGCAGTCCAGTTTCCGCTGAACGTCCGGGTCGACGCCGACGGGTATGTGCAGGACTGGCGCGACACCGCGCCGTTCCACCCCGTCACCGGCGCGGATCAAGCCAAGAACGCGGTCATCAGGCACCACATCGACTACTTCTCCGACTTCAGTTCCGGAAGCTACGACGCCGGCGACGTCACGCTGCAAAACTACACGTGCTACAATAGCCTGAAGTGCATCTACTGGAAAACGTACCGGCGCGGCGTCGGATCCGGTCCGCTCGTCGACGGCGCCACTTGGGATGGGCAAACTCAGGGCGCCCAGCTCCCCGGCGGATCGGGGTTGGTCGAGTTGCGCAACGTACGGTTCGAAAACGCGGCAGCGCCCGCACGGCTCAACCACCACTGCGCGCGCGGGGGCGAACCAACGGGCGGTCTCTGCGCGTCGCACTACTGGATTCGCGATCCGCTTGGCACGTACGCGACGTCGCTCTCCTTTTGGGATGAGTCGTTCGAGCCGAGCGGGGTGCACCGAAGCGACATGATCCTCGAGTATGACAACGCGACTTGGTTTCTGCCGACCGCGCACCGTACCTTTGACGTGCAGCTGTGCGACAACAGCACGCATCTCATCCACGGCGGAGAGGCGAACACACACTGGGTACGGTGCCCACAGGAGTGGGGCGTGCGCATCGTGCGCATTTACTCGCCCGACCGCGGACACCTTCACGTGTACAACGAAGACGAAGAGGAGGACCACGTCGTGCCGCCCTTCGCGGTGCAAAAGGGGTGGTCGATGCCCGCGTACGAGGCCTACTCCCCCCTGGGCCGCGCGCACGTGGCGGGGTACACGTTCCTCGCGCGCGCGGAGGCGGCGCTTCGGATCGAAACCCGAACACGCGTCGCGTCGGACCTCTTCGTCCTCGAGTACAGCGAGGACACGTGGCCGGAGGAGAAGGAGACGCGCGTCCGCCTCGAGGTGAACGAGACGTACGCGTCGCCGATCGGCTTCGCGGGCGGCCCGTTCTGGATCCACAGCAACCACACGCGCGCGTGGATCACGCCTTACGGCGCGCTTTTGCCGCAGGCCGGCGCGTGGTGGGACGCGACGGGCGGCTGGCCGACGACGTACAACGCCTCGCTGTACGAGGCGGAGCGCGTCACCATGCTCGTGCGGCAGGGCGTCGACCCGTCGCGCGCCGCCGGCAACGGGTAACCGCCGCCGCACCGCGTAGACACGTTGGTCGTGGGTCGCTAGCTTTCAGTCTCTATCGCTCTCTCGCTCTCTCTCTCCCTCTCGCTCCGCATCTACGTGTAAAGTGCTCTGCGGAGAGAGATGGCGTGTTTTGAAGCGCAGCTACACTCGGGACTGGGCAACTGGCTGTATGTGAGCGTGGAAGTCGCGCTATGGGCATTCGCGACGAACGCGACGCTCGTACTCCCCCTCGTCCTGCACGAGCACTTCCTGCTGCCGCGGGAGGTGCTCGCGCCCACGCTCGAGCGCCGCTGTCTCCTGGTGCGGAACATGCAGGTGGCGAGCAGCAACGCCTCGATTCGCCGCGCGGTGGTCGCACGCGCGCGCACCGAGTTCACCGTCGCTCGTCGGAGGACGTTTGCGACCCTCTTCGGGCGCCCAAAGGTGCCGCCTGCGCAGCGGCTCTTCGCAACGGCCGTGCACGTGCGCACGGTGAGCGACGTGCGCTGCGCCAGCTACAGGCGCATCAGAGAGTGCGCGCGCGCGTGCGTGCGCACCGCCGCACTGCGCTGTGTCGCGCAGCACGCGATCTCGCCGGTGCTCGTCCTCAGCGACAGCGCGGAGACGTCCGCGCGCCTGGTGCGCGTGCTAAAGGGGCGCGGACGGGAGGTGATCACCGAAGGCGCGCTGGGGCTGAACGCGACGGACCACAGCGCGCTGTCCAAGTGCGCCGCTCGGCGCGCGCTCGGGCTGTGGACGGCCTTTGCGCTCGCGCGACGGAGGTTTGCGTCGGGCATCTCGACCTTCTCGAAAAGCGCGCTGTTGGCGCGGTCTGGCGCGCGGGGCGAAGACTTCGTCGTCGACAGCAGGTGTCGACGAGCGCACTCCTCAGACGGCGCGCTCTTCACGTGCCGACCGGCCGTTGTTGGGAGGGACTTAGTTTAGCCCGCATGGTTAGCCGGACGTCGCCACGCCGCTGCGGCTCCCCGTGGCCGGTCCGTCGGCAGGGCGGATGCGTCAGCGATCGGGTCGAAGCTCCCTGCCTCCCTGCTTCTCTCGCGAGCTCGCCTCTGCCGCGGCGCGCGAGGAGGTGGCGCCCACCCCACCCCCTCGACGTGCCGCCGGCAACGAGTAAATGCCGCAATCGTCCGATGGGAAGGGAAAAGAGCATCGGTGTTTCAAAACGTACCACACACACACACAAAAACAGAGTGCGCTCATCTTCCTCGTTCGGATTCCGTTTTTTAAAATGACAACATGGGAATCTTTGCAACTTTAGTGAGTCCAACGTTCTGAGAAGTGGACGGGTTTTTCTGAGCAGTGGAGTCGCTGTTGTCGCCGTCCTTAGGGCCGAGCCATTTACCCAAAGTTTCGCCGCCGGCGCAGCACACCGCCAAGACGAGCAAGACGATTGTCCCGACGGTAGCAAATGGGCCACTCCACCACTTCGAGGCCGGGGGCGAGGGCGGGGGAAACGAGGGCGGCAGCGAAGGCGGCGAAGGCGAGAGGAACGAAGGCGGCGACGAGAGCGGGGGGGGCGACGGCAGCGGCGGCGAAGGCGGCGGCGGCGACGAGACGGCACCGCGAGCTGCTCCGACGACGCAGCACAGGACAAGGAGCACAACCCGTGTGATGATCAGCATTTTTTTTGCGTCCTCTTCTCTTTTCTCTCCTCATAATGTTTCGCGATATATTTTTTTAATTAGACCTTGCTGCACCTTTGTGCCCCCTTTCCTCATGCGAAGGCGGGTACATACTAAACCGACCCGACGCCCCCACGTACCTCGATCCGAATTTGGCGTTCGACGTCGTGCATCGGGATCTGAGATTGCAGAACTACGTTCGCCGACCGACCGACGGAAGAGAGTTCCTCGACGCCGTCCCCGAAGACTGCCGCAGGCGGTTTGGGAGTCCATGGACTCCCAAAGTGCGAGGCCAGGCTGATTTGCACCCCTCCCCTCCCTCCCACCTCCCACCGCAGGCGGTTTGGGAGTCCATGGACTCCCAAAGTGCGAGGCCGCCTCTACGTGATGCTGTGGACGCACCTGCGGTTTCAGACGCGTGTGATCCCGCTCGGGGTGCTGCGCCTCGTGGATCAGGCGTTCAGGCGGAGAGTGGACGAAGGCCTGTAGCCGTCGCACGACTTATTATTATATTACACGTGTCACACACGCACACACACCTGTGGGCCCCTCCCTCCCTCCCCCCTTCGCACGCGCTCGCGCCCGCGCGTGCGCCGCAAAGGCGGCGTCCACGACCGACCCGCCGCGGGGGAGAAAGCGGCCCGTCGCCGCGACGAAAGCCGGCGCTTCGATGGCGAGGCCGTCGTCCGAAGCGGCGAGCGCAAAGGCGATGAAGGACTTTGTGCCTCGTGGCTTCTTCTTCCCATCGTAGCCGTAGAGGTCTTCCTTGTCGCGTCCCCGTTTCATTTCGACATCCGCGTCAGCCCTCTTCTCCCACCCGCGCACGTCCCGAAAGCTGATCGCCGAGCTCGGGGCGTGCAGCCGCTCGATCAGCGGCTGGGCCAGCTTCACCACGTCGTCGTCTCGGCCGTGGGTCTTCATGAGGAGTTCCAACTCCTCCGCCAGCACGGCGGCGGCATCCGCCCTCGCCCGTTCGGGCGTGCTCGGCTCGTCCCATCGCGGCGTCCCGCAGCGCCACTGCCTGTAGTACAGACTGAGCGTGTCCCAAAAGGGACGCTCCGTGTGTCTGAGGCGGTACTCGAGACCCTTTAGCAAGACAATTGCCGCGTTGCGATTCGGTCTGATCTGCGCGGTCGCCGCCTTGACTTGGACGCGAGGGTTGTTGAGGACGATGTCGTGGGAGGCAAACCGACCGCGGTAAGCTTCTAGATTTCGCTTGGTCGCTTCTTCGCGGTAGCGTCCCTCGTAGTCCTTGATGAACCCGGCAAACTCCTGCTTTCGTTTAACGAGCCAGTCGTAGTAGGCGCCGCCCAGACCGATCGTAGGGCTGTTCATGACGATGAGGGCAGCCTCGACGCTTAGAAAAAAAGTCGGAAGGTCGGCATCGTAGTAATCTGTCAAGAAACTGGATCGGATGTGTCGCACGAACAATGGATAGAAGACGTCTTCGACGAGCTTGACGAATATGGCATCGCACGAGTTCAGCTCCGTTTTGGCTTTGACGAAGCCGTTTTCGATCTCGATTAGGCTCCAAGAACGGTCCGAGCGAAGCGCCTCCGGCGCCTTTTGCGCTTTGGCAAACCACACAAGCTGCGCAAGGTGCAGCTTTCGGTCCCGCTCGTCGACGAAGGGTCCGGTGGGAAGGACGCTCTGGAGGTTGTGTAGGAAAATGCGGCGGGCCTCGAATCGAAGGGCCCTGTAATCCTCGCGAAAGTCCATGTACCCGCTGTAGACGTCCAGATCACGAAAAAAGGTGTGGATTCGGCCTTCGAAGCCTTGCGAAGCACGCTCGGTCGGATACCCCCACTCGTCCAACTGGTCGCGGCGTTCCCTCCTCAGCAAGGCCAGCTCGTTGTCGATCTTTGTGAGCTCTTTTCGGAGCTCGGCGATCGTCATGACAGGGGGCTCCACCATGCCGGCGCGGGAGCGCGCGCCACTCTCCGTCAGGGCGCGCTCGCTTCCTCTTCGGTGTCGGTAAAGACGTCGACGATGTCGACGTCGTGGATCATCGCACAGAGGGAATGACTCGTTCTTTCTCCTTTTGGATAACCGCTGTGCAAAGAACTTATGATCTGACAGCTCCGTATTGTCTTAAACTTGCACACACACACACACGCATCTACATGAAACCTTGCGGCACGGTGGTCGCGTTCAGAAGGCCAACAGGGGCACGGCGTCTCGGTACCCCAACTGCGCCGTTGTCAACACAACGGAGGTGTTCTCATTGTCAGTGGAAGCGGGCGTGCTGGAAACGAGCGCGTACGACGCAGACAGTCTTGGAACTTGCGTGTAGCAACAAAAACCGCAGGTCAAAATGCACGGCAGCGAAACGCCGCTGAGACGGTTTTGGTCTCGTTTACGTGCACTCCAACGCAGCGGCGTCCTGGCAAGGTCGGGAAGCGGCTTTTCTGCGACGATGACGGGCGTCGCGCCGGCGGGCGCGACGGGCGCTACGACGACCCCCTTGGCGCGCGATCGCCCAAACCACGAACACGAGCAGCTCTGTCCAAAACTGGGCCCGCACTGTTTGGTGCAATCGTAGAACCGCGGTCCCCAGCAACGTCGAAACCCAACCAAACAACAGCAAAGCGCGAGTATTGGCAAGCAGCTCACAACCGCAATCGTGACGACGTTTTCAAAGGTGTTCGCAGTCGCTTTGTACATTGTTTTTGCTTCGGACCGCGGTGCGGTGCGGCGCGGTCTTTCCCTCCCCGCCCTTTTTGATTCTTCCTCCGGCGTCACGATATCGAATCCAACAACCGCTCGGCGCGGCGCCGCCACCAATCCTTGAGCTCGTGCAACTCGGACGCGTCATCGTCCACGTACAGCAGCGCGCCGGTCACCCTTGTGACACCCTTTTTCTTGAGCGCCTTCATGGTGCCGGTTTCGCGCGCAAAGAGCGCGTGTGTGGCAGCGAGCTGGGCGAGGTGGCGGTGGAGGGCGCAGTCGGTCGCCGTCCTGAGCGGCGCCTTCATCTTGACGACCCTGCCGTTGGCGCGGACAGGCGCTGCTCGGTTTCCGCGGTAGCCGCACTTGAGCTCGACGAGGACGAGCTCGTCGTCCCCGCGCTGGCAGACGACGTCGGCCGCCGTGGCGACGCCCCGTTTCGAGTCGAGCACCACCCGTTGCGCCTCGACGGGCTTGAGGTTGTGATGCTCCAGTGCAGAAAAACAGTGGCGCGTCAGCTTCAGCATGGTTGCGTCTTTGCGCGCCGCGGCGCTGCCTTTGGCGAGGCGGCTGACCTGGCTGTCGACGGCCTTGCCACGACGGATGCCGCCATCGAGGCCACGCCACGCCTTGCCCTTGTGCTGCGACGTCGTGGGCAGCATCGGTAGCTCTCCCTTGGAAAAGACGACCTCGCCTAGGCGGCGGGCGACCCCTCGAAGCTTGGGTCCCATCGGCTTCCCCGTCGCGCTCGTCGCCTTGTAGCACGTATATGCGCGCGTGCGGACGAGCTTGCCAGGCGACGTCCGCTTGACGAGCGCCTTGAGTCCGCGCACTGCCGTCATCGTGAACCGTGCGCTCGTGGCGGTGCAGCACGGCAATCGCCGTTAGCGCGCGCAAACGTGTGCGCAAAGAGCGATTTTTTGCCACTTGATAACCCCCCTCCCTGCGTTGCTCCAAAAAGGAGGGCAGGCGGCTTTTGCCGTTGCAACTGTGCGTGCCTAAATTAGGTGGTGCGCTCGCTTGCGGCTTGCGCGCGTCTGCCGCCGCTAGGAAGAGAGCGGCGGCAAACGGGAGAGGGAGGGGGGGGCTGCCTGCATAGTTTCTCCTCGGCACAACAACAACGCCACCGGACCGCGCAGGCGCCGCCTCTGCCGTCCAAATGGGGCAGCTAATCCTGCTGCCAGCCGACTGCCGACCCGTCGAAGGCCTGGCGCGGCGCCAACGCAAAAAAAAGAGGCCCACGACGACAGCCGGTTGTGGTGGCGGTGGTGGCGGGCCGTCGTTGCTTCCAGTCGACAGTCGACCCGTCACGCCGCCGTTGGAAGAGGACGAGGACGACAGTTTGTGCGACGACTGTGCGGTGCCCCCCGTCTCGCGCACGAGCAGCAGCAGCGCTCAGACAAACGGGACTACGAGCTCGTCGGTCGCCTCTGTGGCCGTCTGTCAGACGGCAGCCGCCGCGTGGCGCATGTCGAGAAGACGCGCCGTCTCGCCGACGGCGTCGACGTCCTCGGGAAGTGCCATGTCATCGTTTGGTTGGTTTGAACAGAACGAGGACACCAACGATCGCAGCAAAGGAATCAAGAGGCGCAGGCAGAGCGTCGCGATAGGGCGATGTGCCGATCTCGATTCGGACGGGACCGCGACGTAGAATGTGCGTGCGTGAGTTGGAAAATCAAAAAAAAATATTTTGAGGCGCGAAGACGTCTTGCGGGTTGTGGCCACGGAGCGTCCACGGCCGCATTGGCCATGGCGACGACGACATGCCGAGCCTCCGACAGACTTGGCGGCTCCGACTGGTTCACCACGCAACGGTACGACGCGATCGTCGTCGGCAATCTCGAGCAGATTCTGAAGCACCACGGGCCAAACGTGCGACTTTTTGAGGGACGACTGATGCGAGACGTCGACATCGAAGAGGAACAGATGATCGTCGAACGCGTTGTGGCCTGGCAGAGCCGAGTGCAAAAGCTGTGGAGAGAGAACGACACATGAGCTCCACGACAGCCAAAAAAAAACAATTTGCAAAAAAAAATCGCTAGCTTGGGGTGTCCAGTGCGTAGGATAACGTGCCTTGTGTTGGTCCACTACTGTGTGTGCAAAATACAAACGAAAAAAGAAAAAAAGGAGACAGTTGTTCTCATGGCGTCCGCCGTCAGCCGCAAGCGGGCGTTTGAGACGCCCGCCACTGCCCCGTACCGCACGAGCGCTCTTCCGCAGCTCAACGCCGACCTCGGCACGCCCGCCGATCCGCGGCTGCTCGCGCCCCCAACACGGGACGCCCTCCCCGACGCGCCGGCCGTCATGCCGACGACGTCGCAGAGCAACAAGAAGACCAACGTCGCCATCCCCTACACCCGCGTCGTGAGCGACCCGAGCCATCTGGGCGAGGTGGGCACGCCGGTCTTCATTCGCGCGCGCTACGAGGACGGCGACAACGAGCAGAGCCGCGCCCGCACGCTCCCGGGCCTGCGGCGAGACACGCTCGCCGGGCTCGATGCCGTCAACAAGGAGCTCGTCGCCCAGATTGACAATACGAATTGGCGCCTCGACGGCATCCTGATGAGCACGGAGCACGAGATGGACCAGCGAATGGCCGCGCTCGCCGAGTACGAGGCGATCACCACAACCACCGCGGTGCTCGTCAACGTGCAGGGGCCGACCGTCTTGAGAAACATCTACTGCTCGCGTCCGTTGGTTGGAGACCTCGTCTACGTGGGCTTGCTCTTTGGCCTCAAAGCGGGCGTCGGCGTCGAGTGGGTTCCCTTTTGCAGTCAGCACCTCGACATGAAATTTGTCCCCGAGCGACCGCGCGCGCCGCAGCTAGGCTTCGCCGGCATCGTCAACCGCAAGCTCAACCACGTCGCGTTTGACGAGAACATGGTGCGGCGCATCTGCCGTGCGTACTGCATCGGGCGCGTCGTCGACGCGGCGCCTTCGCCCGGCATGATCACCGTCGATGTGCGGATTCGCCTCATGGACTGGGAGGAGATTGGCCGGCGGCACGACGAGGCCAACGCGCGATGGAAGAAGAGACTCCTAACGGGCGAAGACTACCTGGAGTACTACGGCCGGATTGGAGATCGGTGCCCGGGGCGATGGGCGGCGACCTTCAAAAAACTTCTGGTCAGCGGGGGCGGCGGGGGCGGCAGGGGCGGCGGAGGCGGCGGGGGCGGT
>Ga0315315_10006407_pt1 | contig 10883 bp, 7 predicted proteins | sample M140m3416metaG_FD_203699 | JGI IMG/M metagenome (GOLD analysis project Ga0315315, IMG submission 203699) | Ammonia-oxidizing marine archaeal communities from Monterey Bay, California, United States - M1 40m 3416 | ecosystem: Environmental > Aquatic > Marine > Intertidal zone | place: USA... | reverse complement strand
GGTTGTTTCTCTTGGTCGCGGACGATGTGTGTCTCGGCGATGGGCAGAAGTCCTTTGGCGACCAATCCTTTGGCGCGTTCGCTGATTTCTTTGTTGTCGTCGTCATCCTCCGCGTCGTCGTCCCCGTCGTGCGTACCCGCATCTCCCGCCGCGGTCGACCCGCCTGGTCGTCGCGCCTTGATCTCCTCGAGCATCTCCGACGGTAGCTCGTACAGCTCCGCGTGTGTCTCGAGCCAGGTTTGCGCGGCGGTGGTTCGCCTGCGCTTCTGCTCGTTGAACGATTGCGATGCGTCGTCCGCGGACGGGGCGACGGCTTTCAGGGCGCGCGCGACGGCGGCGGCGGCGAACCCTTTCTTCTCGAGGACCACGGCGGTCTTGCGGTCGACGTCGGCGGGGTCGACGCCGCCCGCCCCGGTGGGTTTCGCCGGCGCGTCATCGAGCCTCGTCCGCTTCGACTCGGGTTGTTGTTGCCGGTGCGCATCATCGTCGGCGGCGGCGGGAGCTGCGTCGTTCGCCGCGGCCGCCTCGCGCTCGCGCACCTTCTTCCCGCCTCTCGGGCCCGTACCCATGGTTCTCCGTGACCGCGCGCCGCGGTGGGCTGCGGTCGACGCGACGGAGGGTGAAGCCTCGCGACGTGGGGAATGGCGGCCACCCTATGAGCGGCGGCTTTCACGAGACTGCTCCGAGACGAATTTGATGATTTAGGCACCGCGCATTGGCTCGAGCGCACACGAGGTGCGGAGCGGAGAGATGCGGCAGTAGTCGGAACACGCGGCCGATGCAGTATCCACCGCCTCCCGGGACGGTGTGGGTGCCGGTCGGCGCGGCACCACCCAACGGGATGATGCCGGGCCCGCCGATGGCCCCGCCGTCCCTCCCTCAGATGCCTGCGCTCGACGCTCTCTGTTCGCACGCGGTCCGTGAAATCCTCCAGGCGGCGAGGTTTAGGGCCAAACAACATGTGTACGTGGGCTTCCACGCCGCCTGCGCGAAGATGTGCGAGCTCATGGGAGGCGTCGCGAACCTGGTCCAACTGGGCGTACACGACCCGGCGGCACAGGTGCCGCTCCTGGGAAGAATTCAGCGGATCGAACAGATGGTGACCGCGTTTGTCGGTTCGTACATGTCACAAAGGTCCGTGGTGACACTGACAGACATGGAGAAGGAGCTCGTGGTGTTCCTCAGGAGCTACAACCTTCAACCGAAGACGACGCGGCACGTCGAGGGCGGCTTTCGATACGCAGTGCCAGACCCGGCGACCAATTCAGAGGAAATTTCACTCGACGACGACGACGATGAGGTCCGTGAGGTCCGCTTGGAGTTCTTGGACATGGGCGTCGGCTGGTTCACTGCGTTCCCCGCGATCATCGCTACGTTTGGCAAGATCGAGAATGTCGATGAAGAGTCCTGGGCATGCCCGAACGTGTCGGATGCGCTCGCTGAATTCCTCGACCTACCCGCCAACGCCGGTCGAAGCGACGACGGCCTCGGCGCCGACTTTGAGAAGTTCCTCATAGAATCTCTCAGGAAGGAGGACCAAAAGAAGCTCTCGGGGTCGGACAAAAAGTTACCGGTTCGCAAGCTCCCCGGGTTTTGGATACGGCACGACTCCATGCCGCACGAGAGGCAGTGCACGCGTCACGTCCAGAACGCTAAGCGCGCTGAGCTCGCGAGGCTGCGGGACGAGGCGGCCGGGGCGGAGGCTGAGGCGGCCAGAGCGGCGGCGGCGGCGAAACGCGCGACGCGTGACCCCGCCCCGCCCAGGCTGAAGGATCCCACCAACCCACACGCCGCGTCCTTCATCGACTTGCTACGGGAGGAGTTGGACACGCGGTGGCACCCGTCGAGGTCCAAGGTTGACGCTGCTGTGCGGAAAGCGATGAAGGAAAATCCAGAGTCGCTCGTCGCGGCTGCGGTTGAGTACGGGATGTTGCACCTGGGCGGAGGTAAGCACCGCGCGAAGGTGTTCAAATCCCCATGCCCGGATGACGGATTGGGTGATTCGGGCGCCGAATCGGATGGTTTAGGGTCCTCCTCATCGGATGAAGAGGAGGAGGAAACGGAGCCGCTTGCGAAGCGTACGAAGGTCGAGGTGAAGCCGGAGTGGGAGGGTCGGATGGGTGTCGAGTTTCGCGACGCGCGCGCGACCGGCCACCACACCCCAGTCCCCGACACCCCGTCCACGTCGACACAATTACCTCAATTACCTCTTTTAAACGCAATTACGACCGTGACGCCGGGTGAGTTGGCGGCGTGTCTCCCGTGGTGGAGCGAGATGGACGGCTCCTGCAACCACGCGGTGGGTCGATGGGGCGAACAGCTGGTGTACCAGTACCTTCTTCAGAGGCACTCGGGGTGGACCATCGAATGGGTTAACGAACACACGGAAAGTAAGGCTTTCTACGACGTCAAGATGACGAACCCAGCCGACGGATCTGTGGTGTTTGTGGAGGTGAAGACGACGAGGTCCGGGGATAAGAACGCGTTTGAGGTTTCGCCTTGGGAGTGGGATTTCGCGTGTCGGCCCGGTGTGGAGTATCACGTGTACAGGGTGTACTCGGCGGGTGAGCGGGGGCGAACGCGAGTGACGATCGTGAGGAACCCGGCGAAGTTGGTGCGGGAGCACGCGATATCGATGGCGCTGGCTATTTAGGTGAACGTAGCGTCCTTAATACATCGTCGTAGTGAAAAGCTGTGCAAGGAGTCAAGGGATTGAGTTAAGCTTCGTCGGAACCCTCTTGGTTAAGCTCCGTCACAATCTCGTTCTCGATCGCCTCGATGAGCCCACGCACATACGCCTGGTGTGCTGCGTCCACGGTTATGGTCTCCCTCACCGGGAGCTCGTCCTCGACTTCGCGTGGAAAGCACCTTGGCCCGCGCCCCCAGAAGTACTCCACTCGGGCCCTGATCGAGGGCAAGTTGCCGTGTGTTACATCCAACCCCATCGAGCTGATGGGGAGCCCCGCGCGCTTTCCGAACACAAATGGCTTGACCTTTTCCCCCAATGAACGCATTCCATCCACGCTCCACACCGCGTCCCTGTACGACTTGCTCACCTGCGCCAAGTTCAGCGTGCTTCTCAGGTCGAGCCTATTCAATATCTCGGCGGTGAACACCTCCGGGAGCTCCTCGTGGATCGCATCGAAGATCGATGACTCGCCGCATCTCAACGATGCGAGTATCGGCGATACGTCGGCATCGTCCTTCGTGCGCTCGAGAGCTCTGGTCTCCATGGCGGCGTGTGTGCGCGTCGAAAGTGTGGCGCGTCACGTCACTCGTGGTGTTTTTGACTCGTCCGAGGACTCGATTTTCTCTCCCGAATATGATAATGTTCTCGTGGCGACGAGGTCACAACGAGCGGCTCGCCATGAGCAAGCGCGGCAAGCACGAACCAAAGTGGCACTGGCACGTCCAGCCCTCGGAGCAGGACGGCACGGGCCGCAGACTCCGGGCGCTGTGCGCGCACGGGATCATGAAAGGGCACGTCGAGGACGTCTGGAGCCAGAACTGCGAGACCCTGCAGCTCGGTCGCGACTTTCTCTACACGAGCAAAGAGCCGAAGGTTGGCCAGCGCATCGAGATCAACTGCACCGCGCCGAGCAACAAGTACTTTCGGATGAACGGAGTTCTCACGTCGGTCGATAACGTCCCGCCGCCGCCGGGCGTGCTGCCCCCGATCATGCCAAACTGTCACCACATGGAGGACCACACCTACGACCTGCACTTCGAAGAGTTTGGCCACACGCACTTTTTCACAAAGGCTAACGGTGAGAACGAACACACACACGCTTGTATCAATCTCCCTCTAACATTCCTCACATAATACGCAGGCTTGGCGGTGCTCTCGTTCGATTTCTGGCCCGGTATGGGCAGTTTGGCGAACACGAGCGACGGCGACGTGCGTCCCATGTGCCCAAATTCCGTCTACGCCGTCGAGTTGACGTGCGACTGGACCAGCGCCCAGAATTGGCTCCTCACCGGCATGCACAGGGCAAACTGCGTGGAATGCGAGAAGCTCGACGCGCACGACTGGCGGTGGAAACACCTCGGGCACGATAACCCGGAGTGCGTGTGTAAGTACGGAGACCCGAGCCTGTGCCTGCGCAGCGACAAGTGCGTGAACATCGACCTTCGCAGATACGACGACTCTGATTGAAAATATAACAAATGTCATCCGTCTAAACCCCTCGCCGCATGGTATCACTGCATGAGCGCCATGAGCGCGCGCTGCCGGCGTGCGTTGAGCACCTGCGCCACCCCCGTCAGCGCGCCCCTCGCGTGCATCGCGCCAAGCCGCTCCTTGATAAATCCCTGGGTGTCGATACCAAAGATCGGGTCCTCGGCTTCGTCCTCGTCGTCGTCGATGGCGTCGTCTATACCCTTGGCCAGAATCCGGTCGAATAGGTCGCCGCCGAAGAAGGACCCGCCGCCGCCGCCGCCCCCGCCGCCCTCGTCGTCGTCGTCGTCGGAGTCGCCGTCACCGTCGGACTCCCACTCGTCCTCCTCCCCGCCGCCGCCGCCCGCCAGCGCAGCCTCCTGCGCCTCCAGCACGGCATCCGCGAGAAGCTCCAATACTTTAGCCGTCGCCGGCACCGTCGTGTACCGGTCCGGGCCCGTCGCTCGAGCCTTGGCGCGCGTGCGAATAGCAGCCTGGCCAGTCTCGCCCGTCTCGATGACCAGCTCGCCCTTGACCCCGACGCCTTCCAGCGCCGGGTTGCCACTCGCGAGGAGGGTGGCGAGCGCGGAGGTCGTGAGCTTGATGTCAAAGGCTCCAGAAACATCCGGCTGGTATCCACACCAAGCGCGGAGCACGAGCTCGAGCGCGTTCCTGGAGGGCGCCACGCCGTCCTCGCCGCTCTCCGCCGTGCCGCCGGGAGGTACCGGCATCTGCGCCAGTAACCCGAGAAGCGCGTCGCAGTCACTGTGAACCAGACGCGCGAAGATGGACATCAGCGACGCGACGAGATTGGGCTGCTTAGCGCACGCGACCCTGGTCACCACCGCGGAGACAATCTCCGGAAGAAGCGGCGCGATCTCGCCGCGGAGCCTACGCAGCATCTGCCCGAGCAACGGCGCGGCGAACACGCACGCGCCGTCCTCGAGCGAAGGCGAGAGAAGCCTCGCGACGGCGTCGAGGTACGAGCGGAGAACCTCGCCGCCGCCGCCGACGCCGTCGACGCCCCAAGCCAGCGAATCCACCCCGCCCGATCGAAGAAACGCGCGGAGACACTCAGCGCATGACTGCAGTATCCCCACGTCGTCCGAGCTCACCACCAGCGCGACGACGTGGCGGAAGCACGCCGCGTGCGCCGCCCTCGCCTCGGCGACCCCCGCCGGTTTCAGAAGCCCGGCCAATAAATCAAGCGTGGACTCCACGAGCATCGGCCCCTGTCCATCCGGCGACGCGAGAACCCCGCTCAGCGTGGGCACCGCGAGCTGGTGCAGCGAAGGAACGCACGCGGGTACCGCCGCGAGCGCCTCGAGCACGTCCCGCGCGTCCGCCGCGAGCAGAGGGTCCGCCACCTTCGCCGCCCACACCCGCAGCGTCGCGGGCGCCAACGCCCCGGACCACGCCGCCGCGGCGTCCGCGTCGGACTTGACAACCACGAGCATAGCCTCGAGCACCAAATGGAGCGTCTCGCAATCGCCGTCGTTCGCGAGCGACGCCGACGCACCGGCGCTCGCCGCCGCCTTGGACGCCTCGCCCGCGTTGAACTCCGATTCGAGCAGAGTTCCCAGGCCCTGATACGCCGGCCCGAGAAAGGGCGCCAAGCCGTGTTTCGGGGCCAAGGGAACGTACTGCGCGAGTGCCCTGCACGCGCCCACGCGGAGAGGCGCGGGGGCGCGCGGGTCCAGCGACTGGAGCGCCGCGCCGAGCACCGCGGTGGCCGCCGCGGAGTGCGCGCCGGGCGCCAGCCTCGCCGCGACCCACAACGCCCGTCCACGCAGAAACGGAGGAATCGAATTTTCACTCCCGGGCGCCAAGTCGCGATCGAGCACGAGACCGAGGAACGCGGGCGCGCTGAACGACGCGTGCCGGCCACACTCCGACAGCGCACGATCCGTCTCCACGATGAAATCGTCCAGTGTGCCAACCGCGAGAAGCGTCGCCTCGCGAAGCTTCCACCAAGTCGAATCGCCGGCGACTCGAGCGGCTTCCGCTTCGTCCATACGTCGCTTCACCGCGGCGGCCAGCGCGGCGGAAAATGACCCACCGTTCGCCGCCTTCTCCACCTCCTCCCCGCCGAACGCGCCGGACATCTCGTGCAGCAGCATCCCGCACGTGGCGCGCACGGTGGTCATGTCGTCGTCCTCGTCCGCGACGTACGCGTTGGGATCATCCTGTAAGAGTTGAACAAAACACGCGTCAGTACATTTGCCAAATCACGAGAATTAAGATGAACGCACCTCCCACGCCTCCTCCTGCGCCGCCGTCATGCACATGTACCCGATCGCCCTGTGAATCGTGTCCTCCGTCCCGTCGACGAGGAGCGTACGCATCCGCGGGTGCTCCACGATGCACATGATGAGCTCGAGGAGTTGGGAGACGACGGAGTCCAAAGACAGCGTCTCGCCCTCGTCGTCCCTGGGAGGTTCGTAGTCGTCGGCGTCGGTTCCGATCATAGACGCGTGATACACGGGCGCGATTGAATGGAAAAGCCTCGCCGCTGACGCCAGAGGTGTCAACAGCGCCTCCCCCGCGCTCTTGGAGAAGTACTGGACCACCTGCGTGAGGCACCGTAGGGTTTCGAGTTGCAAGCCGCACTGCCCGGGGTCCGACGGCGCGGGCGGTGTCGCGAGCGCGGACGTGAAGAGGTCGAGCCACGGTTGGAGCAGCGGCGTCATCAGATCACGCACCGCGCGTTGTTTCGCGCCGGACATGACGCCGAGGGTGAGGAGGCACGCGTGGAGCACCGCGAGTGCCCTGCGTTTGAGCGCGAGCGTGTACACGGCGCTGTCGGCGGCGACGATCGCGGCGAGTTCGGGTAATAGGGCTGGTAATATTTCAGGCACCTGGGCTTCGTCCATGTCTCCGAGGATCATCGCGAGGCATCGCAGTGCGCCGACGACGGAATCTTCGCTCCTGCGCTCGCGGATGGCTCCGACGAGCTGCGTCGTGAGCTGCGGCCACTGTTGGGGCCAGTCCCAGGTGGCGACGGTGGCGATGGCCATGCCGCACGCGGTTCGGATCTTCGGTAAGGGATCGGCGAGTCCGTTTGGGAGGAGCGTTCGAATGGCTTCCTTCTCGTCGTCGTTCGTCTGCGGCGGGAAGAAGCGCCCTTCGCCCTCCTGCCAGTGCTCCTTGACGTACTTCTTGAGCACCACCGCCGCGAGCTGCCTGGTGCCCGGGGCGCACAGCTGGTTCAGCGCGCATCGCACGAGCGCGAGGCCAAAGCCCGGCATGGTGCCGCCCTGCGTGAGCTGCTGCTCGGCGTTCACGCGCGTGGCCTCGTCGGGGCTCATGCTCGCCTCCAGCACGCGCGCGATCTCGTCGTCCATCTTGATACTGTACCTAGTCGGCGTAAATGCGTCGCGATACGGCGGGTACGACGTCCCCGTTGGGGCGCGTCCTTCTATGGTTCTCCGATCAACTCGGCACAACTCAAAACCTGCTCGAGACCAGTTTGAACTTCTCGAGCCGAGTGATAGATTCGAGTTTCTCACTCGGGAGGGGCGCCGGTGAGACCCGACGATGGCGGATCCTGAAGCCGAACCGTCGACCGCGAGTCAACCCGTGGACAAGGTCGTGGTGCTGCTGAAGGCCACGGGCGACGCGCCGATCCTGAAGCAGAACAAGTTCAAGATCACCGCCAGCGACAAGTTCGAGAAGGTTGTCTCGTTCCTCACCACGCAGCTCAAGCCGCAGATTGGGACGGACGGGCGGGTGTTCGTGTACCTCAACAGCGCCTTCACGCCGAGGTACGACGAGCGTGTATCGAACCTGTACGCGTGGTACGGGGTGGAGGGGAAGCTCGTGGTGAACTACGCGCTGCAGCAGGCGTGGGGGTGAAGCCGCCTACGCATGAGACGCGTGATGACCTAGCTAGAGTCGTTAGATTAGCTAAGACTCTTACAGTAGCTCGATGTACAACAGCTCGAACGGCACTAGAACAGACCGAAGAACCGCTTCTTCTTCTTCCCAACCTCCGTCGGGTCCTCCAGTCCTTCCAGCCCCGCCAAGGGATCCTCCTCCTCCTCCTCCTCCACGTCGTCGAACCCCAAAGACATACCCTTGCGCTGCGGCTTTCGTACCGAAGATCGCGACCTCCCTCGCGAAGCGGACGACACCGAACTCGCCCCGTCACCGGATACTGACCCCACGTTGAACGACCCGTGCGGGAACATGTCGTTCGGTCCTTGCACCGGTAAGTGCGCCTGCCCCGCCCAGCCCACTAACCCATCACGCAGCACGCCGCGCTCGTGCGGACCTCTTCGCTTACCCCCGACGCCGCCGACGGCGCCGCCCGCGAGGATGTATTCCGACGTTCGCTCGCGCCACGTGGGCCGCTCCGCCGCTAACGCCGCGCGTTCACGCGCGCCATGCGTCCCGCGCTCGGGGATGAACGCGGGTCCAGGGCCGGATGGTTCGCCGGAGACGGCGCGCGTCGGCGCGGTCGGCGCACCCGCGGTCGGCGCGGAACGTTTCGGCATGCGAGCGCGGACGACTCTCGAGTTGAACTCGTCGCTCCCGCTCGGCCGTTTATAGTCCACGACGTCGCCGCGGCTCTCCCGAAGCTTATCCTGCGTATCTAGCAACTTACCGCGCGTCACCACGAACGGCGCCCAGCGTCCTAAACCGTCCTTCGCGGTTCGGCCGGGCGAGCGACGCGTGGCTTCCTCCGCGGCGGCGAACTCGGCTCGATGCTTTCGTTCGCGATCCTTCGGCCGGGTTCCCCGCCGGTATCGAACCGTCGGAGGGTTCTTCTCGCGGACGTATTCGTCCCACCTGTGCGCGGCGAACGCGCGGTTAGACGACTCGCTGCGCCCGTCGCCGTCGCCGCCGAGGGACTTTGGCGTGTGCCGCCCGGAGGACCCGCCGGAGGAAGTCGCGAGGTCGCTCGAACCCAGCCTTGATTTTCCACCGCCAGGGGTTGATTTGCCGGGGGTGTCGACGTCGGTGACGCCGCGGCCGCTGCCTGGAGTGCCGCCTCCGTTCGGGGACGCTGGCGCGGAGCCGGACCCTCGAGGCGTCCGCGACCCGGACCCGCCGGACCGTGACGTTTCGTTTCCCCAAGCATCGCCCGTGTCCATTCGCGTCAAATCCCGACGAGTGGAACCGCCGCCGGGAGACTCCGGCTCCGACTCGGACTCGCGCGCCGACCGTTCCCTCGCGACGTCCAGAAGCGTCCCGACGCGCTCGTGCAGGTCACTCGGGTGCAACAGCTCCCGGGCTTCGTCGAAGGCGTCCACCGCGGCGCGACCCGCGGTTTGCAGTATCCGCTGCACCAACAGATCCGCGTACACCGTAGTCGCCTTGTCGTCGTCTTCGCGAAGTGAAACCAATCGGGCGACGACGCCGCATCGCTCGAACACGCCGAGCCGCCCGTCGTTGACGTCGTTAGGGTCCTCGTACTCGAACTCGTCCAGGCCGTCGCCGCGGCCTTTAACGTCGGCGGCGAGGGTGTCCCAGACGACTCGGAGGAGCTGAAGCGCCGCGACGCGAACCGGCGCGGCGTCCCGGTCGTCGAGACACGCCGCCATCCGCTCGACGCCGTGCCTCGATAACATAGTCGCGACGCCCGCCAACTCACCCGGCGCGTGCTCCACGCCGGACGCGAGGTCGACGGAATCGCGCCCGAGCGCGAGGTCCTCGTCGCCGCCCTGCAGCTGGAAGAGCGCGTTCTCCGAGTCGGATCGTTGCCGCCGCGCGGCGGGGTTGGCCTGGACAGCTGCTTCCGCGAGTTCCTTGAGTCGCCCCGCGATGAGCGCGTTGATCCATTCGATAGCCTTGACACGCCCGCGCCAGTCCCCGACCGTCTCGAGCAGGTCCAGCACCCTGAACGCGACCGTCGCGACGGTATCCTCGGACGCGGTGGTCGTGAGCACCTCGTGCGCGGCGGATCGCACCTGCGAACTGGCGTGCGCGGTGCACATGACCAAGTTTTCGATGAGTCCCGGCGCGTCCAAGACAAAGTCCATCGGCGAAGGCCGCCTCGCGCCCTCCTCCCACTCGTCCTCCTCGTCCTCGTCATCGTCCGTGCCGCGGCTCCCGCGCGAGCTGCGCGAGTCACCGCTCCCCGCGCTGGACACGGACCCGCCGCTCGATCTGCTATCGCCGGAGACGGTGCCGAGTCGTTCGTCGCGAGCCGCGACGGCGTAGTACGTGGCGCCTTTTTTATCGGAAGTGTTCTTCAGAGCGGCGTCCTCGTCCTCTCCGTGCTCGGGAAGTTTCCGTGCGCTGTATAAACCCGCCGTGCGGTACAACGGCCCGGCGATCTTGCGTGCGTTGAGGAGCATGCGTCTCTCGGCTTCCTGCGGTAAACGTCGGCCGCCCGCGTCCCTCAAGCCCTGGAGCATGGCGCCGACGGCTTTCACGGCTCGTTCCACTACGAGCTCGTCGTCGTCGAGTAACAGCTGCGCGAGGCACTGCGGCACGGTCATCTCCGCCTCCTGCTTGGCGCGCTCCGCGGCTTTCTTGCGACGTCGTTCCTTCCGCCGTTCGATCGCATCCTGCCGTCTCGCCTTTTCCTCGTCAACCTTCCCGAAGAGAACTTCTTTGACGAGCTCCCACTGCTGATTTTTCTTTGTCTTGACGGAGTCCTCGTCGCCTTCGATGACGCCGTCGTCGATCATGCCCCCCCGGCCGTCGTCCAGCCACGCGCGCACGTTCCAGTCCACCAACGGCATGAAACGATCGGGCGGTAAAAACTTGTTGGCGTACA
>Ga0315315_10006406_pt1 | contig 10883 bp, 16 predicted proteins | sample M140m3416metaG_FD_203699 | JGI IMG/M metagenome (GOLD analysis project Ga0315315, IMG submission 203699) | Ammonia-oxidizing marine archaeal communities from Monterey Bay, California, United States - M1 40m 3416 | ecosystem: Environmental > Aquatic > Marine > Intertidal zone | place: USA... | reverse complement strand
TCAACTCTATCTTTCTTTTCTTTCATATCAACTTCAGTAAATCCTCCTACATGTACAATTGAAACTCCTCCAATAAATTTAGCTAATCTATCTTGTAATGTTTCTATTTCAAAATTAGAAGTACTATTATCGATTAAATTTTTAATTTCCTCTACCCTAGTGACTATTTTATCTTCTGCTCCTTGAGCGTCAATAATAGTGGTAGTATCTTTACTTACGGTTACTTTGTTAGCTTTACCTAACCAAGCAGGATCAAATTTATCTAATCTCATTCCTTTTTCTCCAGAAACTACAGTACCTCCAGTTAAGATAGCAATATCTTCAAGCATTGCTTTTCTTCTATCACCAAAATCTGGTGCTTGAACTGCTGCTACTCCTAAAATACCTCTCATTTTGTTTACTACTAGCGTAGATAATGCTTCTCCTCCTATATCATCAGCAACTATTAATAGAGATTTATTTTGAGAAGAACATGCCTCCAAGATAGGAAGTAACTCTTTAACGTTATGTATTTTTTTATCAGTTAATAAAATTAACGGATTTTGAAGAACAGCTTGCATAGAGCTATTATCTGTGACGAAATAAGGAGACTTGTAACCTCTGCTGAATTGTATACCTTCAACAGTTTCTAAATATGTTTCTCCTGTTCGCGACTCTTCGATTGTTACTACTCCATCACGTCCTACCTTATCCATGGCAGTGGAAATTAACTTACCAATTTCGGTATCATTGTTGGCGGAAATAGTAGCTACTTGCTTGAGCTGTTCTTCATCCGTAATATCTTTTGAATAATCTTTTAAGTACTCTACAACTTCTTTAGTTGCATTTGTTATACCTCTTTTAATATCTACAGCATTATTACCTTTAGTAAGTTGATCTAATCCTGCTGTTAATATTGATTGAGCTAATAATGTAGAGGTAGTTGTACCATCACCTGCTTGTTCAGCAGTTCTTATAGAAGCTTGTTTAACTATTGAAGCACCTATATTCTCTACTTTATTTTCTAATTCTATTGATTTAGCTACTGTTACTCCATCTTTTGTAGATACTGGATTTCCCATATCCTGCTCTATAATAACATTTCTTCCGGAAGGTCCTAATGTTGCAGTAACTGCTTTTGCTAATTTGTCTACTCCTTTTGCTAGTTTAGTTCTAGCATCTTTTGAAAACGTAACTTTTTTACTCATTGTCTGTATTTTTAATTATTGCTAAAATTTCTTTATCTGGTGTTATATAGTATTCTTCTCCATCAAAATCTACTCTTAAAGATCCAATTTTAGGAATAAGTACTAAATCCCCTACTTTAGCGTTAACTCTAATAAAATGTCCAAATTCTGATTGTCTTCCTGGACCTACAGCAATAACTGTACCCATTTCAGGTTTTTCTTTACCCATATCAGGTACAACAATATTACCGTACATTTGTTCGACTTCGTCGACTGGTTTAATGATTACTCTATCATTAAACGGTATTAATTCTTTTGCCATGTATAACTTATTTTTAGTATTAATATTAATATAAGAAAAAAAAATTGAAGATCCTACTCGAGAGCGTAAAAAAACCTATTTAATTTTCAAAGTTTTTAGCTCTGAACCTTTGCTGAAAGGAATTGTGATCTTTAATAAGCCGTTTTCGAAATTAGCATCTGCTTTATTCAAGTTAAACTTACTATCGATTTTCCAACCTAAATTAAAAGCACGTTTAGCTATACCTCTATGTATAATCTTAGTAACTTCTTCTTTTTTAGGTTTGTCGTAAATAACTCTAAGGATGTTTCCTTGGATCTGAATCTCAATATCGTCTTTATCAATACCCGTGCAAGCTATATCAATACCAATTCCGTTATCGGATTCGTAAATATCTAAGGGGTGTGGGACTTTGGATTCTTGTAATGGACTAAAATGTCCTTTGGATTGTAAAAAATTTCTGACTAATATGTCAAAAGGGTTTGCGTGTAATAAATCTAATGTACTCATATCATTTTAAGTTTGTGAGTGCCTAAGCTACTCGGTTAATATATAATTATAAAAAAATCGCTCTCGAGTCGATCCTCTTTTTTTTATTTGTATGCCACTACAGCACCAGTTCCTTTCATTCCACTAAATTTTAATGGAATTTTAGTTCCTGCTGTTACTACCATCCCTGGATTACCTAGAGAACCGGTAGCTGGATAAACAAAATTATCAGGAGAAGCTTGAGTAAATTCACCATGACCTATCGCTAAGTGACTTATAGTAGTATTAGATACTGCTACAAAACCTCTGTAGTTAACGTCTGAAAAACTTATACTTCCTGTGTAAAATGCTCCGTTCATAATAATGATGTTTAATATAAATATACTTAAATTACCTTTTAATGCCCTTCTTTCCAGTTATCAGCTATCTCAGGAGGAGCCTTTAAAGTTACACCAGGTAACTTAGTAGTATTTTCCATAATCTCTTGAACTATAGGTGCAAACATCTCAGCATCTTTCTCAGCGACATTAATAATCAACTGGTCATGCACCTGAGCTTGACATATAGCGTCAATACCTAATTCTTTAGCTTTTCTATTAATTTTAAGAGCAGCTCTATTTACTACCGCTGCCGCTAAAGACTGTAATTGAAAGTTAAGACAGTTATTTAATCCGTTTCTATAATCTCTATAAGCTTTTAATACTTGATCTCTACCGTAAGTTACTTCTAACTCTTTTCTGAATCTCCAATCAAGCATTCTATCTTGAAACTTCATATAAGTCTTTTGAACTTTAGGTAAATGTCTAACTCTACCAACATAGTTTTTAATATAACCATGAGCTTTTACCTGAAGTCTAGAATTTTCTCTCCACTCTTTAAGTTGAGGAAATCCATCTAAATAACCTTTAATAAGATTTTCAGCAGTTTTTTGATCTACTCCTAAAGTCATTTTAAGAGCATAAGCTTCCATACCGTATGCAACTCCTAACGAATAAGCTTTAGCTTTATTACGTTTAACAGGATCTAACTTTTTAAGGTAGTTATCAGCTTTTTTATCAGCAGATACTCCTTTAAGTTCTTCAGTTTGAATAGCTACATAGGAATAAAAATCCCATCCGTTATCAAATATCTCTTGAAGTTTTTTATCTCCAGTTACAGAAGCAAAACAGTGAGGTTCTAGAGATTCGTAATCCGCATCAATAACTTTTCTTCCATTACCAGCAGTCAAGAAAGCTCTTACTATATTAACATATTTCATAATAATAGGAGCATCTTCACCTTCTTCAAGAGGTTTAGGAAGTTGCTGAGCGTCAGATCCATACCTTCCGGAAACCGTACCATTCTGCTTGAAGTAAAAATAATACCTACCATCTTCATTTCTATCTCTAAACCTATCAACATAAGTAGATTTAATCTTAAGTAGCTTATTATATATTCTTAAGTTTTCAGCCCAAGGATACTCTTTTGCTAATTCTTCTACCATATCCATATCAAACTTAGCTCTACCAGATTTAGTATTAGCACCTGATACTTTAGGTTTGATTCCCATATACTTAAATACGATTTCTCCTAAATGCTTTTTAGATTGAATATTTATATAATCTCCATCGTTAGACTCTTTCCACATAGCCATTGATATTCTCGCTACTTCTAACTCTTCTAATAATTCTATATTACCGGTTAATAAAAATTCTTTAACTTTAGAGTCTTCTAAAGCTTCTACATTTTTCTGAGTTATAGAATACTTGCCAGTTTTTTCAGATTTAGGTAAAGGTAAGGAATACCTTTCTATAAGCCTTTGAGCCCAGTTACCTTTATGAGAAGGAGGATATTCTCTGAAAGCAGTATCCATAACCCAGCTCTTTACATCAGAAATATCAAGTAACGATTTCATTACTATCTCCTTATTCTTTTTCTGATCTTCGAGAATCTCGTCATGAATTTTATTAAGTAAGTCCATATCTAAATCTACTCCATATGCTTCCATAGGAACAGTAACTTCTCTGTAGATAGGCATTACTTCATCTTCGAAGAAGAATTTTTCTAGTCCTTCTTCTTTTAATTTTTTTAAATACAAATTACAAATACGTAAAGTTAGATCCGTATCAGCAGATGCATACTTACTTAGTATATCTAAATCTGCTTTATAAATTTCATACAAAGCTTTTGTAGTAGAACCTCCGTTCTTTTTTATAGATTCTTTAAGTTCTACTTGCTCCTTATTAGCAGCTTCTTCTACATTCAATCCTAATTCTTTCTGATTCATAATAGCAATAGATTTTAATCCAAAAGGATTACCAAATCCAAAAGCTCCTTCTTCATAAACAGTATGAACTAAAAGACCAGTATCAACCCATATATCTTCAATAAGGTTAACACCAAAATAATTTTTTATAAACTGACAGTCAAACGAAGCATTATGAAATACTAGCTTTTTACCTTTAAGTAACTTAAGTAAATTTTTAGAAATAACCTCAGTAGATTCTCCCATTATAGTCTGAACTTCTAATTTATCTTCTTCAAAGTTCCAAACTAAGGTAGGTAAATAAAAACCTATACCTTCATCTCCAGAAACAGACCAACCAACAACTTTGTCTTTTCTAGGATTAAGACCTGAGGTTTCAGTATCGACTGCAATAACATCTGAGTCTAATATATGTTGATGAAGTAATTTTAAGGTCTTTTCATCTTGGACCGTGTAATACTTTTTTTCTAATTGCATATAACCATTTATTTATTTTATAATATAAGAAAAATTATTCAGATTAAAAAACTCTTGAACAGCTATTTTTCCATCTTTAATATTTAATTTATCTTGATAAAATTTTTCTATAGTATCTAATCTAGGAGTATATTCTACTTCTATATCATCATCCATTTTAACTTCTTTATCATCAAATGCTCTATAGTATATTTCAAACTCTCCTCCAAACTTTTTTAAGAAAGCATACATTGCTGGAGATAACCAACCTGTATTAGCTCCAGAACCAGCTAAATAATTACTACCAATTCTTTGATAACATTTTTGAGAACATCCTACTTTGAAAAACTGTTTATTTCCTTTAAGATCTTTCCATACTAAAATATAGATTAATCTCATAACTGGAAAATCTTTTGGTTTATAGCTAATATGAGATAATGTTTCTCTCCTATTTTTTAGTTCTAAGAAATACTTATATCTATTTTTTTCTGTAATATGCTCAGATAAAGCTCTAGTACTTATTTGAAGTTCTTTCGGTATTACGAAAGAGTCTAAATATGTAAAATTCTTTGGAATCATTTATTTAATGTTCTTAACCTTTCAACAAACGCTTTCATAGTTTCTTTATGTGCTTCTTTTCCTTCTTTAGAAAGTTTAGTAGTTGCTCTACCAGCGTATTGATTTTTTGCTTTTGGATAACCTATATGTTTCATAACCTTTATTTTTATACTTAAATATACGAAAAAAGTTGCAATTAAGCAACTTTCTCCCTAATATTCTCCATATAAATCCCACTTTTCTGGTGCAGGTTCTGGAATTTCGATTTGATCTAAAGTTATAGCAAATAACTTACCGTTAAGAGGTTCTAACCTATAGTGACCTTTAAATTTAGTTTTACGCATATACTGAGTAAGAGTTTGAACCAACCCTTCAATAACTGTCTCTTTATCTATAACAAGTTCCCAATTATCTCCAGGTGGTACTCTTACAGCAATTAATTCGTTATTTTCAACTACTTCCTTTGCCATACTACTGTCTTAAGGTTTTAGCAATTCTATAATCAGTATCAATAAAGAAATCTGGTATAAATCTAGAATGTGTTGCTCTAATAGGATTAATATCTAATCCTCCTCTTCTCGTATATAAACAAGATACCATTAAGTCATCAGGCTGATAAGCATCCATTAAATGCTTAAATACCATCTCGCAAATCTCTTCGTGAAAATGACTTACAGTTCTGTGAGATACAATATATTTTGCTACCGAATCTGCTGCAGGTAGATTCTTACCATTCATCCTAATAAATACATCACCCCAATCAGGTTGGTTAGTTACTCTGCAATTTGATCTTAATAAATTAGATCTCAGTCTTACTTCTTTAGGAGTTTCTGAAGTATCTTCTATAATTAATTGAGAAGCATCAGATTGAAAAGCTGTAAAGTCTATCTGGTCTAAATCTACTATATCTCCTAAATCTTCATATCCTTCAAAAGATAATGCTTTACCGTCATCTTCTCCGGTATAAAAACTTACGATAGTTTCAGTTTCAAGTAACTTATCTAAATCAGCTTTTACTCTCTTTTCAATTTCTAAAATACACTCTACTGCTGTATCACCTATTCTGGTCATATTTAATGAATTTAAATATAATTTGATAGATTTAGATTCTACGTGATATTCAGAATCGGAAGGACATACAATTTTTAACATTCCTGCTACAGGTTGACCTTTAGTAGTAATTGCTGAAACTTCGTAACAGTTCCAAGTATCTACTCCTACAAAGTCTTTATTAGTTAATCCATAACCTTCTCTATTTAAGTATCTTGGTACTTTAACTAAGAGTTCTGGAGAGTAGGTATCTTTATAACCGTCTCCTCCTACTTTACCTAAGTGTTTAGAAGCAATATCTACTACTTCTTGATAATTTTTTACGTCTGCCATAGTTTTATCCTTTAAATATTTGTTTTTTGCCACCCTCATATACATAAGCGTGACCATTTTCTATTAATAATTGATTTAACGACTTTTCTTCTCCGTCGATAAAAATCTCTGCTAATACTCTTCCGTACTTTCCTTTACCATAAGATTGAATAGTAAAGTTTCCTTCATTTAACATTAAGTAAGCCTCTGTGAATGCTGATGCTTTTAGTCCTTTTGCTTTTTCTGCTTTATCTCTTGTTCTTTTTTCCCAGGTATCTACACCTTTGAATCTTAATCTGGCTTTAACCCAGGTATCAAATCCTAAGTCGATCATTACATCTGCTGTATCTCCATCGACTACTCTTACTAATTTTGCTCCGTATTTATACATTTATAAATTTTAATATTTGTTCTAACCTTTGCATAGGAGAACCAGTTACCGTCAAATAAGGCTGACGTACGCCTTCTAATACTGCTTTAAATTCTTCATCAATATCTTTTCTCCATACTTCATTTACACTCCTTACTCCATCATCTACAGAATCAAATTCTATAGGAAAATAAATATAATGAGTATATTCATGCTTTATTCTATTCCAAGTATCTTCAATATAGTTATAAGTTATTGCTCTAATATTTTCCATAAATTTAGTATACACTACTACATCCATATAACATCTATCTAATACTAAGTTATAAGGTTTAAGTAGAGCTTCTAAATGAAAACTACTAATAGCTAATTGAGTAGCATCAGTACCTTCTTCGTTAATAGGAAATCCGTAACTACCTACAGTACGGGTAGATTCATTAATAAATTCATACTTAGGAAGTTTATTCTTAAGTAACTCATATACAGTAGTTTTTCCTGTACTACTTGCTCCTACTAAAGCTATTCGTTTCACCATTTAAAGCTGCTTTTAAAAAATTACACCACATAAAGAGGCTTCTATCTCTTAATATACGAAATAAATCGTCTAATTCCAAATTAAATACATTAAAAAACTCCTTCATTATTACCTTGCCTTCATCTACTCCAGGAGATACTCTATGAAGAACTGCTCCTGCTATATTATATTTACCTTCTTTTATTCCTTGAAAAGCTCTTATTTGAGGATCTTTACCTTTTAATTCAGGGTATTCAGTTATTAATCCAGGATGTCCGTTAAATATATTAAATTTTTCACATATTTCAGGAGGCATAATTCTTAACCAACCATGTAACGTAATTAATGCTTCCGGAAAGTTTACTAATAACTCTTCATAATCTTCTAAAGTAGGTTTATTAGGAAAAGTAAAGTAACCTTGTTTTTCGATACGAGGATCTATAGTACGAAGATGTTCAGGTCTTTCGTTAGTAATAATCCTATCTGGCCATCTACCAATAGATTCTGCTATATCAGCTATTTCAGATCCTGTCTGACTAAAGAACGTTATCCAATGCATTGCTCCCATTTGTAAACCATCTAAATTTTTGTATATTATTTTTAATGTTATTTAACTGATCCATACTAATATCAGAGTTAATCAGTTCAAATAACTTCTGTCTTTCTTTACTCCATAATCCTTCTTGTCCATAAGTAATTCCCTTTATTCCGTGTACTACAGGATTAGAAGTATCTAATGAATATAACCAATCATAATCAGAATGCTTATAGAAAGAAAATTCTTGAGGTAATCCACATCCTAGTAAATGATGCTTCTTATCTTTATTTATTATACCGTCTTTAAGTAAATCTCCAAGTAACTTAACACGTCCTAGCATCCAACTAACATACTTGTTAGCATGAGGTACAGTCTTTGTGTAATACGAATAATCGAAAGATATAGCAATCATATCTACATCAGCATATCTATCCATATACTTATAACACTCTACTATTTCATTATAGGTTTTACCCTGAACAACTCCGATTTTCCCACTACCGTTGTAACCATATCCTTTATCATTCCAATCTATCATTTTATTGATAGTTTCATTACCATTTTCTAAAACATCTGGAACTATATACCAGGTAGGTCTTAAGTCATTTACCCAGAAATTAAATCTATCAGCATCAAAAGCTTCTTCTAATTCAAATATAGAATTATCTAGTATTATCTCTCTACCTTTTAATGCAGCAGTTTTAAATTGTTTTAAATATTCTTCATCTTCTTCAAATAGATGAACTAAAGCATAATCATAATCAGTAAATCTCTGTATTTCATCAAAAATGCTCTTAGGAGCTTCATGTGCTATTTTAATCATTTTTATAATCGATATTATTATCTACATTTGCTATTTCAGTTGAAAGAGCTGCTATTGCTTTATCTAGTTTGTCTAAGACCTCATTTTCATTTTGAATTTGTGCTACTGCTTCTTTGATTGCTTGTATAGCAATAGTATAAGGTACCATTTCCATTTTATGAGATTCTATATACTGTTTGTGTTCTTCTAATTTTACCATTTTAATTTCCAATTTCGTGTTTATTTAATACTCCTAATTCTTTTATAAAAGTTAAAACCTTATGTGCTAATGCTGTAAATATAGATAAACCTATTCCGCCAACCATTAATTTTATTTCAGTTATAAAGATTTTAGCTGTAAATGTATAACCTAAGGTCATAATAGTATCTAATCCTATCATTACTCCACTCATTGCTAATATATGTTTAGGAAAGAATTTACATAATGCTAATATTACGTAATTAACTAAAATTAATATAGGGAATAATCCTAAACCTATTAAAAAATCATTCATTATTATAATATTCCGTTATTTTTATGAAACTTTAATAACTCCTCATCCGTAAATAATTTAGTTAAGTCTGGTCTATAATAGTTATTACTCTTCATGACTTTTTTATCACGTGTTCTATAGACAACATAATGTTCACCAACCTTTTCATAGTGACATGGTTCGCCTTGCTCTTTTGTACGTGATTCAACGGTAGCTTGTGCTTCCTCTTCGCTTGAGCAAGCTTTAGACATATTCGACCCTTGTACTTCTTTATACGCTGGCCATATTTTATCCTTAAGACCATGTAACATAGTTCCGTTACCCAACGAAACATAGGCAATGTCACATAAAGCATCAAGAACCTCAACAATATTACCTTGTTCGCAGGCAACTCTATATTCTTCAAGTTCTTCAAGGATGAAGTCATAAACAAACTGCCACTCTTTTTTTTCAGGTATCGTAGGTTCATAATTATTAGGTTTACCGAATGTTTTGTTAAATTGCTCTACCTCATCTACGAATGGAACTAAACCATTTGCTTCTGGGTCAAATATTTGAAAATCTTTACTCATAATATTAATGTTTACAGACTGAAGCTAATTCTATATTCTTATAGAATTCTGCTTTTGCTGATGATTCGTTTAAAAATGCTCCTGATAGTTTAGCTGTTTGCATTGAAGCTCCATGGTGTTTAACTCCTCTACAGCTTACACAGTTATGAGTAGCAGAGATTAAAACTGCAACTCCTAAATTACCTTCACATATCTTATCTACTGCATTATGTATAGCAACAGTTAATTGTTCTTGTATAGCTCCTCTTCTTCCGAATTGCTCTACTATTCTATTTAGTTTAGATAAACCTACTACCTTACCATCTTCTGATGCTATATAAGCAATACTTACTTTACCTCCGATAGTTTGATGATGATGAGAACACATCGATTGAACAGGTATATTAGACTCTTGTACAATTCCATCATAACCGTCTGATGGAAACGCTGTAATCTTGCTAAGGGCTTCGTATCTTCCTGCCCATAAATCATTTACATATGCTTTAGCAACTCTCATTGGAGTATCTGCAGAATTAGGATCATCTTGCCAGTCACAACCTAACGCTTCTAAAAATCTAGCATAAGCTGCTGCTGCATTTTCTATAATTACCTGTCTTTCTTCTGATGTTAGTTTAGCTTCTGGTCCTTCATTTTTTTGTTTCTCAGCTAGTTGTGTTGATATACCGTTAGCATATCCTGCTCTTACTAGTTCTGTACCTTCTATAAACTTTTTTGCCATTTATAACTTTTTTTAATATTAATAATATACGATTTTTATTTTAATTATCCAAATAATCTTGAATAGTTTTAGAATCTTCTTTTTCCCAAGGGTATACTACCCACCCGTAATCCTTATCTATTTCTTTACTAAAGAAATCAGGTTTAAATGATGAAGTATTTTTATAGTGTAAAGTTGCAAATTTAGATTCCGGATATTCCCCATACCAGTAGTTAAGAGTATCTCCAGAGTCAGATATATCATCAATTATAAGCTGCTCTTTTAACCCTACAACAGGATGTGGTCTGTATTTTAATCC
>Ga0315315_10006404_pt1 | contig 10886 bp, 14 predicted proteins | sample M140m3416metaG_FD_203699 | JGI IMG/M metagenome (GOLD analysis project Ga0315315, IMG submission 203699) | Ammonia-oxidizing marine archaeal communities from Monterey Bay, California, United States - M1 40m 3416 | ecosystem: Environmental > Aquatic > Marine > Intertidal zone | place: USA... | reverse complement strand
ACACTATGGTATAAAAATGGTGTAATATTAACTTGGATTAAATATCAAAAAACAGTAAAAAAGAAACCAAAATGCATAATTAAACCAGGAGATGTTAAATTAGACCAAATAGTAAATAAGAATCAAGGTAATGGAGCAGCTAAAAAAATTGTATTACAATTTCTTGAGAAGTTTAAAAAAGATAGAATTTGGTTGGAAGTTAGGGCGAATAACAAGCGAGCGATTAGATTTTATAAAGATAGAGGATTTAAAAGGGTTTGTAAAATTAAATTTGGAGAGATTCCTGGTATAATGATGCTTAAACAGGTGTAACTTTTCTGTCGATTTTTTTATAACAATATTTTTCAATACAAGATTCGAAGGCCATAAAAAGAAAGCAGGATATTAATAACACAAATAATAGTATATAAATAATATCTTGAATTCGCATATTTTAATTAATACTTAATACTTAATTAAATCATTTTTTATATCTATATTATATAAAATGTTATCAAAAATAACAGTAAAAAATACAATGTGGTTTTCTTTATTAGTACAAATAGTAACGGGACTTGTTTCATTATACGGTTTATTTATTACTTTGCCTAATAAAGATAAAGTATTAACAGATATTCTTGGTTTAGAAACCATTGTTCAATTCATAGAAATGGTATTTTATATTTGGATAGCATATGCTATGATAAATACCAATATTATGACATCTAGAAGATATATTGATTGGGTAATAACAACACCTACTATGCTTTTATCAACAATAATGTTTATGAAATATCAAGAAAGAAAGGAAAAAGAAGAATTAGAAGAAAACCCTGTAAAATTCTGGGATTTTATAGAGGAAAATAAGAGCGATATCCTTTTTATGTTTTTATATAATTTTGCGATGTTAGCTTTTGGTTACTTAGGTGAAACAAATGTTCTATCAAAATATATTTCAACCCCATTAGGATTTTATTTCTTTTATAAATCATTTAATTTGATATACTATACTTTTGCCAATAAATCAATAGTAGGTAAAAAATTATTCGCATTTTTATTAAGCGTTTGGAGTTTATATGGTGTGGCAGCAGTAATGCCAACAGATATAAAAAATATTAGTTATAATTTACTAGATATAGTAGCAAAGAATTTTTATGGATTGTATCTTTATTATAAGATTTTACAAATAAGCCAAGGTAATTAACACATATAAGTATTGTATTTGTTACTATGGAAATAAGATATACCAATTTTAGGTATTAAATAATCATTTTTTATATTATCAGGATTATTCATTTTAAAATAATAATGCTGACCATTATCAGGTCTTATACAGAATATTATAGTATCCATCGTAAGAGAATTCCAATTGATACGATACGGCATTATCGGGTGTTGGTGCAGGATTTTGTTTATAACTTCCGTGGTTGATTTATCTTTGTCTTTGGGTTCAGGTGTCATACGTTTAATATAATTAGAAGTATTACCATATACCATAAGGGAATGAGTTGTTGTCAAAACACGGACATTACAAGGAGAAGTCATATTACTATATTTTATTGGGATTTGTTTCTAAATATCTTGAATTATTAATTTCAATTTTCTAAACTTAGAAATATATTACTACAATACAGTAAATGGAAGCATATATGTATAAATATACTTGTCCTGGTCAATGGTGGGGCACTCATGAAGGGTTAAGAAATGTGTATACTAATTCTCAATTAAGTGATGACCAAGCAATTCAAATGGCTAAAGAAGATATAAAAAAATCTAGTGGATATAAAGATTGTGGGGTAACTCTATTGGTAAAGTATAAATTATCAATAGAATCTGTAAAAACGTATCCAGATATTACTAAAATTCCTTTTTCGGAACCTGCTAAAACACCTAAGAGATTTAGTTTAGATTAATTACCAAGCACCAAACCCGCCGCCACCAAGGGCGGCATTAGCAGCCATTGGTTCTTGGGTCATACTAGGGGTATTGGCATCTTGCAATCCTCCAAATCCACCATTGTTATACATATTATTGCTAGCACCGCTATTTGTAGTAGGTATTTGTTGTGATGGTGGATTTTGTGGTGGTAACATTTGTGTAGGACTAGACATCGCATTTTGTGCGTTTAAATAGTCTGCTCTACTTGGTTGGTGTGTTGGCATACCAGCCCTAGAAATAGGTTGTGTTACCTTAACAACAGACCCGTCTTTTTTCTTAGATTTTTTATCATCGTCTTTTTTTCCTTCCCAAATATCTCTTACCCGTCCTAATAATACTTTCATCTTTTCACCAACTTTGGTATGACTTTCGTATAATAATACTAATAATAATAACAAAATACTAAATAAGTTCATATCACCCATTGCACGACCACTGTATGTAGGGACATATGTGATTAATCTATGAATAAGGAACATACCTACTAAAACAAGAGACAACTGTCCTACAATTTCACCAAGTATTTCTAAATTACCTTTACTTTCATCTACGTCAGGAATAACAGAATCTACCATATAATTATAAAATCCCATGGGGATTATTGCTAAAAGCAAGTATTGACCAACATTCAATACTTCACATTTAGTATCATTGTCAAAATTAAATACGTGATTGATAAACCCATTTTTTACATTTTTAGTTGTACTTTCAACCTCTTCCATATGATTTATAAAAAGAAATTAAAAATAAGCATAGATAAAAATATATATGGCAGGCGCATGGAGAACTCAAGAATTTCAATATTTATCTTTATTAAAAAATATAATTAATAATGGTGTAAGGGAAAAGGGGCGTAATGGAATTACATATACACAAATAGGTGGAATGATGCGATTTTCTTTAAAAAATAACCAAATCCCAATCATGACAACAAAAAAGATGGCTTGGAGAGTATGCCTAAAGGAATTGTTATGGTTTATGAATGGTGATACAAACAATGAATTATTACAAAAGGAAAATGTTAAAATATGGAATGATAACGCGAATAGAGAATTTTTAGATTCAAGGGGGTTATATCATTTAAGAGAAAACGATTTAGGACCCGTATATGGTCATCAATGGCGTTTTTGGAATGCCCCTTACAGTAGAGAATATGGTTGTTTTGAAGATTATAGAGGTAAAGGTATTGACCAGTTACAAAATATAATTGATGATTTAAATGAAAGTAAAATTACAGGAGAAACATCTAGAAGAATGATTATGACTGCCTGGAATCCAGAGCAGATAGACGAAATGGCTTTACCTCCGTGTCATGTCTTGTCACAATTTCATATAACAGAAGGCAACCAATTAAGTTGTACATTATATCAAAGAAGTGCTGATATGGGTTTAGGTGTTCCTTTTAATATCGCATCTTATGCATTTTTAACACATATATTAGCCAAACATTGTGATTTAGAAGCAAAGGAATTCATACATTTTATTGGTAATGCACATATTTATGATGACCATATTGATAGTTTAGAAGAACAAATATGTAATGAACCATATGACCCCCCAAATTTAATAATCAACGAAAAAAAAGAAAAAATAGAAGATTATAAATTTGAGGATTTTATAATAGAAAATTATAATTATCATAAACCTATTAAAATGAAGATGCGTGCATAAACATAAAAAAATAACTTTAATTATGTATAAATGAATAGAATAGAGAGAAGAGTGGGTAAGTCTGGGGTCAGACCAGGTGCTGCTGTTTGTAAACCAGGTACACCTCAAAATCAAAGAGGCATGTTAGGGGGAAGTTCTCAATTATATCAAACTGTAAGAGAAAGACAAGATAATCAAAGAAAAGCAACGCAAGTAAGACAAGTTAATGGGTTAGCTATGTTACAAGCTCAAGGGAATAGAATAGTTAGATTAGAACAAAAAATACAACAATTAGAACAAATGAATGTAATGAATATATCTAGAACAGATGCCGAATTAAAAAATAAAGACAAAACTATAGAGTTGATGAATAATGGTTTTAGAACTACAATGAATGAATTAAGAGGATATATAACTGACTTACAAACAAAAATAAAACATTTGGATGGTGATATACCTATTGTAAAGGCAGTTAAAAAAGAAACAAAACAAGAACCACCATCAATTCCTCTTCCACCAGGAATATTAGAAAAAATGGAAGAATTTAAACAAGCCCAACAAGCAAATATAACATTAAAAATTACTGAAACTTAAAATTGAAAATAATATAAATAAACTTATTCATATTATTAATCATGAAGCTAACACTAACAGATTCAAAGAAGGTCTCACAGTTTTCAAGTATTTTGAAAAATTTAAAAAATTTCAGCGGGGATATTGAAGTTCATTTAGATGAGCATCGTCTATATGCTCAAGGTATGGATTCAAGCCACTGTTGTTTATTTGAGCTAGAATTATTAAAAGAATGGTTTACAAAATATGAGAATGATGGCGGTGTTAGATTAGGTGTTAATTGCGAAATGCTTGCTAAAATTTTCAATATGTTAGGAGAAAATCAAAACATTGAAATGGATTATGAAAGGGGTGCGGATAGTTTATATATTACTCTTTCCCCAAATATGGGCGAAACAGGTATTATTAGAGAATTTAAATTACCATTGATGGATTTACAAAGTGAGTTAATGGAAATTCCAGAAACAGAATATGCGGCAGATATTGAAATGGTGTCCAATGATTTTACAGAACTGATAACTCAATTAAATACATTTGGGAATGAATTGCGAATTCAATGTGAAGATGAGATTCGTTTAACAGGAAAAGGCGAAATGGGTTCAATGGATGCGGTAATCAAGGAAGATGATATATTAATGTATGCTATTGAAGAGGATACAAAATTAGATTTGAACTTCTCGTTAGGATATATTAATATGATGGTAGCATTTGGTAAGATAAATAAAAAAGTAAAAATTCATATATCAAATGAAATGCCTATGAAAATTCAATATGGTATGGACACCTTTATGGATAAAGATGACGATGACGAAGAAGAGGATAAAAATTATATTAGGTTTTACTTAGCTCCTAAATTAGATGATTAATGAGGTAATCTCTTTTCACGACGACCGATTGTTTTCAATGTTATTTCCGGGAGTTGTTTAATTTCCTTCTTACCTTGATAAGCTAGTTTCATATTTGAAAATATTAATAATTTTTTTATGAATGCTACAAATTCAAATTGTTTTAATTTTAAAATAGAATCAGCAACCTGTCTAAAAGATAATATTTTAGGTTTTGATTCTGCATTATATAATTGATTAATATATTGTTCTCCATAAAAGCTTGATAAATATGAATTATTTAAACAAGTTTCATAATGTTCAACCATATATGCTTTTTTCACATATTCTAAATAACCTTTTTTAAATTTACCACTCGCTAATTTTTTTAATATATTTAAGGTTTCTACTACAACATTCTTAATATGTTCATTTTTGGTAGCTATTTCAATTATTATAAATGTCCCATATGGACTTGTATAATTATCAATGCCTACATTATATATCCATTCATTCTGTTCTCTTAAAACGTCCATAAGCATAGATGTTATTCCACTACCAATAAATTCTTTAAAAAATTCAATATAATAAACATCCATATCTTGTTGATATATAGGTGCGTGGAAAGCAAAAGAAATATTAGTATTATCAATTTGGTCATTTTTTAAAAATTGGACATCTAATCCAGGTTTAAAAATATCTGTATATGTTGGTATTACTTTTACTGGTCTAGCCTTTCTTAATTTTTTAAGTAAAAATTTCTTTACTTCTGTTTTTGAAAAATTACCAGAAATAACAAAAATCATATTTCCAGACCCATAAAATCTATTACACCAACTTTTAAGTTTATCAACTGTTCCAATAGCATCTAAATTTTTTAATTGTAGAGGCATATCATCTTGTACAATTAATCCTTCTATTCTAAAAAGCATTTTATTTAATAAATTAAATAACCCCATTTGTGGATGGGCTGCATGTATCATAAGCTCATTTTGAACAGCTTTTTTTTCCTTGTCAATTCTAGATTTAGTTATTTCTGGATTAATACTAATACTAACAATATAATCTAACATATCCATTGAATATTGTTCTAAACCATGCATATAATATTGAACAGTAGTTTGTCCTGTACTAGCATTTGTTAAAACACCTCTTTTTTTCCAATAAGCTTGACATCCTTTTCTTCCACATTTTTTCCAACCTTCAGTTACAACATGTTCTAATAAATGTGAAATACCGGCATTTTCTTTGCTTTCATTTATGAATCCACTACTTATATATGATTCTACCATTGTAGTTTTAGAATCTTCTCTATGATTTAATATTATCTTGAAATCATTAATTTCTATTAATTCATGTTTTGACATATATATATTTATTACGGAAAAAATTAAAATTTCATTTCTAAAATAGTAATAATACTAATGTTGAAATATTTCATAGCAATATTTATTTTTTGTATAGTTTTGTTTTTATATTTACATATCCATTATCACTTAAAAACTAGCGAGGATTTGGAAGTATACACTATTGAAAGACCTTCTAAGGAAAAATTAGAAGAAATTTGTGATATTAGACAACCTGTTATTTTTGATTTTAAAAACGATAGATTATTAGAAAGTTGTAATCTAGGAACTTTAGATGATAATTATGGAGCATTTGATATTCAAGTAAGGGATGTTACAAATAAAGATGATAATATAGAGCTTTATTTACCATTTTTACTAAAAGAAGCTATAAATATTTTTAAAGATGATAAAAATGAAAAATATATAAGTGAAAAAAACCAGGATTTTTTAAAGGAAACAGGGGCTGTAAAAAATTATAGTTACAATGATGCTTTTTTAAGACCCCCATTAGTTAGTAAATGTATTTATGATTTAATGACTGGTTCTTTAGGCAGTAAAACACCATTACGATATGATTTAAACTATAGAAATTATTACTATGTAACTTCTGGAAAGATAAATATAAAATTAATTCCCCCACATAGTAGTAAATATTTATATCCTGTTAAAGATTATGATAATTTTGAATTTAGGTCCCCTATTAATGTTTGGGATGTGCAACAAGAATACAAAGCAGATTTTGATAAGATAAAAGTATTAGACGTAACATTGAATAAAGGTGAAATCATATTTATTCCAGCATATTGGTGGTATAGTATTGAATATAAGAAATTATCTAGTGTGTGTACTTTTAAATATAGAACTTTTATGAATGTTTTAGCAATATCTCCCGAATTAGTGTTAACAATGTTACAAGGTCAAAATATAAAAAGAGATATAGTTAAAAAGGTAGATAGTGTTGAGAAAGAAGAAAAGACAGATGAAAAGGATAAAGAAGAATAATAGTAATGTAATATAATATGGATATTTTTGAATCATTACCGGAGGATATGATTATATTAATAACTACTTATCTGGATTTCAAAAAAAGAGATTTATTTAAGTGTAGATTAATAAATAAACAATATAGGTTATTGATTGATAAACCACTTACTACTTGGGGTTATCCTGATTTAGATAGGTGTTCTTTTTATAATATGTCTCTTGACTATCACGAATATATTGATTATATGAATAAACAAAGACTTGAAGCAGAAAGAAATTTTGAAATGATTTATCAATCAATGCTATTAGATTTTGGATGGATATAAAATTGATATAAAAAATTACTAATTAATTATATCAAAAACAACCATGTCAAAAACGATGTATAAGTTACGTATACCAAGTCGTCTAGACGCATCATTTGCGGTAGTGAATGCTCATACATTAAAGGATATTCCAATCCCAGAAGGATTTAATCCTGTTAATCATAAAATGTTTAATCAAGATATCTTTACTTACATCGAAGGTAAGGTGGAGATATTACATTCTTCGGCAAGGTGTATGAAGGTAATACCAGGAGTATTGGCATTAGAAAAATCACAGACATATGGTAGAGTCAAAGATAAGTTCTTGTATAAATGTATTCCTGACGATAAGCGAATACCTATATTCCTTGTTCCTTATAAATTAAGATTGGGGTTTAATAAAAGTATAAAAAACAAATATGTAGTATTTGAATTCAAAGAATGGACTAGTAAGCATCCAAGAGGTGTTCTACGACAAACTATTGGCGATGTTGATACACTGGAAAACTTTTATGAGTATCAATTGTATTGTAAAAGTTTATATGCTTCTATTCAAAATATAACTAAAAAGGCAATGAAGGCGTTGAAAAAAACGACAGAAGATGAACTTACTGAGATGATGATTCAAAATAGCCAACCAAAGTTGATAGATGATAGGCATAAAGAAATTATTTATACTATAGACCCGACACATAGTAAAGATTTTGACGATGCGTTTTCAATAAAACAGTGTGAAGGGGGACATATAATTCATATTTACATATCTAATGTTCCTTTCTGGATGGAAACATTAGATTTATGGGATTCATTTTCAAATAGAATATCAAGTATTTATTTGCCTGATAGAAAAAGACCGATGTTGCCAACAGTAATGTCCGATGCATTATGTAGTTTAACACAAGGAGATACGAGATTTGCTCTTAGATTAGCATTGACAGTAAATTCAGATTTTAAAGTAACCTCTCATAGTTTTGATAATTGTATAATTAAGGTTGAAAAGAATCTAAGATATGGAACAAAGGCGCAAGAAACAAACATACATTATAAAAAATTGTTCGGCGTAATTAAAAATATGAATAGAAAACATAAATATGTTGATTCAATTAATGATAGTCACGATGTGATAGCTTATTTGATGATAATTTATAATTATTTATCAGCACAACGTTTTATTAACGAAGACGTTGGTATATTTAGAAGTGCTCAATTTAAGGATACATTTGTTCCTCCAGAAGATATGCCTCAAGGTGTGAGAAAGTTCTTGAAAAACTGGAATAGCACTGGTGGGAAATATTCTAAGGATATAGGTAGTCATGATATGTTGGAATTAGATGCTTATGTTCATATTACAAGTCCCATTAGACGATTGGTTGATATGTTGAATATGATGACTATGTTAGATATATGTGGATGGAAAATGAGTGAAAAGGCAAAAGAATTTTATGCTAGATGGACGAGTGATTCTAGTATAGAATATATTAATACTACAATGCGTTCTATACGAAAAGTTCAAAATGATTGTTCGTTATTGAAATTCTGTATGGATGACCCTATAGTCCAACAAAAAATTTACGAGGGTTATATATTTGATAAATTGGTGCGAAATGATGCGTTGTATCAGTATATGGTTTATTTACCAGAAATTAATATGGTGAACCGTTTTACCAGTCGTTATGATAAACAAAATTTATCAAAGCAGACATTTAAAATATATGTATTTACTGACCAAAATTCCTTAAAGCGTAAAATAAGAGTTGAGGTACAACAATGACTACAATAAAAAATATAAATAAAAATTTATTATTCGCGCGCCTATTTCTAGCCATTGTGTGTTCAAACTCAGTGAGGTCTTCTTTACTTAAATAGCTTCCCATTTAGATTATTAAATTTTTTATTTTTAAGTTATTTGCTTCCATGCTTTTTGTTTCGACAAGTAATTTTACACATGGACTTGGCGTGCCCTCCGCTCCACTTTCCCTTGGTTTTTGAATATTCCATCTGGGCTTTTACCAGATGATTATCGCCTTCTGCTTTCCTCTTTGCCGCCTTTTTCTCCATCTCAGCTTGCTTGATTCTCACGCCTCTAGCAGTGTTCTTACCAAACTTTTTGAAAGTTTTCTTTTTGTTACCCTTCTTGGTAGCGCGTTTTTTGTTTTCTACGTTGTTAGATTTACCCATAGTCAAGATTTAGTGTTGTAATATATACACATATTAGAAAATTTACTTCAATTTTCTGTGTCCTTGATATACAAAGCCATATCCAGCGCCACTATATATGTTTATTTCGTTAATTTCTTGAACCTTTACTTGGTTTTTGTATCTGTTTAACATTGCTGGTAAAGGCAACTGGTCTTGAGTACTAAATTTGATGGTTTCAGTCCAAGTATCATCAAAAATCTTATTTACAATGGGTGTATTTTTTCTCATAAATAACCCAAGTTCGTATAAACCTTTTATTTCTGGGTCTTCTTCTTTATATGAATCTATTTGGGTCTTAATTATATCATAATTGTATCTTGTTGATAAATAATTATAATGTTGTCCTTTATTTTTTATCTGGTCTAATACAAAATTAGCCTCTTCAAAAATATTGGTTCTACAATGATGTTTAAATAATAGTATGTCGTTGTCTTTGATTCTTGTAATCAAGAAATTAATTAGTTTATTGAAATCTGTAATTTGAAAGGCGGAATCAATCCATACATAGTATTCAGTATCTTGATGTTCTTTTATATTATGTATTTGAAATTTGTAGTATTTTGCTTGTAATCTATTTGGTAGATTTTTACATAATTTGCTTAATCTTACATTTATATCTGCTTCAAAGGCAACATCGGTATAGTAATAACACTTAATATCGTCTGTATTATTGATTTTTGAAAAAAAATGAGGATTATCAATTCCGCCTAAGTTAGCACTAATAAGATGAATTTTCATTATATTAGTTAAGAAATAATGTTTAAATAAGTATATGTTTTAAAGAAATAAATAACGATATACCATCCCACAATGCATTATGAACGGATGATTTACTTTTGGGTTTTATATTAAATGCCTTATAAAGTGTGCCACTACTGTATTTTTTTACATTAACATATGGTTCAAAAAATGGTGTTATATCAAAGAATTTTCTTTCCCACTTGTAAAATTTGGATTTTTTATTGATACTATTTAATTTCAGATTTTCTTTTATAACATGGTAATCATTTCCAAAGGAATATAAATTAAATTTCTCTCCATTTTTATTTTTACAAAACCTATAAAATATTTTCATGGCTTCTCTA
>Ga0315315_10006403_pt1 | contig 10887 bp, 12 predicted proteins | sample M140m3416metaG_FD_203699 | JGI IMG/M metagenome (GOLD analysis project Ga0315315, IMG submission 203699) | Ammonia-oxidizing marine archaeal communities from Monterey Bay, California, United States - M1 40m 3416 | ecosystem: Environmental > Aquatic > Marine > Intertidal zone | place: USA... | reverse complement strand
ATAAGAAACACTATAAGACTTTTCATATGATTACAGGATTCAATAAACACGGGTATATTGCTGTTGGCGTTCTAGCTGTTTTAGCTTTAATTGCTGGACCTTTTCCTGCTTTACTTTAAATTGATTACTTATAAACCATAGGCATATCTTCTTCTTTTAATTCAGCAATTCTTATATTTAGGTAAGCTAAAATTATACAAAATGAAAAATTTATTATTTACTATTATTATTTTCAATATTTTATCTTGTTCAAATAGTGTTAAAAACAATGATTCAATAGTGGTTTATGACGATTCTATTTTAAATATTGTAGATAAAGAAGCTGAAATTCAATACATAGTTGATTCTTTGACTGTTGCAGAGGGACCTTTGTGGGATGAAAATTCATCTTCCTTACTTTTTACACAAGTTCCAAAAAATCAAATTTACAAATGGAATGAGCAAGAAGGATTTGATGTCTATATATCTCCATCAGGCTTTACTAATTATGCTCCTGTAATTCCAAATATAGGCCTTTCAGGTGCAAACGGATTGACTTTTGATAATGATGGAAATTTAATAATTGCTCAACACGGAGATAGAAGGCTATCAAAAATAGAAAATACCCAAACTACTAACCCAAATTTCACAACCATTGTAGATAATTATCAGGGTAATAGATTTAATAGTCCAAATGATGTAGTAGTATCAAGTAATGGGGATATCTTTTTCACAGACCCAACATATGGCTTTATGAATTTAAGTGATTGGTCATTTGATGAATCTGTTAAAGAGTTAGATTTTAGTGGTGTTTATAAATTTAGTACAGAATCTGGGATAGAATTAGTTTCAAATGAACTTGATTTACCAAACGGGTTAGCACTATCAAATGATGAAAGATATTTGTATGTTAATAGTTCAAATACAGCTGAAGCTCCAATTATCTTAAAAATTGATTTAGAAAATGAAAACAAATCAGATTTGTTTTTTGATGGAACAGAATTAGCTAAAGAATTTCCTGGAAATTTTGACGGATTGAAGATACACTCATCAGGAAATATTTTCACAACTGGACCAAATGGAATATTAATCTTATCTCCAGATGGTGAATTATTAGCTAATATTAAATTTAAAGATATGTTAACTAATTGTGCATTTGATTCAGATGAAAATTATCTATATGTTACTGGATTTTCATTTGTTGCTAGAATTGCCTTAAAAAATATTATTTAACCATAGGCATTTCTTCTTTTAATTAAGCAACTTCTAATCAGCAATTAGATTAAGTTGGTTTTTTAGTAAACTCATTTCTGTGTTTCTGGCATCAATATTGTGCATGTAAGATTAAAACAAACATTCTGAAAAAAGAAAAAAAGGTGATAACACCAAAAAAAAAAGAGATAATAAAAAATCTGTCTATTACAATTTCAAAAGAATCTAAAAAAGTTAATGGAAGAAACATAAAACTCATTGAAACTTTACAAAAGATTTTAGATAAAGCTAAAAGATAGACATATATTCTTCTTTTAATTCAGCAACTTCCTATTAGCAATTAGATTAACTTGATTTTTAGTTATATTTTAAGTTTTTGTGAAAAATTCAGTATACAATAAACAAGTTTTAACCCTTACACTTTTAATTCTTTCAGGGGAATTCATATATTTTCTTCCCTATGTTTTATCAAGAGTTTTTAGACCAACTTTTTTAGATGTTTTTCAATTAAACAACTTTCAATTAGGTAGTTTATTCTCCGTTTATGGGGTTGTTGCATTATTATCTTATATATACGGAGGTGTAATTACTGACAGATATTCACCTAGAAAATTAATGTCATCAGCTTTGTTTTTAACCTCACTTGGAGGTCTTGTTTTGGCTTCATATCCATCATATTTAACTTTACAAATTTTGTATGGATACTGGGGGTTTACAAGTGTGTTTTTGTTTTGGGGAGCTATGATAAAAGCCACTCGTGTGTGGGGTGGGGATAGTAATCAAGGTAAAGCATTTGGTTTACTTGACGGAGGAAGGGGTGTAGTAGCCGCTTCAATGGGAAGCATTGGAGTGTTTATTTTTTCAATAATATTAACTAAAGATATTGAATCTGCTTCAATGCTTGAACGTCAAGAAGCGTTCAGATATGTCATATTATTTTCATCTTTTATGGTTGCTGTAATTGGACTGTTGGTTCTAATTTTTCTTAGAAACTCTGATGAAAAAAACTCAACTGTTCAATCTTCCTTGAATTCTTTAACCAATATTAAGAATGTCTTAAAGAATGAATCAATATGGTTATTAATGTTAATAATAATGTGTGCCTATGTGGGCTATAAGGTTACTGATATTTATTCGTTATATGCTTCAGAGATAATGTTATTTGATGAAATTAAAGCAGCAGAAGTTGGTGCTTTGCAATTATATTTACGGCCAATAGTTTGTATAGCTATTGGATTATTAGCTGATAAAACTAAGAATATGTTTTGGATAATTTTTGGCTTTATTACTATGCTAACAGGAGCTGTGATTTTTTCTTTAGGTTTTATTAAATCTAATATGAATTTTATTTTTTTCTTCTCTTTGGTAGTTTTAGCAGTTGGAACTTATTCAGTACGTGCATTATATTTTGCTGTTTTAAAGGAAGCCAAAGTTCCTTTTGCTCTTACAGGTACAGCAGTTGGACTAATTTCAGTTGTTGGATACAGTCCTGATATTTTTGCAGGCCCAATGATTGGATATTTGTTAGATGAAAATCCTGGAATTATTGGTCATCAATACGTTTATTTTATGCTAGTTGTATTTTCGTTTATAGGTTTGATGGCATCTATTAGATTCTTTGTGAAAACAAACAGGTTTTAGATACTTAACATAGACATATTTTCTTCTTTTAATTCAGCAATTATTATATTTAGCTAACTAAAATTATACAAAATGAAAAAAATATTATCACTATTACTCGTTTTCTCAATAATTAGCTGCACACAATCAAATAATTCTGAAGCATCTTACAGTACAAATGAATTAATTTTTGTTGTTGAAATGGACTCAAATGAGGGTAAATCAATTGAGGATATTAAACAGTTCTCTCAATATTATACGGATGCTATTGATAAGAATGAACCAAACTCTATGGGATGGGGATTTTATGAATATGGAGATAAAATAATTTTAATTGAGAGATATCTTGATGATAATGCTATGATGCAACACGGAAAAAATGTTTCTGAAGGCGGTCCTTTGGAAACACAATTTGTAAAATTTATGGAACATTTTACGATTAATAAGATTGATGTCTATGGTAATGCGTCTGATGAGTTAAAAGAATTTGTAAAACCTTTTGGACTTCCTTTTTACTTTCATAATGCATATGCAAAATTTAGTAGAGGTTAAACCATAGGCATATCTTCTTCTTTTAGTTCAGCAATTATTATATTTAAAACATGAAAAAATTACTTTTAATTATTATGGTACTACCTATTTTAGGAACGGGATATTTAAACGCTCAAAAATTATCTAAAAATGATGCTTTTGATATTTTGACAAAATGGGAAGGTAAATGGAAAAATAATGCAATTTTCGAAAAATCTATTTGGACAGGTGAAAGGACAGAGACAAGAGGTATAACTGAAACAAATTTAATCTTATCCAATAATTACCTTGAAATGATGGTTTACAACGAAAATAACATTAGCAAACATATAATTTCCTATGACCAAACGTCAAGTCAATTTAATCGTTGGGAATTTAAAAGTGATGGTAGTAATACTTTCTGGACAGGAAAATGGAATAAAGCTGATAAATCAATGACTTGGAATTATATAGATTTTTCAAATTATGGAATTAATGGAAAAATAATTGAAAATTTTAATTCGAATGATATCATTAAAATTAAAACTGTCATGAAAGACAAGACAGGAAAAACATTACTTAGAATAAATTCAACTAAAAAGAAAATTTAAATTTTAGGCATATCCTCTTTTTTAATTCAGTTAATCTTAAATTAGTTTAATGTATAATAATTCAAGGTTTATTTCTGTAACTAAAAAAATAGATTCTTCAGCTTTAGATCTTTGGAAAATAATTTCAAAGCCAGGAAATCTAAACCTTACACATCCATACTGTAAAAAAAATGATATAATTAAATGGGATGGAAAAGGCTCAAAAGATGTTCTAATTTATTTGAATGGCTTGACTTATTTTAGAGAATTTACGGACTGGAATAATCAAAAGGGTTACAGTATTCTAATTGGTAAAAAAAGAGGCCCTAAATCAAAAGTAATTTGGGAAATAAACTCAAGTAATAATTCAGTTTTTTTAACTATTACTGTTTTTCCCTATCTACTAAATAATTGGCCAAAAATTATTTCTTGGTTTCCCTTTGTGCTTTATATTAAACCTAAACTAGAAAATTATTTAAGCTCAGTTATTTGTGGAATTAATTGGTATTTAATCAATAAAAAACCAGTTCCAAAAAACTACTTTGGAAAGCATTCCTGGTTTTCTAAAATTTAAAACTAATATTCAATGCCTATTGTTAAAACTCAGTATTCACCTCCATTTCCGTTTAAAAATAAACATCTAAATACAATATACAGTTCATTGTTTAGAAAGGTGGAACTAGTTTCGTTTAAAAGAAAGAGAATAGAAACACCAGATGACGATTTTCTAGATGTTGATTTTCTTGAAAATGGCAGCAGAAAAATTGTAATACTATGCCATGGACTTGAGGGAAGTAGTGACTCAAAATATATTCAAGCTACAGCTAAATTATTGTCATTAAATGGTTATTCAATAGCTGCAATGAATTATCGTTTCTGTAGTGGAGAAATAAATCGTCAACTAATAACATATCACAGTGGAAAAACAGATGACTTAAATACAGTTGTTAATTATGTTCTTCCAAACTATGAATCAATCTATTTAGTTGGATTTAGTTTGGGAGGCAATCTTATTTTAAAGTATAATGGGGATGGTTTATTTCCTTTAGATTCAAAAATTAAGGCTAACGTAGCAGTTTCTGTACCTGTTGATTTAAAGGGATCATCAATTTCATTGAAACGAAAAGAAAACTTATTATATCAGTGGAGGTTTCTAAGAACTTTATCACAAAAAATGTATTTAAAACATCAACAATATCCACAGGAATTAGATTTAAAATTTCTAAAAAATGTAAAAAACTTATCTGATTTCGACGAATATTTTACAAGTAAAATTAATGGCTTTAAAGATGCAAATGATTATTATTTGAAAGCAAGCAGCAGACAGTTTATTCCAAATATATCCAAGCCTACTCTTCTTTTAAATGCTAAGGACGATCCTTTTTTATCTCAATCATGTTTTCCTGTAAGTGAGGCCAAAAAAAGTGAATGTTTTTATTTGATGATCCCTAGCTATGGAGGTCATGTCGGTTTTATTTCCAGAGGGAATTTTTACTGGTCTGAATATGAAATTTTAAATTTTATTGATAAGTATTAATACTTAGTTTTAAATCTATAATGCAATAATTCTTTATTATATTAGTTTTTAACAAAAAACATATCCAATGAAAAATATTTTTTACACTCTACTTTTAAGTTTATTTATAATCAGTTGTTCATCAAATGATAATAAATCAGAAAATCAAATGGGTATTATTGAAAAAAATGATACTAGATCTTTAGCAATGGAGGCATTTAACAAAGCTTATCTAGCTAACGATATGACTGGACAGGATTCTATTTTTACTGAAGATGCCAAAGCGCGAGTAAATGGTGAAGAAATGACACCTAGTGAAATGATTGAAGCTTTCATGGGAGGAAGAGAGTTCTACAATGAGATAAAAAACATTAATGTTTCTACCTCTACATTTACATATGATGATGGTGCAATTTATACAAGCACTTGGTTTACTTGGGAAGGAACAAGCAAGGTAACTGGTACAAAAGTTACTAATCCTGTACATGCTTACTTTAGATGGGAAGGTGATAAAGTTTCTAACGTAGCATACATTTTTGATTCTGCCGAATATGTTTCAAATATGAGTATCCCAGAATAAATAGTGAAACTTAGATTATTTATAAAAAAACCTCAACTGCAGTTTGATTGTTTCAATTAACAGCTCTTTCTTGTTTTAGTTAAATCGATAAAGAACTAATTTAAATTCTAAAAATTGAGAATACCAAGATTTTTATATCCTTTATTACTGTTAATGATTCCTTTATTGGCAATGCAGTTTACTGATGATGTAAATTGGTCAATTTTTGATTTTGTAGTAATGGGATTTCTTCTTCTTTTTTTTAGTTTAGGAATAGATATTACAATGAAAAAAGTTAAAAACGAAAATGTTAAAATCTTGTATGTGGTTTTAACTATTTTAATTTTTCTTCTCATATGGGCTGAACTAGCTGTAGGCATTTTTGGTTCACAGTTTGCTGGAGATTGATATTAAATTTAATACTTATTGACAGAATCGTTACGAAAATTCTAGCTATCTTAGTTTAATATCAAATTCAATTATATTATGAAAAATTTATTTTTACTTTCTTTATCTGTTCTTTTTTTTAGTTGTAATCAACAATCAAGCGAAAAATGTAAATCTTTAGAATCAGCTCAATTAAGCATTGAAAAAAATATTGAGACATACAAAACTGCTTGGGAAGCTTTTTTTGATAATAGAGATCCAAGTGCTGTAAATCTTGATAGCTTTGATGAGAATGTTACTGTTGTGACTGCTGAAGGAAACATTACAGGAATAGATGGATTTAGAGATTATTACAATAATTATCTAACTGGATTTTCTGATGCTGAATTTTCATTTGTAGACATTTTTGCTCAAGGAGATAAACTGGTTAAGCACTGGAGTTTTAAAGGAACTCATGATGGAGAAATGTTTGGAATTCCAGCAACTAATAATAAATTAGAAATAAGCGGGACAACTTTAGTAGAAATGAAAGACGGCAAAGTTTTTAAAGAACAAGACTTTTTTGACCAGCTTTCTTTTTTATCTCAGTTGGGTCTGTTAGAATAGTTTAATTCTCTTATCGGGTATCTTCATTAATGGAAATAATAGGCTTTTTCTTGGCAATATTAATTGGTTTTTCTATTGGTTTTTTTGGTGGAGGAGGTTCAATTTTAGCTGTTCCTGTTTTAGCCTATTTATTTCTTTTCGATGAACAATCAGCAACTGCGTATTCATTATTTATTGTCGGAATTACTGCAGCATTTGCTTCTGTAAAGTATAACTCTAAAGATCTTATTAATTGGAAAATTGCTTCAATTTTTGGAGTTCCATCTCTTGTTGGTGTATGGTTAGTAAGAAGCTTTATAATCCCAATTTTACCTGAAATAATTTATGAATCCCCAGAATTTATATTCACAAGAAGAATGTTAATTTTTGGGGTTTTTATTCTTCTGATGTTAACTGCCTCAGTTTTTATGATTAAAAATGATAAACACAAATCAAAAAGTAATAGTGAAGAGATAAATTATTTTTTAATAATTTTTGAAGGTTTGCTAGTTGGGCTACTAACTGGTTTTGTTGGAGCAGGAGGCGGATTTTTAATAGTACCTGCGATTATATTATTAACAAATTTGGATGTTAAAAAGGCTATAGGAACATCCCTTGTGATTATTGCATTAAAATCTATGGTTGGGTTTTTATTTGGGGATGCACTTTTAATGAATGTAGATTGGAAATTTTTAATGCTATTCTCAACTGTAACTACTTTCGGAATGTTTTTAGGAATTTATTCAACTAGATATGTAAAACATGATCAGTTGAAAAAAGCATTTGGATATTTTCTTATAGTAATATCTGTTTCTATGTTTTTAAAAGAATTTTTTATTTAATAATTACGTTCTCTCTTTTTCAATTGCATTATATATCAATAGAATTATTAGACCAAATAGTATTCCTGAAATAATAAGAACTATACTAGACAGACCTGAGGCAGAAAAAGATAATCTCAACAAAATAGTTGATATTATAAATCCTGTATTTCTAATTAATTGACTATAACGTTCTGTATATTGAAATGATAAGAGAAGGATGAAGACATCTGCTAAAATTAATATTGTAAAAAATTCATTAAAAAATAGATTATTTAAGTTTCCATCAAAAGTTTCTAGCACAAAAACTCCATTAAACCAATTTGCAAAACTAAACAAGCAGACAAATAATAGAGTTGGGAGAAGAACAATACTGACTAGTTTTTTTGATGCTATAAAGCGATCAAGTTTTTCTGATACAGGCTTAATTGGAAGTTTTTCTTTTGTTTTTCTAAATAGAAAAATTAAAAAGAATATTATCAATACTCCCAACAAATCATAAATGAGTTGTAGATTATTTGTATTAGTGAGCCAATTAGCGTTCAAATCTACTAGCGGGATGTCTTTAAATATTTTCCTTATTACAATCAATGACATTATTTGGTATTGTTTACCAACAGCAGTGGTAAATGATCTTGGAATGTAGTAAACTAAAAGAAATGCTTCATAAACTAAAATAAAAGAGAATGGAGTATACAAGGCTGAGATAGGATTTGAAAATAAATTTGTACCTACAATTGATAATTCTATATAATTATAATTGTTTAGTATTATTATTATGAGATGTAGTATAAATCCTAAAGAAGCTAGATACAGTATGTTTTTTTCAAAAGCTTTTATAATTTTTTGTGAAAAAATCTTAGAAAATAAAGACTCAATTTTTTTTTGAATTACCATAATTATATGATTATTAATTAGTTAAAAGTAATATTTTTTATTTTAAGTTAATTTTTTGTAAATTTATTAAACTAAGGTTGACAGCCTTATTCTTCAAAATATTTGAAAACCCGTGTGGACTGGGTTTATAATATAGTCGCGGGTGGAGAGAACGCATCCGAAAAAATCGTTACATAAGTTTAACGCAAAAAGATAATAATCATGAGCGAAGAAATTATGTTAGCATTAACACAAAACAACGGACACGCAAACGCTATGAACGAAATATGGAAAGAATAATTTCCATAGATTTTGTAATTTAAATTGTTTGAAACCCTCTTTAAATTGAAGAGGGTTTTTTTGTAAGTTTTTGTATAGGTTTTTTAATTGAAAAAGTCCAAAATTGGTGTTACTTTAAATAAAAATTTAGAAATGTCAAGAAAATCAATATTTATAGCTTTTGTTGTTTCACTTGGAGGATTTTTGTTTGGATTTGATGCTGGTATTATATCTGGTGTAATGTCATATGTTGGTCCTGAGTTTAATCTAGATGACATACAAACCGGCTGGGTAGTTAGTTCACCCTCTTTTGCTGCGATGATTGCTATGCTGATTTCAGGAAGATTAAGCGATAAAGTTGGAAGAAAAAAGATATTAATTGTTGTAGCTTTCTTATACGCATTTTCCGCACTTGCTTCAGCTTATTCTTTTAATTATCAGACTCTATATATTTCAAGAATGATTGGAGGGCTTGCCTTTGGGGCAGCATTAATTTTAGCACCTACTTATATAGCAGAAATTTCTAATTCTAAAAATAGAGGAACGTTAGTTTCAATCCAACAATTTAATATAGTCTTAGGTTTTTTTGCAGCCTTTTTAAGCAACTATTACTTTAATGAACTTAACTCTTCTTCATCATTTTTTTCAGACGAAAATGTGTGGAGATGGATGTTGGGAGTTGAATTCATTCCTGCAGCTATATATTTTATTTTACTGTTTTTTGTACCTAAGAGCCCAAGATGGTTGTATAATTTCAATAGAACTGAAGAAGCCAAAGAAATTTTATTTCAAATTCATGAACCAAAGCAAGCTGAAATTGAATTAAAAACAATTTCAGAAAACATCAAATCTTCAAATGGTTCTACAAAAACAAAGTTTAGTGATTTATTTAATCCTGCATTAAGATATATCTTAGGGATTGGTTTATTGTTGGGTGTTTTGCAACAAGCAACAGGAATAAATGCTATTTATTTCTATGCTACGTCAATTTTTAAGCAAACTGGAATTGGAACAGATGCAGCTTTTTCCTCTGGTGTTTTATTGAGTTTAACCACTGTATTATTCACAATACTAGCCATGTATTTAGTAGACAGAATGGGAAGAAGACCATTATTATTGATTGGAATGACCGGAATAGCTATTAGCCTACTTACATGTGCATATGGATTTAATCAGGCTAAGTATAAATTAACATTTGATGATATTACTTCACTGACTGATGTTGATCCTTATAAGTTGATGATTTTTGAAGATATTGTTTATGATAATGACGTAGATTTTAAAAATCACATAAAGACCGCCATAGGTAATCAATCCTTTGCAAAAAACGAGGGTGCAATTATTGAAGCATCAATACAAATGAACTCTACTTTAGTTTTATTTGGAATTTTTGGATTCATTGCTTGTTTTGCGTTTTCTTTAGGCCCCATAATGTGGGTTATGCTGTCAGAACTTTTCCCAAATAGGTTTAGAGGTTTAGCAATTGGGGTAATTGGTTTTGTAAATTCATTCACAAGTTGGACGATTCAACAAGTTTTTCCATGGGAACTTTCAAACTTTGGAAGCGCTCTAACATTTTTTATATATGGAATATTGGCTTTATTTGGAGTACTAATTTTTGTTAAGTTACTCCCTGAAACTAAAGGTAAATCACTTGAAGAAATTGAAATAGAATTTGTTAAAAGTTAATTATATGAAGAAAAATAATTTTTTTATTGCATTATTTATTGTGGCTATTGTAGCGGCAAGTTTTTTTGAATTTAATTATAATAAATCTCAAGAAAAAATTTGGATCACTGATTTTTATGATGATTTTCATTCATTTAATTCAGATAACTGGCAAGATCAAAGAATTTGGGTCAATAATGAATCCCAGTGTTATGTTCCTGATGGGAATTATGGTACCAGAGAGGTTAGTAACGGAACGTTAAAGCTCAAAGTTGTGAATATTGG
>Ga0315315_10006399_pt1 | contig 10889 bp, 12 predicted proteins | sample M140m3416metaG_FD_203699 | JGI IMG/M metagenome (GOLD analysis project Ga0315315, IMG submission 203699) | Ammonia-oxidizing marine archaeal communities from Monterey Bay, California, United States - M1 40m 3416 | ecosystem: Environmental > Aquatic > Marine > Intertidal zone | place: USA... | reverse complement strand
ACTAGCCCGGTGTGTCGCCGGCTGAGCAGACCGCGACTAGCCCGGTGTGTCGCCGGCTGAGCAGATCGATCGGGTAGCGTCGGTGGGAACGCCTGGATAAGGCATTTCTAGTCACCAAAGAAGACGTTCGTTTTTAGCGAATGAAGCGCGGGCTTCTCGACCGGATTGAGATCACCGCACGCGAGAAGATCTAGCGGAGGCGACGCCGGACTGGACTCGGTTACGCCTCAGCGGTCGCGGGGGCGTCATCAGCGGTCTAAGTTCGCTTGATGCCGAGCTCACCAAAGCCTCATACGACCCTGGCGGATGTCGGTGAATCCGCTCTGATCGCCCGAATTTCGCGGATTGCGGGGCGTACGCCGGGACGAGACTGGGCACTTCGGATCGGCGATGACGCAGCGATATTACGGCCGCGTAAGGGCGAGGAACTCGTGCTCTCGGTCGATGCCCAGGTTGAGGGCACACACTTTCGGTTCGGGCGTGAGGGTGCGGGAACGATTGGGCGGCGGGCGATGGCCGTGAATCTTTCTGATCTTGCCGCGATGGGCGCTCGTCCCGTAGGCGCTCTGCTCAGCTTGTGTGCGCCAGCTGACGGGCTCGTGTCTGATTTTGATGGGATCGTTCGTGGTTTCGTCGAGGAGGGCGCACGGGTTGGTTGCCCCCTAGTAGGGGGTAATCTTTCTCGCGCACCGGGTTGGAGTCTAGAAGTCACGGTTGTCGGGGGATGTGTCGCAGGAAAGGCGCTGCGTCGGCGTGGCATGCGCCCAGGCGACGAACTCTTCGTGACCGGTGTGTTGGGGCGCGGCGCACTCGCCCGCATGCGGGCGGATGCAGACGCCGCGGCGGGCGGGGCTGGAAGGCTCTCTTACGTGCCCGTGCCGCGTATCGAAGCGGGGCGCAGGCTCGCCCGGTTGAAGGGGACTCGCGCGTGCCTGGATGTCTCAGACGGGTTGGCGACGGATCTAGAGAACTTGCTTGCTGGGGACGGATTTGGGGCCGAGATCGAAGTTGGTTCTCTTCCGTCACCTAGGCGATTTGCCGCACAGTGTCGGGCCCTTGGAGTCGATCCTTTGGAGGTGCAGGCCCTAGGCGGCGAAGATTATGAGCTGCTCTTTGTATTTCGTTCTGCTCAGAATTCCGACGTGAGCGGAATGCTTTCGAAGCGGTTGGGCGTGCCTGTCACACGAATCGGCGCGATCACGAGTGATCAAGGCGTCCGCGGTCTTCCGATCATCGGTGAGGGGCATCACTTCTAGCCTTCGGCTTGTCCTTCGATGAGAGGAAACGTGCGCCGCCGGTAACGGCAGACATCAAGCAACGCACCGGCTGGGCCGATAAACCGAGAGTGAGACTCTCTCTGACTGGAAAACTCGTACTCGGTTCCTTGGCGGTCGCTGGCGCGGCTTCGTTGGCCCCTACCCTCGTAAGTAGCTTCGGAATCGACTTCTGGAGCGGTGGAATGCGCTTCTTCGTGGCGCTCGGAGTGGGCGGCGGGCTTGGCTTCTTACTCTCTCAAATGATCGGTGCAAAATTCGATTTGTTGCGAAACGCAATGGAGCGAATTCGCGAAGGTGATCTTCGAGTCGAGATCCGGACTTCTCCCGAGTCGCGATTAAGCGATGAGATGGATGATCTCGCCGAGAGTCTTTCCGGCATGCTCGAACGACTCCGCACCCTCGTCTCCGAGGTTCAAGCCACCGCAGGTTCCGTGACGGCGTCTTCGACGGGACTCGAATCCTCCCTCGATCGATTGCAGGCGACGAGCGAAGAAATTTCCAACACGGTCTCGCTCGTCGCGAATGGTGTTGAGCAAGAGCAGGAACTTCTCGATCAAGCCTCATCCCGCATGGCCGAAGTATCCAGCGAAATCGATCTTAACGCCGGCCGCGCGCGAGAAGCCTTCGGCTTTGCCGCAGAAGCGAATCAGAAAGCGGGCACCGGCGTCGAAGTCGCGCGCTTAGCGATCGAAAAAATGAAAGCAGTATTCGAACGTGCGGAGAGCACAGGGGACAAGGTCTTCGAACTCGAAGCGAAGACTCGCCACGTTCATCAGATTACGGAGATCATCACCTCCGTCGCACACCGGACTAATTTACTTTCGCTCAACGCTTCCATCGAGGCGGCCCGAGCGGGCGAAGCGGGACGAGGCTTCTCCGTCGTCGCCGACGAAATTCGCAAACTGTCTGAGAACGCGGGGCGAAGCGCTGATGAGATCAGCCAGTTGATGCATGAGATTCAAGCCGACACGGCGATGGTCGCGGACGAAATGCGCCAGTCGAGTCAGGTCATCGGCGAAGGCCGTGAAGACGTCAATACGATCGCCGGCGCCCTGGCGCAGATCAGCATGGCAGTCTCGGAGGCCGCGAGGCGATCTGAGGAAATCTTCCATGGTGCCGATAGCCATTCGCTGAACGCACAGAGCATGGTCGCAGCGATCGAAGAGATCGCGAAGGTCGCCGGGGGGAACGGTCGTTCCGTCGCCGAGCTCGGTAGCACGATGGACGGGCAGCTTCGGACGATCGACGAGATTCATCACGCGTCTGAGCGCGTCACCGAATTGGCTGCTGAACTCGAGGGATCGCTCAGGATCTTCCAAACCGGCACCGACGGACATCGTGCGCCGTCGGTTTCGGGGTATGCGATGTCGATGACGGGGTCGGACGAAGAGATTGCCGTGAGGCCGCGCCGGTTAGCCTCGCGGCGGCGAGCGTCTGCCGCGCAAGCTGAAGCGCGGCCGCCAGAGATCACTCGCGCTCCGAAGAGTGAGCCTGCGCGTTCGCCGGAGGGCCGGTTTTGACAGCGAGTGTGATGCCTCAGCCCGATGCAGACCGACAGTTGATGTTCCTCTTCGGGGATGCCCGTTACGCAATGCCAATTGCCTGGGTTGTCGAAGTGGCCGAGAAGGCTCGCGTGACCAGCGTGCCGTCCCTCGCACTGCCCGTGGGCGGTGTGATGAATTGGAATGGTGAAGCGCTTCCCGTCGTTGCAACGGAGCTCTTACTTGGCCGTGAAAGCGACGAAGCTGGGGCGACGCCCTTTGGTGCTTCAATCACCGTCGGGTACGCGCAGGAGCAGGTTCTCGTGATTTCTGCTTCGCCTGGAAGTCCGGCTCTCATGGGTATACCCGTGGACCGAGTGATCGGTCTCATTGATGGGGCGGTCGAACAAACATTAAGACAGGCCGGTCAAATGATCGTCGAACGACGTCCATTTGAAGGGCGATTGGTTCACGTTCTCGATCCCGAGGCGCTTGTCGCTCGCGGGGAAGAAGTAATTGAAAATGCCACGCTCTAGCACTTGTTAGTTGTGTGTCATTTAGGGAGAGAATGAAATGGCTCGAGTGCTGATTGCTGATGACGCGTCCTTTATGCGTGAGATGATCCGAGAGATCATTGAGCCGGAAGGTCACGAAGTCGTAGGCGAAGCGACCAATGGCATCGAGGCGGTGGCGCTCTACAAAGAGCTGCTGCCCGATCTCGTCACTATGGACATCGTTATGCCTAAGCGCTCCGGTATCGACGCGGTGAAGGCGATTCTCTCGGAGAGCCCGGCCGCATGCATCGTGATGTGCAGCGCGCTCGGTCAAGAGACCCTCGTGATGGAAGCCCTGCAGGCCGGCGCGCGAGACTTTGTCGTGAAGCCCTTCAAGCCAGAAGGCGTCATCGCGACCATCAAGAAGACCATCGAGAAGGCTGACTAACGTGGCCTTAGATATGGCCAAATATCGACGGATCTTTCTCGAGGAGTCGGCAGACCATCTCGCGGAGATCAGCCGTGCGTTGTTTGATCTCGAAAAAGAGATGGACAATGCCCCAGCGATCGACACCATCTTCCGGATGGCGCATTCGATCAAATCGATGGCGGCTTCCCTGGGGTACGACCCCGTCGCCGATCTCTCTCACCGGATGGAAGACCGGATGGAAGGGGCGCGCGCATCTGGGCGAGTCAGCGACGTGGAAGAATTGGGGCTGCTCTTTCGCAGCCTCGAGGCGCTTGAGGCGATGGTGGCTGCCATCTCCGGCGAGCAGGGTCCAGCGCCCGCAGATGCGGCGCTGATTGATGCGCTCGCGGCGCAAGCCACGGCGTGCGCCGATCCTTTGTCCGCCGATTACCCCGATGCGGTGGGGGGCGAACCAAAAAAAGTCTAGGCCTAGAGCTCGCTGCTGACGCGGCGGGCGATGCGTCTGAGACCGCGGAAGCGGCTCAGGCGGTGGGCGCAGATTTGCCTTCAGAGATGCTAGTCGGAGGCGTCTCCGACGCAGAGGGTATGTTGAGTCCAGCCGTCGCGACCGAATTCGACGTGACTCATTCTTCGGGCGCTAAGTCCGGGGAGAAGACCGCTGCGCCGATTGGGTCGGCTTTACCGCCGACCGTTCGGGTCCGCACCGAGACCCTCGACCGCTTCTTGTCTGCGGTGGGCGAAGTTATTTTAAGCTCGAGCCAGCTCCGTACAGGCGTTGCTCGTTATGCGAACGACGCAGAGGTCGCTGACGGCTTCGACCGCGTCGATCGTCGCGTCGCAGAACTGCAGCGTCGTGTGCTTGAGCTGCGCACCGCTCCACTCGTGCGGGTGACGGATAATCTTCCCCGCGCAGCTAGGCAGGTTGCAGAAAAACTCGGCAAGCGAGTGGAGGTCGAGATCCTCGGTGCCGAGCTCGAACTCGACCGCTCGATTCTCGACCGTTTGGGTGAGCCGCTCCTTCATCTTGTTCGTAACGCGGTCGATCATGGTCTCGAAACACCGAAGAATCGCATTGCGGCCGGGAAGCCAGAAGTCGGTCGCATTCGGATTGAAGCGCGCCGCCGCAAAGACTCGATCGAAATTGATGTCTCTGACGATGGTAAGGGGCTAGATCTCGCTTCGGTCTGTCGTCGTGCGATCGAAGCCGGGTTGATCCATCCCGATCTCGCTGACGATCTTCCGGTTGAGGAAGTTGCGGCGTTCGTCTTCCATCCGGGGCTCTCGACCGCGCAAGCGGTTTCAGAAGTCTCGGGTCGTGGCGTCGGAATGGACGCAGTGAAGGCGACGTTCGAAAGCCTAGGTGGCGGCGTGGAGCTTCGAACCGAAGCGGGGCAGGGGACCACTACGACGCTCGTCGTTCCGATCACAGCCGCGGTGCAGCGAGTGTTACTCGTCGGCATCGCAGAGGAACGGGTCGCCATTCCGATCGGCAAGGTCGAGCGAATCATCGAAGTTCCGATCGACACGATTGAAGATACGGCGGGAGAGGCGTTCGCATTGATCGATAACGAACCCTTGCCGGTTCTCGATCTTGCGAAGGAACTGAGGATTGAGAGAAACGGTTCGGGTCAGATCTCAGTTCCTCTGGTGATTTCTGAAATTCGCGGAGAACGAATCGCTTTGCGGGTCGATTGTTTCGCGGGGCAGCAAGAATTCTACGTGAAGCCGGTGCCGGAACTCTTTTCGAAGGTTCGGGTTCTGTCAGGCCTCACCGTCCTCGACGACGGGAGCCCCGTGTTCCTGCTTGATCTGAATCAGCTGGGTTAGTCGTGGACGAACACGCTAAACACGAAATTGAAAGACTGGCGGAGTTCGCTTCGGCCGGCGCCAAACGGGCTGCTGAGGCTTTTGGTCAACTCGTTGGGCAGCGGATCGAGGCGGTCGCGCCGATGATTTTTGAGAGTGGTCCGTCTTCGAGCGCAGGAGATCCCTATGCGACTGGTGTTTTCTTCGAGCTAGACGGCTGCCTTGATGCGATCGTTGGAATCGTGTTTCCAGGCCATGCGAGCGACGCGCTCGTACGGCGCATCGTCGGCATCGAATCGGGTGAACTCGAACCAGCGATCGTGGAATCCGCGATTATGGAAGTCGGGAATATTCTCGCTTCGCACGTGGCGAGTGCAATCGCGGACCGAATCGGTGAACGGCTGCTGCCCTCGATTCCGTCTCTTGCAATGGCGGATGCCCAGGTCGAGCTAGAAGCATTCATCGAGCGCGCAGTAGGCCCCGAATCGCTCCGCATCGAGACAGGGTTTTCCAACGCAGGTGGCACGCTGGGTGGATATTTGGTGCTCGCGCCAACTTCCTGATTGGATCTTGTCGTCTGGAGACGGCGGTAGCCCCCCAGCCGAGCCTGCCGCCTGCATTCTTCGCCGCCGGTTTGATACGCTCCGGCCTGTTGGATCGATTAGCGATTCCCATTTCGGAGTGAGCCCCCTTGGATTCTGTGCGACTACGCGAGCTGCTGGAGTCAGTGCGTTCCGGCGCCGTCGAAATCGATGCCGCAGCGGATCAGCTCGCGCGGTTGCCCTTTATCGATACGGCCGGCGCGAGGATTGATACCCATCGTGAGCTTCGCCAAGGCATTCCGGAGGTCATCTATGGCGCAGCTAAGACGGCGCAACAGGTTATCGAAATCGCAGGTGCGCTGAACGCGGAAGGCCAGGACGTGCTCGTCACCCGTCTCGATGTGAAGAAGGCAAGCGAGGTCCTCGAAGCGATTCCTGAAGCCCGCTACGACGCGGTATCGAGGCTCCTGGTGCTAGGCGACGAAGAGGTTCGCTTGCAAGGCAAGGGGACAATTCTTGTCGTATCCGCCGGTACTGCGGATCTGCCGGTTGCCGCGGAAGCAGTCGGTGTCGCCGAACGTTTTGGGAACAACGTCGAACTCTTGCAAGATGTAGGCGTCGCAGGGTTGCATCGTTTGCTCGCTTCGCTCGACGTGATCCGTTCTGCGCGGGTGCTGATCGTGGTGGCAGGAATGGAGGGCGCGCTTCCTTCTGTGATCGGCGGACTCGTCGACAAGCCGGTGATCGCAGTTCCGACGAGTGTTGGATATGGCGCTTCCCTGGGCGGTGTTACGGCCTTATTGGGGATGTTGACCAGCTGCGCGTCGAACGTCACGACCGTAAATATCGATAACGGTTTCGGTGCCGCCCACGTAGCGACGCTAATCAACCGGCTCTGAGCAACCGCCGCTGAGTTCATGTCCTGCGATCGGCCCTGACCTCGCACAAGCGCCCTGGTCGCTCAGGTTTGGCAATTGCGAGGCGAAAGATTGTCGCCTCGCTGCGGGCCGAGTAGCCTCTCGCTCGTGAGTCAACGTATTCTTCATCTCGACGCATTCTCCGGCGCTGCCGGGAACATGTTTATGGGCGCCTTGCTCGACCTCGGTCTGTCGAGGAAGGCGCTGCTCGAAGGTCTCGCACCGCTCGGTCTCGACTTTAAGCTCGTCGTGAAACGAGTTGATCGAAACGGCTTTGCAGCGCGTTATGTCGATGTGCGTGTGCCTGTCTCCGAAGGCAAACGCAAGGCCGAGAAGAAGGCGCACGGGCATGCGAATCGCCGTTCTGCTCGGGGCCATTCGCATTCGGATGACCATGAACATGAGCACGGACATCACCATTCGCATTCCGGCGCGCATGGCCACGGTCGAAAGTATGCGGAGATTCGGGATCTGATCGCCGGCGCGACGCTTGGAGCCAACGTCCGCAAGCGATCCCTCGCAATCTTCGAAGTGCTCGGTCGGGCGGAAGCCAAGGTCCACGGTACAAAGCTCGAGGACGTACATTTTCACGAGGTCGGGGCGGTCGACGCGATCGTCGACGTGGTTGCGGCTGCTTCCGGGCTCGAGCTGCTCGGTGTGGACCGAGTGACCTGTTCTCCGATTGCGATCGGGCACGGTACGATCGTTTCGGATCATGGCCTGCTCCCACTGCCGGCTCCTGCGACTCTCGAGTTACTTGTGGGCCTTCCTACAGTGCCGGCAGGAGTTGAATGGGAAACGCTCACGCCAACGGGCGCCGCGATCCTTAAGACCGTGGTGGATGAGTTCGGGGTATTGCCGGCGATGACCGTGGAGAAGGTGGGATACGGCGCGGGCAATGATCGGCCCGGGCACCTGCCTAACGTCCTTCGCGCGACGCTGGGTCGTTCCGGTGGCCTATCCGGAGACCGCGTCGTCTGTATCGAGACCAATCTAGATGATCTCATCCCCGAGCATTTCGACTATCTGATGGAGCGGCTCTTCGAAGAAGGGGCGTTGGATGTTTCGCTGCAGCATTTACAAATGAAGAAGAATCGCCCTGGCTTTTTAGTGCGCCTCTTGGCCAAGCCGATGGATCGTGACAAGTTGGCTCGGATTCTATTCGCCGAGTCGACAGCGATTGGGGTCCGCGTTGCCGAGTGGGATCGCCTGGTTCTAGATCGATCGAACCGGAAGCTGAAGACGCCGTTGGGCGTCGTTTCGGTCAAACTAATCCGCAGTCCCGAGGGCGAACTCGAATGCTCCCCGGAATACGATGATTGCAAACGTCTCGCTCGCAAACACGGTATTTCGCTTCGACAAGTCGTCGAACGCGTACGCGAACAGGCGCGGCGAGACTTTGCCGAATGACGCTCGGGCCTTCGCAAGTGGAAGCGACAGTCGACGTCGCTCCCTTCGATCTTCGCCCGGAAGCAGGCACTGAAACCGGTGCGGTGGCGCTCTGCCTTCACGGGCTAACGGGTACACCCTACGAGGTGAGACCGGTCGCCGAAGCACTCGTTTCACGGGGCGTTCGTGCGGTCGGCATCTGGATGGCAGGGCATAACGGCACTGTTGACGATCTTGCGGCCACACGCCATGAAGAGTGGGTTGAGCTGGCGCGCACGGAGCTAGCGTCCCTTCGTGCAGAACACGAGTGCGTGTATCTGGTTGGGGTCTCACTGGGAGGCCTCGTCAGCCTGCGTCTCGCGGAGACGGAGAGAATAGAGGGGATCGTAACGGTCGGAGCGCCACTTCAATTGGCGCCTCCTATACCGCTGCTGATTCCGCTCCTGCGTCTGATTAGGAAGTCGCGTCCGAAGAAACCATCCGGCCTCGCGGATCCGGAAGCGTTGGCAAGGCATCCACGATTTCCGGCGATGCCTTTCAATGCCGTGTTTGAATTGATTCGCTTGCAAAAAAAAGTCATTCCTGATTTGGCCCGAATCGATGCGCCGATCCTAGTGGCGCATGGCGCTCTGGATCAAACAGTCCGTCCTCGAGACGCTAGGCGTCTTTTCGAGTCGGTTGGCACGGAATTGGTCCGCAAGCGCCTCATGCTGCTAGAACGCTCGGCCCATGTTGCGACCGTGGACTACGATGGAGCGGAGTTGGCGGAGACGGCCGCAGCGTTCCTAATTACCCAAACCTAATGCGGAGATCGTATCCAGGGTACCCGTACCAGGGTGGATGACCTCAATTTGATCATTGAGGTGGACTTGGGTATCGGAGGCTTCTCTGCGAAGGGCGAAACCTAACCCGCATTGGCTCTCGTCGATCTCGGTATCGAGTCCGCCCTCGCATGCCTTCCTGCGAGCCGCCGAGTCCGCGCCCGTCACCGACTTCATCGTGGCGGACCGTCCGTACCATGACGATGGCGAACCTGCCGGAACGATGGCGCCCACGGTGGCCGGCCTCACTCGATTGACGGTCGCCGGCAGGCGACGACATGATCGAGCCAGCCGTTCCGCCTGAACGTAATTCTCGTCTCCTAAAAGAAGTGACTGCGCTCGGTCTAAAGCGATGGACGGCTCTCAACTCAAGAATCAGCCAGAAATCCCGATTCGAATCGTGCTCAGCATAGGGCTATGAATGGAGTTTTCGAGTTGCTCATAGTTCCCTGTATCGTTGCTGGGCTTTTGCTCTTCCTGAGTCTTCGACTCCACCGAACTGCCTTTCGCGTCGACAAGGCCGAAGGTTGGCTGGGGACGGCATTTCTCTGCGTGGCGATCTCGATCCCTATTTGCGTATTCCCGGCCCAGAAATTCGTTCGCGCATCCCACACGCCTATCCTGCTCTTGACCAGCCATGCATTGATGGTCGCTAGTTTGTGCGGACTCACGCTGGTTATCGACTGCGTTTTTCGTCCCGATGACGCCTGGACCCGCGCAATCGCGACGGCGCTGATCCTGCTGCAGTTCGTGACTCCGCCCGCGCTCGTGTTTTTCGGCGGACATCGCGATGGCTATGGGTTTCTTCCCGCCGCGCAAGTGGATTAGTTCTCTGGAGCGAAGGGCTGGGGCTCGGGCTTCCTGAAGCCCGCTATCCTCACGGCTCGACGTCCGTACGATGTCGAACATACGGGGCATTGCTTTGAATTCCGAACCTCTAATCGAACCGGCCAATGTGAACTTGGACCCGATGCTTCGCGCTGATGCGCGTTGGAGTTCCTTGCTTGTGGAACTGTTTGGGCTCGATGCGTTGGCAGAGGGAAGAGCGGTCGTTTCAGATCGACGGCAGGAAGATCGAATGTTGGCAGGTGACGACTATTTCCAGCTGTCGGCTTCCGAAGGCGCGCTCGACCTTAGGCCGCCGGGGCAACATTCGCGTCCTGGTATTCGTGCGATCTTTCCGCCGGACCGTGGCGGGGCAGGCCGCAACCCACTCGTGCGTGCCTTCGGGAAGCGAACGCTTCGGATCTTTGATTTGACTGCTGGATTAGGCGGCGACGCCTACCGACTTGCACGTGCAGGCCATACCGTCCGAGCAGCCGAAAGGGACTCCGCGGTATTCGCGCTGCTCGCGAGTGGCTGGCGCGCAGCATGCGAAGCAGGCTCAGTGCCCGAGACCATTGCAAATCGACTCGAGTTCACGCATCAGGATGGGGATGCGTTGTTGTCCTCGATAGAAGGCCTCGATCAAGGCGTGTACATCGACCCTATGTATCCGCCGCCCAAACGCTCGAGCGCGAAGCCGCGACGAGAATTGCAGGTTCTCCGAGCTTTGCTCGGTGGACAGACGGATGCTGCCGCGTTGGTCGATCGAGCACGTCCCGGGGCGGCGCGAGTGGTGGTTAAGCGACCGCATCATGCCGAGGCGCTTGTTCCAGGAGTGAGTTTTGAAGTCGAGACGAAACTTGTTCGTTTCGATGTATATGTGAATCCAGAGAAGATGAGCCCGGCT
>Ga0315315_10006398_pt1 | contig 10889 bp, 8 predicted proteins | sample M140m3416metaG_FD_203699 | JGI IMG/M metagenome (GOLD analysis project Ga0315315, IMG submission 203699) | Ammonia-oxidizing marine archaeal communities from Monterey Bay, California, United States - M1 40m 3416 | ecosystem: Environmental > Aquatic > Marine > Intertidal zone | place: USA... | reverse complement strand
GAGGAACGACAGAAAAATAACCCGGCAATGGAAATAGTTTTCCCCGATTCGTATGTAGACCATGAAGAGAGTATTGAAGATGAAGAGTCTGGCGATGAAGAGTCTGGTGATGAAGAGTCTGGTGATGAAGAGTCTGGTGATGAAGAGTCTGGTGATGAAGAGTCTGGTGATGAAGAGTCTGGTGATGAAGAGTCCGTCGGAGAATCTGTCACCAGGGAGCCGGTAACAGTCACAGTGCCAGAACAGGATATAATTGAAAATATCGATGAGTCTGAAGAAGTAGTTGAAATTATCGAAGAACCTGCACAAGAACCAGAACCTGCACAAGAACCAGAATCAGAAACGAAAGTTTCGATACCATCTGGTTATGAAAAAATGACTGTATCTGAATTAAAGGAATTGGTTTCAAGTAGAAAATTGGCGTCATATGCCTATAAAATGCGACGCGCAGAACTACTTGAGGTGATACGCGCGAATATGTAATGTAAGTTATCACCGAGTAAAATGTTTAGTCAATGTATATGGAGTACGGATCAATTAATCAAGTATATCATCCTGCAACGAAACAAACAGAATGTCCAGGACTTATTCCAAAGAATAATACTTTTAAAAGTGGATGGCAATATCGACGTGAACTGCAGTCTCGTCCTTTGGAACAGATGCCACAAACCCATGATGAAACGAAGGATAAAATCATGTATAACGATTTATACGATGAACCTCAGCACAATCAAAGTGATTTAAAAGCTAACTACATAGATACTCTTAGATCAACCAATGTTAGTCAACCACCGCGTGCATTGAATAACTTTTAAATTTTATGCTTTGTATATGCTCAGTTTATACAAAGCGTTTAGCCAATTCAAATAAGGTATGAGTAATATACAGATGCACATAGCAAGTTTTGATGTAGGTATTAAAAATATGGCGTACTGCTTATTTGACGTAAGTGATAATTTTACAATAGAGGAATGGTGTGTAGTTGACCTCATTGATAGTAAAATAGAACACTTAAAGTGTAATGAAATATTGAAAAATGGCAACACATGCACCAACAACGCGGCATTTACATGTAAAGATAAAGCATATTGTAAAAAACATGCAGAAAAAAGTGGTATACCCAAATACGAAAAAACAATGAAAAAGACGGCAATACAAAAGCTTTCTGTAAGTGATGTTGACCGTCTTTGTTCTCGGTGCATACCACCACCTTCATTAAAGACCAAGTCCGAAAAGGTAATATTTTTAACAGAATATTATTTGAAGCATCGTCTCATTCCGCACAAGAAAGAGACACGCAAATGCCAGGATTTTGATTTAGTTGAAATTGGTAAAAGATTAAAAGCGGCCGGCAATACTCATTTTTCGAAAGAAGTTGATTTGGTTCTCATTGAGAATCAGATTTCGCCTATAGCAAACCGAATGAAAACCATTCAGGGGATGCTGGCGCAATTCTATATCATGCGCCAAGACACAGTTGACGTAAAATTCATCAGTTCCCAAAATAAATTGAAACATTTTGCACGTGACGAAGGACAAGGGTATCGCGCTAATAAGAAGGATGGTGTAAAATTTTGTAGACAAGTTCTCATGGAAAAAGGGTTTCATGATTGGGCGAAGGTATTAGACACACCAAAAAAAGATGATTTAGCGGATGCATTCTTACAAGGAGTATGGTATATTGAGCAATTATTATTGCGCGTGTAGAATTTAGAAACAAATACTCTATTTAACACATATGGAAACGGTAGAAATTGGTATTGATGACTTGGGATCGTCGGGTTTTAGTGGTACTGGCATTGAACTATTGATGAATGATAAGCCTGCTGCAAAATCCGCGAACGTAGACGTAGGGGATTTAAACGCATTGGAAAATGAGTTGAACGACCTTACTATTGACGTTCCAGTGCCCACTGGCATTAATGAAACCTATCCAACATTAGAACCTATTGACGACAAGGAATTTAATTTAGATTCAAGTGTGTTACCTGATAACGAACCCACCGATTCGCGCCTTGGTAGTGCAACTGCTAACTTTTTTAGTCAGCCCACTGGTTTTGTACCTCCAACCATCGACCAGCCGATTGTTCCAAGAATGAACGAACGTGAAGCCCGAAGGAAAAAGCGAACAATGCTGAAAAAGCTGGATGAATGGCGTGAGAAGGGTCTTATTAAGGAATCTCAAGCGACAATGGAATCGAGCTTTGAGGAAATTGAAGACGAATACGAAACCGCACTTGAAGACAAACGACGAAAAGATAGCGTTAAACTGCAGGGGTGGTGGCTAATGACTGCAGTTAACTCAATGGAATATGCGAATAATTCACTTAACCCGTTTGGTGTAAATTTGGAAGGCTGGGGGGACCAGGTAAACGAAGACATTGACAGTTATGATGAATTATTTGCCGAAATTTACGAAAAGTATAAAAATACCAAGATGAACCCGGTAGTATCAATCGTTATGCGCCTCGGATTCAGTGCAGCGGTTGTTGGGTTTACAAACAAAGCTCTTGGGTCGGCCGTTCCAGGATTTGGAGATGTAATGAGACAAAATCCTGATCTTATGAAAGCATTCCAAGATGCAACTGTAAATACAATGAGTAACCAGTCTCCTGAATTTGCAATGGCCAATGATATTATGGGAGACCGGCCTCGTGGACCGCCGCCACCCGCGCCCGTTGAAACGAAGACCCAACGCTCAACAAGACCGCAGTCACGACCCGACATTAGTCATGCAGAGTCCGGTATTGAACTGGATAATGTGGGTAAAGTGAATGCCCCTGTGCCAGCAAGACGCGAAATGCGCGGTCCCAAGACCGATATTGACGACTTGCTCTCTGGTCTTAAAACGAAAAAGGTGGACATCAAAAAGGGTGATTCTGTGGTAAGTGCTGCATCGGTCGCAGACATGGGGGAAGGCAAAGCACCCACGCGAACACAAAAGCGAAAGCAAAAGTCTGATCGCAGTATTGCGCTCGATATTTAAATTGAGATGTGTCAATATAACTGACATATCTCATAAGTTAAACTGATTTATACATTTTAATCATCTCCTCGTTACGCTCGGTAACGTCAGCAATTGGCTTTATGTAAACCCCTTTATGATTCTTCCATGTATTATACCATGTATGAATATCCGAATTAGGTACATCATTAAGCTCAGGTACCCATTGTTTTATGTATTCGCAAGTAGGATCATATTTGCGACTTTGCACCCATGGACTCATTGTGCGATAATAAGGCTTCATATCAACACCTGTTCCGCTAATTGCCTGCCAATTTCCATTATTTGAGGCAACATCATAATCTGTAAGTTTTTGTGCGTAATACCTTTCCCCGAGACGCCAATCAAGCAGAAGGGTTTTTACAAGGAATGTGGCACACATCATCCTGGCCCGATTGTGCATGTAGCCGGTCTTGTTCATCTGGCGCATACCAGCATCAACAATAGGAATCCCTGTCTTACCGTTACACCAACGTTCGAAATCACTCTGGGAGCGACGCCATTTTATTTTTCGATAACGAGTCGTATATGCCTGACCAAGCACTTCAGGGTATCCATTAAGTACATGTGCAAAAAACTCTCTCCAAATGAGCTCACGAATAACTCCATGTTCAATTCCGTAGGCGGCCTTAAAACAATGAAAAACTTCTCTTATTGAAACATTGCCGAACTTTATATAAGCAGACAATTGTGTCGTATCATATGTAAAATAGTCCCGCTTGTTATCATATTCACTTTGACTCTTTAATGATTGTTCAATACGTGATAACGCATTCTGTCTCCCAGCCTTTACCATTATATCGTGATTATACGGAAGGGTTCTCTGAATGTCTTTAGGTGTGACTCTATATTTACTTCCGAATAATCGTTTGGATATATTGTTAATACGCATTAACAAGGGTTTGTCAACTGGCATGTGGAGAACCGTATTGTAAAATGGTGTATATTTCTTATAAGGTGTTCCTGAGCCAGTAAGAACTGTTCCGGGAACATGTAGATAATAATCATGTAATTCATTGCATATTACATTGGCATTTTGACAAATTTTTCTTATATTTGCATCACGTTCCTTTGCGTAGGGTGTATAATCTGCATTAAAAAATACAGCATTTACTTTTAACTCCTCAATAACAGATGAAATTACTTCCGGATTTGTTCCTTTTAAACATATCAGAGCACCACCACTCCGTTTAATACGTTCTTCCACGTCGAGTATACTCTCTATCATAAATTGTATTGCATTTGTAGATCGATAAATATTTTTATTGCTTATTTGTTCAGGAGTAAATACAAAGCATACATGAACTTTTTCACATTGTTTATAGCACTCATTGAGTGCAATATTATCCTCAATACGCAAATCTCGCCGGAATATAAATAATCCTGATTTATAATTCTTAGTCATGGAATATACAGATATAAAAAAACATTCACAATTATCGTATCATACAATGGGAAAATCAATGCTGTCAATCGGAAGGTTGGAACCATTGTTAAGAAACATGGCGAATAGCCCCTTTTTTATGAAGATGGTCGTTCTTATTAGCTTGATATACACGTATATCATTGCAGCATATACCGCAGTGTACAATAATGTACCCATTGTCCGGGCAATGGGTGATATGGCGGAAGATATGTGGATCGACATTAAGCGGTTAACAACAAATCAAAAATATGCTCCATCGGACCGACTTGGTTGGTTTAATGTTGTTACGTGTTACAAAGAAACCCTACCCAAGGGCATTTGCAATGCATATATTCTTGAGAAATATTCAAACATCAGTGATAATAATGACACGTCGTTGACGGAACACTATATGGATAAGGCAATAAATACGGGTATATTTGACAATTCGATTGAGGGACCTATTATTGATATGTTTTTCATGGTAAAGCACCCAGCTGATAATTTTTTTGTTTGTCGTCAATTATCTCCTAACACAAATAATCAATATACCGGAAGGAGGTCTCGTGTAAGACTGTTGACTGCTGAATATACCCATCCATTAATGACAGAATCAATCCTTTTTGATATTGATAATCGATACATGAGAGAAGGAAATGATATATTTAGCGTAGGATTTGTTAAACGATTATTGGAATATCAAAGCGAACCATATATATTTGATTTATCTTATAGCGTGACCATCATGGACGATTGTATGTCAACCATCACGATTGATTCAACGCAATACCTAACCCTATTGTTTCGAAAGTTTGAAATAAAAATTACACCCAAAGAGGAAAGACTTACTTCAAAAACAGTTGATACTGTTGAAGAATTATCTGAACCCGAAGCTGAACCCGAAGCTGAACCCGAAGCTGAACCCGAAGCTGAACCCGAAGCTGAACCCGAAGCTGAACCCGAAGCTGAACCCGAAGCTGAACCCGAAGCTATCGAAATTGTCAATATTGACGAAGGTAACCAATTACCATTGATTGTAGAGCAAAAAATTGATAATGAACATGAGATATAATTTCTATATGTACACATATGAACGACCCTACGGTTCTGAAAGATAAATGGGACTTATATTACCACTTTCCCGGTGATGCTAATTGGAATTTAGATAGTTATAAACCAATTATGTTAGGTCTTGAATGGAAAGAACACATTGCCGCATTAAATCAAGAAATAAACCCAGGGGTCATTAAAAACTGCATGTTATTTGTTATGAGAAATAACATTACACCAAGATGGGAAGATGAACGAAACCGAAATGGTGGTTGCTTCTCATACAAAGTATCGAATAAATGTGTAGTAAATACTTGGCGACAATTATTTACTGAAGTATGCAGTGAACAATATACTACAGAGCCAATACAAAGCCATATTAATGGTATTACGATTTCTCCGAAAAAAAACTTCTGCATCGTAAAGGTTTGGATGGACTCAAATGATTATAAAGACCCCACAATATTTAACACAATTCCTAATTTGAATGCAGCTGACTGCTTATTCAAAGAGCACCAGCCCACTAATTAAATTGAATCATATCCTGTTTTTCATAGAGTATGACAAACCAATATATAAACACATCATTAATGATAACAAATATGATGGATTGTGTTTATGAAGTAGCTTTACATGAAGAAGCATCTGACATTGTTTACTTGGACGAACAAAGTATTCATAATAGAGATCAAATGAAAACCTCTGTTTTTAATGTTCATGATACTCAGATCACTTATTACATAGGCAGAACCGCCGCAGAAAATACAAAACTCATAAAATTATCATCACCGGATGACTTATGGTTTCATTTGAAACATCACCCATCTTGTCATGTTATATGTAGGCTTACGGGTTATCGCATTAAAAATAAGAAAATGTTGAGAAAGATAGTAAAATACGGAGCTGTGTTATGCAAATCACATAGTAAGCAGCGCAACCAAAAAAACATAGAGGTGTTATATGCACATATTCGCCATGTATCCCCGGGAAAATACGACGGTGAGGCATTTGCGTGTGTAAGTAAAGAAGTTACAATATAATGAATAAGGTTATTCGTTCAAACATGATATAAAAAATACATACGTGATAATTCATTACATGAACGAAAATAATAATGTATTAACTATAAAAACTGTCCAAATTCAACCAATACGTAATATGATTACTGCATTGAAAGATATTCTAACCGATGCTACTATGACGTATACTGAAGAGGGTATTAAGATTATCAACTTTGATAAAACACATACAATTCTTGTCAACGTAAAACTCTACGCAAACAAGTTTGAAAAGTATGTTTGCACTCCAAATAAAATTATTGTGTGCGCAAATACACTACATTTATTTAAGGTAATATCTACCATGTCTAACGACGATACCCTGTCAATTTACATTGACCGTGAAGATTATAACGATGGCATTGTATCTCACTTAGGTCTTCAGTATGATAATGGTACCATTAAGCAATGTTATTCTCAGAAGTTGAAACTGATCGAACCGGAGAGCGAAGAATGTGATGTACCTGATGTTGAATATTCAACTGTCATTACGCTTCCCACTGGCGATTTTCAAAAAATCATCCGCGATATGAATGGAATATCTGATCGCATTGAGATCCGGTCAGTCGGGTCCGACTTGATATTTTCATGTGAGGGTTCATTTGCCCACAGTACCATTTATCGTTCCGAATCCAATGGTAGTATGGAATTTATGGTAAAATCCGATAACGCAACCGTTATCCAGGGAGAATTTGCGCTACGAAGTCTAAGCCATTTCATCAAATGTACGCCGTTATGTAGCCACCTTGAAATGTATCTCGGTAATGATCTACCACTTATTGTAAAATACGACGTTGCTGCTCTTGGCGAAATAAAGTTGTGTCTTGCTCCTTTACCATCATTAACATAAGGATCATATTTACAATTGTAAATACGATATTAATCAATATTAATTACCGGTTTGTCGTCTTTGTATTCGACATTACCAACTGCGATCATGTCACCAAGACCCTGAACAGCATTATTATAACTTTCCATATCATACAAAATGCCAGTGTCATCATTAAGTGCATACATCTTTCCTTTATATGTAACCTCAGTTGCGGACCATGTAACATTTCTCACATTCAACTCGGTTCGCTCATTTTTATCAATATCAATATCAGGAACTGTGCCAAAATCATTTGATTCAGTTTTGCCGAAACTGTAGCATGCTATCGGATCATCATCGCCCGTTCGTCGAGATGCATAAAGAGTGCAGTCAAATGCACTTGATTTTACGGCATCCAAGATTTGGTTATTGATAGTCTCTTTAATGGTGGCAGTTTCATATATTGATTCATCTGTTGTCACAGGTGTATTGCGGTCTATTTTACTAACATCGCGAATCCGCAGTTCAATATTTTTATCGCTTGTCTTTTGTTCATTGCTGAGTACGGCTTGATACATAAACACTTTTACTGTACGAAGGGACTTAGGTAAGTCTTCGTGACTGCAAATTCTCCTGGCGCGTCCAATAACTTGTCGAACGCGCACCATGTGCCAGTATGGTTCCAGAATATGAACAAATCGAGTGTTCTTGAGACTAATGCCTTCAGCGCCTGATGATGTAATCATAAACACCTTAATTACCTCACCCATAAAGTTGTTTTTATGAATGTCCTTGACATATTCCGCAAGCTCGGGCGGGATTGCATCCCAATTACTATTGTATATGTTACGCACGATTTCCTTTTCGTCGTCACTCTCCGTACCCGTATAAAGAGCAAATTTGGGTTTTCCTTTGTCCTTGTCTGATTCAACTACTGACCATTTACCTCCGGAACTCTTCTTGATTTTGAATTCTGCGTACCCGTTCGCCTCTAATACAAGCTTCATAATACCAACACCCTCAATGGTACGGAATTGTGTGTATATCAAGTGCAGACCTTTATTTTCCGAAGACTCAATATTTTCAAGAATACTTGCAAACTTAGGACTATAAACCATAAGCTTATCTTTCGTAAGATGGACTGACGTTCCGCGAGTTTTCTTTGCCAACTCTTTAAGAGATTTGGTGATATCCTTTTGGTATTCTTTGGTTATCTCGGCTTTATTCTTGGCTTGTTCTTTTGTACCCGCATCTTCCGCATTATAGTCAGAACGTTTCTCAAGTTCCTTGGTCGTCATAGCATCAATGTCGTCTTCCGAAACATCATTATCCTTTTTGGGAACAGGTCGTTTCATGTCCGGTGGGAATACAAAGTTACAGGCAGCGCGAGAGAAAATGCGGTAGGTAGAAGTAAATTTATAGACATCGTCTTCATCCGCGCGTGCAGATTTCTTTGCACTGTTCTTTTCTTGATCCGCTTCAGTCTGACGAACCTTTTGGTAATATGAAAATTGATGATCACTCATCGGCGTCTTAACAACAAAAATGTCTTCGCCATTAGGTGTTTTGATAACCGTTGGCATTAATTCTTCCTGTGCACTGCGGAAATGTGATGTAAGACCCAGAATCCGCCGTTTTAATACGTCCGCATTAATAATATTCTTTGTCTCGGGATCCACAAACATCTCATTGAATTGGCCAAGATTATCGGGGAGGGCGGTGTATGAATTACGTACAACTGTTTTTTCGTCAACAGAAAGATCATGCTTATTAAGGATGTCCAATACAGTACCAATAAACGCGTCATCGCTGATATTTCCTTGATCGTCCAACTTAACCCCATTGTATTTCTCAAAATAAGCAGGTACTGATGTACGGACCTTTTTTGTTTTGTTGTTAACAACCTTCTGTTTCTGGGTACGCGCACCACCAAATGATCTAATATAATGTTGTGCTCGTTCAAACATACCTGGTTCCGATGATTCAATCTCTTGGCCAAGTTTTCGCTCATCATTTGCATCTTCTTGAATCCTTCGGACATCCTCTTCTTTTATGCGATTTAATTCTTCTATTTGACGCTTTAATGCATTAATCTCCTTTTCAATAGGTTCTTCATCTGAGTCCGAATCATCATTTACGTCCGAATCATTTTCGTTTACTTCATTATCTTCAATTGGCGTCTCACCTATTGATTCGTCATCGGAATCGTCGCGTACATTTCCATGACTTACCGGCCCGTCGATATTACCACCCCGAATTGTCTTTTGAGTGCCACGGAGAACTCCGGGCTTTTTAAGATTAACAAAACCAAACGGATTGCGCGTGATAGTAAGCTTATCGGCACTGTAGTCAATATAATCATATGTACGCAGACCCTCTTTATCGAACACTTCAAGAATGCGTTCGTTATTGATTTTCTCTGAACCCTTGTTTGCAATTGGCATAGTCCATGAGACAATGCTTCCGCGAAGCATGTTATAAAGAACCGCTATTTCGTTAGGATAGTTAATAATAGGAGTTCCTGATAAAAACACCAGTCGAGCATTTTGTGCACTCATCAGATAACTGTAAAGTTTATAAGTATCCGAACTCTTTCGTTTTAACTTATTGACAATACGGCTAACAAAATTATGCGCTTCGTCAATAACGACAACACTATTGTCAAATGGATTTCGGGTACCTTTTCCGGTAATTCTTGACATTATAGTGGGTGTTATGCCATTGTAGTTAATATCGGTATATTTTGTTCGAATCATTTCGTTTAATTGATCATCAAGCCGTTTTTGTTCAGCTGCACCAAGAGATGAAAAATTTGGGGGTTTGCGAACATCAACAAGCCATGCCCCTCCATGTTTCTTAACATATGCCTTGGGAAGTTGAAGGGTATTTGACAAGATTTTAATGCGTTCTACATCTTTTGCAGATACAAACTCCCAATATTGGTTTTTCTTGTAAAGAGCATCGCCGCAATTTTTGAGTTCATTGAAAAAATTCATTTTCAGAGAAGCGGGGGTCATTATATAGATACGTCTGTCGCTCTTCATTCCTTCGGCAATTGCAATGGACGAACACGTTTTCCCTGATCCCAGACCATGATACAAAAGGAGACCTCGGTAAGGTGTATAAATGTTAATATAGTCTCGGACAATTTTTTGATGGGTTAATAGATTGAACTTATCACTCTGTTCGGCACCACACTTAAGAGTGGCTTTGTCAGAATCTAAATCTTTGATATAGCTTTTGAATAGAGTATTGATTTCTCGAATGTATTTTTTACGGTTAGTCATATAGTATGATGACGATTTGATGCTAAGATTTTCTGCTGACATAGGCATTCTCGCTTCAAGATCCTCAATTGGTTCGGATAATTCATTATTGGCATCAAGTACCACTTTTTCCGCCTTTGTCTTTTCTTTGGGAATGCGTATAAGCTGCTCCTCAACGGGTTCCTCAACGGGTTCCTCAACGGGTTCCTCAACGGGTTCCTCGACGGGTTCCTCAACGGGTTCCTCGACGGGTTCCTCAACGGGTTCCTCAACGGGTTCCTCAACGGGTTCCTCG